>Ga0065711_1033375_pt1 | contig 25608 bp, 16 predicted proteins | sample Hoacrofraction12_FD_59098 | JGI IMG/M metagenome (GOLD analysis project Ga0065711, IMG submission 59098) | Hoatzin crop microbial communities from Cojedes, Venezuela - Epithelial fraction 12 v2 (version 2) | ecosystem: Host-associated > Birds > Digestive system > Esophagus > Crop | place...
TTTTTTTTTTTTTTTTTTTTGTTAGAAACTGCATAGATTTACAGACACTGTTCATCCATTTTGATTATCTGTCTCGACCTCTTCAGAATAAAGTTTACTGGATATACATCTGGATATACATAATTTTGTTTAAAGTCTCTGCCTTTTTTTTTAGGGAAGCTTTTCATGGCAGAAGCAAAAGCCCGTTTCATTCAAACATTTTCCATGCAAAGCAGCATTTTAGGAAGAGCATTCAGTAATAATTCACAGAATCATAGAATGCTTTGGGTTGGAAGGGACCTTTAGAGGTCATCTAGTCTAATGCCCCTGCAGTGAGCAGGGACATCTTCAACTAGACCAGGCTGCTCAGAGCCCCGTCCAACCTGGCCTGGAATGTTTCCAGACATGGGGCCTCCACTACTTCTCTGGGCAATCTGTGCCAGTGTTTCACCACCCTTATTGTAAAAAATGTCTTCCTTAGATCTAGTCTAAATCTACCCTCCCTTAGTTTAGAGCCATTACTTATGTAGTGTAATTATTTTGTATGTTAGCACGGTGCTTATGCAGTTGGAGTTGTTGGGCTCCTTGTTGAGTTAGAACACTGAGTAGTGCATGCTGCTAAGAATTCTTGTCTTTATGCTATATATGTAGTTTGATTGATGGATATAGCATAGCTATTTAATCTTTAAATACAGGTAGCTTACAAAGTAAAATACTTGTCTTTTAAAAATAAAGCAGCATAAACCTGAACTATATTACTGGCATGGTTCGTTTTTAAATAATAAAAATTAACTTAAGCATTCTGGGTTTGTTTAGAATGATGTTTGATGAAGCCCAGCTGGTCTTTTCGGGGAAAAGTAATTAGGGAAATAAAAGATAAAAGGACAGATGTTGCTAGCTAATGTTCTTTCATCTTAACTCTGTTGGTAAAATAGTATGGGTAAGATTTTTCAAAGACACAGAACTGATTGATGTCAGCTTCCCAAATTCTCCAGCTGACTCAGCCTCCCACTGATGTTTTGAAATGGCTGATGCTAAATACATCATGAAAGATAAATCTTTAGGAGATTAACTAGATTTTACTCTTAATGTTATGTCACAAGTGCTGTCATGTTGATAAGAAAAAAGGATCACTAGTAGGAAAGGGGGGGGAGGAGGAAGTAATGTGCCATTTTGCTGAATTTCCTCATGATAACTACTTGGATATTTTTTGTGCTGACTCAGGTTTTCTGCAGGGTGATTTAATGCCCATGGAATAAGTACCATCTTTGTGTAACATTGTTTAATAATGTTATGCATGGAACAATTAGCTATTATATTGCTCAGAAGCACAAGCCAGTTTGACACTCAGAAATCATGGCTCAAAAGAGAAAAAAAATAAACAGAAGACTGATTGATTGACACTTGCATTCAGATTTGTCTTTTGGTGTCATTTGTATTAGGAATGCAGTTACCAAGTGTGGTTTCGTGTCGTATAGCTGTAGGTGGTTTCCATATAGGTCATTTCCATTTCCTTGCTATTTGCTACAATGAGGAACTATTTGATATTTATAGATCATTGTGCCTTTGGGGAATTTACCTGTCAGTATTAAAATGTGCCCTGAATTTTATCTAATGTATTTTACACATGCTTCATAGAGGAACTGAATTTCCTAATTGTAACAAGGTAAGCACATGAGTATAGTACTCCAACTGTTCCATCTCAATGAATGCTCATTTCAAAGTGTTGCCTAGGCTTACAGCACAACACAATTATAACATCAAAGAGCAGGAAAATAAATTAACATTTACTGTGGGGACTGTATTGGGCTGTTTCAGTAGTTTTAATGTTAAATGTCTCAGAAACATGTTATGTAGGCCAGTTCCTTTCTGAATGCTATTGTTGTGGGTTTTTTAAGTTTTTGATATTCACATCTGTAATGGAAGCAGTGATACTTAAGTCTTAGCAAAGACACCATTCTTTGTGTAGCTACACACATTTTAAACCACACTTACGGGAAGGTTATTATATAGAAGCATTTTAGATGCTGTACTAAAAGAAGCAGAAATTGAATATCAAGTTTGCTGTGGAATTGAGATTATACTAGCTATTCTGAAGTTGTTCTAGTTTTAGACAGTTTAAAGAAAATGTGGGTATAATTAGACATTTGAATGTCCATAGTAAAAATATTTTGTGGTGTTTAAAATGAACCCAGCTTGTGTGAGGTTATAGTAATAATACAGAAGTAGACCGCTGCAAGGGGAACTTTTTCTTCCTAGAATTCCTTCATACATAAAAGCTGTTTGCCTCATATCGTCTGCTCAGAGAAATGTTAGTTGCATAACAGGCTCAGGTTTCTTGGTAGTTCCTTCTTAGAAAAATAAGTAATTATTCTTAAGGTCATTCCAGCTGGCTGCTGTCTACTACGGTTCTAAGGATTTTGCTGTAAATATCAATCTCTATTATTCTTGAATTTTGTTTCATGGTATTTTTATTCTGAACAGTTCATTACTGCTTTGTGAGGAGGGAAGGGAAAGTGCTTAGGTAAAAGCAGAGTAAAAGTTAAAGATGTTAGGTGTCAAATAAACTTGTGAAACAGCATTCCAGTCTTTGTTTTAACCTTGGCAAGACAGCTCGCTACTAAATAAATGATACAAGCCAGCAGATTTACTTTAGTTGAACTTTTATTACGTGTAGAAAACCTTTTGAACCTTAAGTTTAACATACATACAGAATTTTCTTTGCTAAGTTTAGTATATGTGCAGCCTTAGTAAAGCCAGTGTTTAATTCAAAAGCAAATTAAAGATTAAATCATTGCTAAAATTGGGGGGGGGGGCGTTTTCATGCAAATCTGTTCTTGTCAGAAAAGCTTAGTTATCTGAAAAGTTGGGCCCTTCAATTGGAAAGTTACTCTTGATCCAGAATTTTGTCACAGTTTAAAGTACTGTAAGTTAGGCGTGATTCTATGGAATTGGATAGTGTTATAAAAAAAAAATGACCCTTCTAAAAGTTAGTGGGTATTATCCAGGTTTTCTTTACAGGCTTTCCTTTAAGCCATTGCTGACCTTGAGCCCCGGAAATCAGAAGTTGGGCCTTTCCAAAGGAAATGCTTAGGGGAAGAGTCTGTATGCAAGCCTATATATCCACACAGTGGCATTTTTATTGTTACTCACATTCTATTTGGGCATGATAGATGCTATCTTATTCAGTGAGTATGCAGTTTATTATTTTTATGTATTTTTCTGTGTGATACCACAAATAAAAATTTCCTAGGTATGTCCACCAGTACTACTCGCCTGACCAGTACCAGTCAGCCCACCAACACCACTGCGTCTGTCACCTTGACGACTCAGCCCACCACCACCAGCCAGACAACAAGATCCACCACAGCTTCATCAGTCACATCGTCACCACTCAATATTACAGTGGTGACCACATCCAAGATTCCTTTCACTTCTGTAACAGGTGAGTTCACATTGCAAGAAGCTCATAAATGCATATGTACGTGTGTGGTACAATAGTAGAATTGTTAGTTTTACAGTACTGTAACAAAGAAAGAAGGTATTTGCATGCTGAAAAATGAGAGTAAGGTTGGATTTTATTATCAAGTTGGCTACAATAATGTTGCTCTGACCACTCAACTTAAATAAGGCTTCGCTTAACCTGAGAGCCCTGACGTATTTAGGAAAAAAAAAAAAATACACGAGTGGTCTGAACCAGCAGCCACCAGCAAGGAGATTAGCAATGTTAGGAGAAAGCCTGGCTTTTGAATCCAACTTCTGTATTTGTTCAGCTCTCCCTTCTGCAGCTTACTTGAACTCTTCTCTAATACTTCCTTTTTCACAGCTGACCTGTGGCTCAAAGTATATCTGCTGGCTTGGTAGAAAGGCTGAATTCCGTTAGCTACATTTGTAGCAATGTAACCAATTTTATCCCTAACGGAAGATAGAGTATGACTATGAATGAGTCACACTTATATAAAAGTTGTCAAATACAATTTGACAGTACCCTTTAATATAAGTAAGTGTAGAACTCAGTATTTCCTTGCAGTTACAGGCTTGTTTGCACCACTTCGTGCTTAGACTTCTAAACAGATCAGGGTTGCTCACATGTCAGTGAAGTATTATTGGGTAGGTGAAGCTGTCGTCAGCAGAACTTTTAGTTGGCCACGTAATGCTCCCTGTGGCAAGCACAAATAGAGATGGGCACAGAACAGGTCTTTTGGTGCGAGTTCGTAGCAGATAAAACCAGTTTTCACACAGAAACTGCTATGGCTTATCTGAGGCCCTGTTATCTGTGTCAATATTTGCCTTGGGCTGCAGAGCTGATCGCACTTGGAGAGTGAGGGTACAATTCCATGAGACAAGGTGAAGCAATCCAACAGCTCATCGCCACCAGAAGTATTTTACTCCCACCACGTAACTATACTGACCGACTTGGTGGTTGTTGGACCCCTCTACAGGCTGACTCACTATGCTCATCGGACTAAAAGCAACTTCCTTGTCTGCTTGGGCTGATTTCAGGCCATCTTAGTGAGTTAAATTGGCTCATGAAGGGTATGAAAAACACGAACTGGCCTAAGAAGGGCAGGAGCTGCCTGTGTGGAAGCAGGGGAGAGCAGGGGGAAAAAAGGCAGGGGAAAGAGGGAGGTGGAGAGGAGAAGGGGCAATCAGTCTTTCAGAGACAGCAAGCAGTTGGATCAGCTGTTCTTGGCGTCGCCAGAATCTGGCACTTAAAAACAGAGCTATAGGTATGTTATGACATGGGGAGGGCAGGATATAGAGGAGTCCCTCAAAACACAATTTTGCAAGCTCTGTAAAAAGTGCCTTTCTTTTTTCTTTTTTTTTTTCTTTTCAGCCACATCAAAATCTGAGGCTGTTGTAGCCAAAACCTCCAGATTTGATGCAGGCAGTTTTGTAGGTGGCATTGTGCTGACACTTGGAGTCCTAGTTATCCTCTACATCGGATGCAAAACCTATCACTCTAGAAGAGGCATTCAGTACAGAACCATGTAAGTTCTCAAGGGATTGTCCCTTGTCAATTTATTACTCGAGGGGAACAAGGACAAACAAATCAAGGAGAATGAACTGTGATACATATGTTTAATGTACCTTGTATTAATATCACTAAGAGATTTAACTGTGATATTTTGTTTTTCACCACTTCAGCTATTCCTCATTATTATGCCTCTCTTCTGTGTGGGTTTTTTCTCTGATCTACTGCATAAAATCATTGTATTTTTTAAAGGATCCTTGTCCTTTAGCTATTCTATGGATAGCTAATGTTTGCTTGAAAACTTTTCCTTGATAAGTTTGCTGCGATTTGCAAGACTTCCGGTTCTTCCTGACATTTTCTCTTAGACTCTATTTGTCTGTTCACTCTTTGGCATTTTCCTTCTCCTTGCCATTAATTTTTTTGTAGTAGCTCTATTTTCTATTACCTGTATGTTGTCATGTTGGAACTCTGTTACCACCTCTCTTTTGCATCACCTCTTATGTGCCTTTAAGTCTAGTTTGAGCAGCCAGTTTTAGAACCAGACATCTAATATTCCACATTCTTAAGCCACCATTGTTGAATTGATTCATTTGTTTATTGTCACAGAAAACATTGAAAGGCAACATGGCCATTATTCACATTTTTAAAAGCACAGAATTTGGTGGTTGTCAATATATGAACTGAAACTTCTGTCCCACCTTGCAATCTGGCAGGCCGACTGATTGATTTCTAATATTTAGTTTTCTGTGTTATCTTGTTCTCGGCTGCAGAAACCTGTCCATAAAATTATATCCATCGAACCTGCTTTACACACTTTTTGCAAGTCTGTGAAATGAGAAGTAGAATTCATTTAACCAAATACAGGCATCTGCATCTACACTAGTCATTTCATATCATTCATATTACCTGAAAGTAGGGTAAAACTGTCAGATGAATCAGCCTATCCATGCATTTTTGTATTCACTTACGGTGAGGGCAGCTAAGAGTCTTAGACAAGTCTGTGCTGTGGATATTGAAAGGTACACACTGGATCCCACCTGAACTCACTGGTTTACTCTGTGTATGCCTGTGACTTTCAGCATTCTTTGAGCTGCAGGCTGCTGATACTTTCCCTGTAGAGTGTAGGTGCTGTACAGCAAATACAATCCTATTGAGAGCGAGCTTGTTTGTCTTAGTTGTCTTTTCAAGACCCTTTATAAGTTGTCTGTGGGCTTCAGACAGTCTGTGAACTGCAAGTTGAAAAACACCAATTTAAACAGAATCTCTGCCACCAGTTTCTTCCAGGCAACCGGTCTCTGTCCTTTATGATAGCGGACTGGGGGACAGGAGGCCAGTCTTGTCTTGGGTATGGTTCTTCTTTGTGGAGCTACTATTTTCCTCTGCTTTGCAGTGTTCACTTCTGCGGACACAGAACCAGTCAGACGTCTATGACTTTAACTTCATCTTGTCTCACCCCTTTTGTAGTGAATGGTACAACTTTGATTGAACAATATCATTTACCATTTACACTCAGCTCTACTCGCTTTGCTTCCAAGGCTTCCCTCCTTGTCCCACATTTAGTTTAAGAACTGGGAATTCTTAACACTAGACTGCTTTTCTTTTTCCTATTCAGTATCATTCATCTCAGCTGAGAAGCTTGTTTTAAGTGAGGTGATGTCTTTAGAGTTGTTGGGATGTTAGTGTTTAGGCCTTGTGTTTTCTCTCCATCTTGCCTCCTGCTTCCTGGCCATGGAATTCAAACAGTTGCTGCCACACAGATGGCCTCTGTTCACAAAATAACCCTCTTAGCAGCAGCGGGGGGGCTGTTTCTTGTACTGTTGTTGTACAACTGTACACTTGTTGGCTGTTGCTTGTACTGCAGAACATTAATTACTGTGTTTCTGTTACAGTGATGAACATGATGCCATCATTTAAAGAGCCTTCAGGGAAGACAGTGTTGGGAACCCATCCTATCACAGCTCTTGTAACTTCTGAAAGAGTTCCTTTGGTAAAGATGGTCACAGTCTCTAAACCTCTCAGGTGTGATCCTGCAAAATGTTGAGAAGCTCTTCAAACATCCTGATTTTTTTGCATTGGCTTTCATAAGAAGAGGAACTCAGCACTTTGTAGAGACAGTATTTTCTTTTTCCAGTATTTGTAACCAAATTTAAAGAAACATACATATTGAGTCATTTTAAGATACACACACACAAGTCTCTGAAATAGCTAATTACTAGCACAGTGGATCGCATCATTGCAATTCTACATAAGCTCAATTATTTCTCACATACTGCGTAAATCCAGTGTGTTCCACAGTGGATATAGTAGGTTAAATAGGATACCTCTGAGACCAAGCATAGGGTTTTGCAAGTAAAATGATGTTTTTTCCTCATAATTTGTATTAAATTGTATTTATTTTGAAGTTTGATGTGAACTTTAGGAATTTTGGATTTAGAACAATTCAGTTAATTTTTATTAGGCTACAAAGGGACATGGTTTGCTAACTGTATAGAAGGTGATAATGAGTACTTTAAACTTCAGTCATTAGCTCACCAGTGACCTGCAGAGACTTCCCTTAACAGGCTATCTGATGAGACTAGCTGCAGGAAGCATGGACAGACTGGAGATAGCCATCCACAACCCCTTTTCTCTAATTATGTCCTTATAAGAAAACAGACCGTGTGATCCATAGCTTCTTTTTTCTAGCATGTCCTAATGAAGCATATGCAATTGAAGGTAAAATAAAAAAGGAAAAAAGTAATGGTGCCATCATAAATATGATAAAATATGAAAATTGCTTCTAAAAATTGGCTTTTAAGTTGAATGTAGCAATCACTTCACTCGTGGTTTTTATTATTATGAAGCTGTATGCAATGTTTTAGTAGCGTTTGGTAAGCATTGAAAGTTACACAGAGAAGTGGAAAATCTGTAAGACAGCATTTTAGAAGAATATAATCTGCATTTTTACAACTGTTTTCAGAACTTGGTACTGCTGTACACATGTACAGAGGTCTGGTCAAAAGCCTGCTGAAGGCAACGGGGCATCTCTCAGGCAGCCTTTAGATTGAGGCCCAAATATACTGGGGGTCCTGTGCAAGGACGGCTGGTACTGCTGCCATATCGCTTCTGCACTTACGCTGAGGTGAACCTGCTGACCTCAGTAGCTGGGCTCCTGATTTCCACTGGCGTAAGGAAAACTAGAGCAAGGATCAAAAATCACAGGCGTGTATCTCCTTGGGTCGCTGAATCCACCATTCAGTCCTGCTCAGGCTCCGCTCGCAGGCCTCTCCCTGATGAAGAGGGCTGGCATGACCGTTGTGTCTGAGGCACAGCCGGTGCCAGCAAACTGTGGCTAAGGAGTAGTGTCAATAGCACCAGCCACCCACCTGAGATGCGGTAGCAGGGCTGTTGTGTTTTTTACTGAGATGGAGGTGCAGGAGGAAGAGCGGTTTGAAGTAACTTTTGTGTTTTTTCTGAATTGCATTGTTTGGAGGGAAACTTCTGGTTTTGACTTGAAGAGTTTGGAAGCAATTCTACCATAGAACTGCAGTTCCTTACTTTGTAGAAATTAAGACAATTATGTGCAACTCAATTACTGGGATTGTCTCACCTCTGTTGTACAGAAGAATAAATAAAATTAAATCTTTACAGTTACTATATCAGTTTCAGTTGGATTTTTATTTTATTAGATAGTTTCATAATTACTTCAACCCTTTATACAGTCATAACCATTAAATAAGAAGGGTTCACTATACATACTTCTAAATTCTTGAATACCAGACCTAGTGCTTTTTTTCCCAGCTCAATCATTTGTAATGTATTTTGTAATCTCATTACTGCAATAAAGCAAAATGACATACGTAAGATTTCAGAGGTGTCAGTGCAAATGTAAAACCTGATCTCCTTTCAGGTGTTTGGATATTAGACACAGTGAGGTGCAATTGATAAACACTACCTTTAACTTTACATTTGCTTTCCAACAGTAAGAGAAAACCCATGTGTAAGTTACACAGGTACAGATGGGATGAACAGAACAGCTTGTCAGTGTATCATACCACCTCCAAGGGCACATTTAGGCCTTGGTCCTGGAGGTTGCCCTACCGCACCGGAACAAGCAGTGGACCTGGATTTAGCTATGCTCTACGCATGTAGAGGTGCTGACCGTATTAAATAACTGACATAGTAATGTAGCATTCAAAAATCCCCGTTATGTTAACTCAAGATTGGCACTTGGTTTCTGTAAGGAAAGAGTATTTGAAAGGGTTTGCCACAGTAGTCTACCAAATTTTGGACTTTTTATCTCATTTATATGAGTTATAGAGCTGAAGTAGGAGCAAAAGGCAAGGAAAAGGTCTTTTGTCTCATAGGCTGAAGTCTAGCACTATCCCAGGCAACTGGGGAATACCGTATGGAATAGAATCGTTGGAAGGGACCTACCGTGATCATCCAGTCCCGCTGCCTGACCACATCAGGGCTGACCAAGTTAAAGCATGTTGTCAAGGGCGTTGTCCAAAGGCCTCAAGCACTGGCAGGCTTGGGGCATCGACCGCCTCTCCAGGAAGCCTGTTCCAGTGTTTGACCACCCTCTCGGTAAAGAAATGCTTCCTAAGTATAATCCCTTCCTCATGGAAGTCTCTTTCCACTCACTTCTCTGGTGATTAGTTATTCTAATTTCAATCATAAGTTTATATTCATTTTATACAACAATTTGTTAGCATAAATAGCTCCTCCCCATCTCTAGGTACCGTTATGCTACAGTCAGTCTTTTAGCTGCTCCTTAACTGAGTTTAATAATACTGTAAAGATGACTGAACTGTTTGTAGCTCGTCCTCTCAACAGGACTGCCTGTTTTCTTGCTGGTACTGATGGCTGAACACTGCCGGCCATTGCTGTCTTGATTAGGAACCCCCTGGTGACACGTCACAGAACTGCAGTTACAGTACCACGTTTTACGCCCCTCACCAGCAGTCAGTTGGTTACAGCTCTCTTCATACAACTCCGATAGTCATTTTTCATCCTTAAGATTCATGGGTTTGTGCTTCATATTAAAATTCATGTCAATACTACAGGCTTGGGAAGTCAACCTATGGCTACAGAGCATAGCCACCGTAGGTCAGGTATCATGGGTGTTACTCTTGCCCTTCAGCCACGCCAGGACCAACTGTATGACCACAGCTCAGGCCTGCGGCGTTCTCCCTTCCTTCCCCAGCCCTTTCCTTTTTCTGCAGCTCTCCTTTAGCCCGTATGCTCGTACCAAATCGTAGCCCTTCCATCTTAATCACCTTGATGGGGCCCTGGAGCAAAGGCTTCAAAGCAGTCCAGAAATGCTGCAGTGCTGTATTTGGTTTTTTAAGTAAAAAAAACCACCCACTATTAAAGCAAGATCCTGTTACTGGGATAATAGTCAATAAACTTGTACATTATCCTTTTGTAAATGTACTTTCATACCTTTCCTTGTTGTTCGGAGACTGTTAAAGCTCTTACATACTCGTGCCACTCTATTTTTGCCGTGAAGACAGACATAGCATTCTTAACATGCTCTACTTAAGAAGATATAAGCAACAAAATTACAATATTGCCAAAAGCAATGTGGAACGGCATCAGACTGAAAATTGCCTGGATAACTGGAGAGGTTAAGAATTTTGCTGTGATATGGAAGCACACAGGATGAGAATGGACCTGTGCGGAACATAAACACGTTCTCTAGACAACGCTGAGGGCGTCGTGACGGGTGTACAAGCAAAACAGAAGTCCTGAAAACCAGGAACATTAAATGAATTTAGGAACCTGCGTTTGACGGGTCTCACAAACAGTAGGGGCACAGGGACTGCCAGTTCCTGGTGTTGATCCTGCAGTGACTAAGCTGTAGCTTGCATTAGAATTTAGTGTTTGCTTTGCTATAAAATCACGGCTTGAAGACTGGATCAGTGATGAATTTTGTCCTTCAGTGTCAGGTCATCCCTATAATTCAAACCATCCAGTTCAGGAACTCTGAAAGAACAAAAGGGACTCCAAGATCTAGAGGCTCTTAAGTGTCCTTTTAGAGTACCAAGAGGAAACATTCTCACTCTGATATACTCAAAATTTTGAGTTTGTAGTTTGTTCTGACCTTCTCCACATCAAGTTTAAAGCAGTTTGGAAACCACGGTGTTGCACCTGGCCAGCACTGAGGTGACGGGTGCTTCAAGGGTTAGGAGAAAAATGGTGTAACTGGGTCTCCTTGACAGGGTTCATAGAGAAAGTCAAGGAGTGTCTGTAAAAATGGGGTGCATTATTGCATATATGACTTAATCTTTTCTAAAGACTTTTATTCTTCCCTTAGCATTGAAGCTATGTTCCACTGGGCAAATCACAACCTTAAGTACTATCCTATACTCCATAAGTACTGAGTATTTCACTTCTCTATCTGCCAAAAGATCAGAGCATCAGTAAGTCAGGCTACACGGAGCCAAAAGAAAGAGGCTTTTTTTTTTGTTGTTCTGACCAAGTCTACACCCTCTAACCCAGGAGCTTAGACACCTTTCGCAAGTTCTCCAGCTTTTCCCTAAAAAAAAATTTCACTAGGCCAGAACTAAATGTGAAGGCCACTGCTAGGACATTGCTTCTCGTACAAACAATATCCTGCTGTGTTCCAGCATATTTTCATATCTCCAAAGAGAAAAAAAATAACTCCTGTTTCTTTTTTTAAAATATCACAGCAGGATCTGCTGCCTCGAGTTCTGCCCTCCCCTGCACAGGACTCTTGGGCTTGGAGGGTCCCCTGCCAGCAGCGATGGTGCTGGGCTGGACCATCAGTAACCATTGTGGCCACACACCCAGTTAAAAACAGAAACAGAGGGCTGGTGAGTTAGTATTGTCTCAGGAAGTTTACTCCCTGCACTAGTAACCTCTGGAGCAACAGTGACAACAGTTGCATGGTAAGTAGTTCAACAGAACCGAGAATACCTTTTTGTGCCCAGAATATGTCTCCTGCCCGAATTCACACACACGCAGGGTGGGTCACACAGCCCACCACAGCAAGAAAACTGCGTTTGCAAGGTCAGGCCACCTGCAGCCAGAGCTGCATGCCCCAGCCTCGCTGCACTGCTGTTGCCACCATGCAGAATTAAAGGCAGAACAATACACTGCTTCCAATTCCATGTGCTTCTCCTGATGTCTTGTGAGGAATGCAGCAAAGAACCAAGTTCTGAGAGTGTGGCAACATGGAGTTACTCAGCAGCCACTAACTCAGTCACAAACAGCAGCAATATAAAGGTTTTTCTCGTATGTCACGCTAATGGAGTTCCTAGCTCTTTCATCTGTGGCCATTCATTTCAGCACAGAAGAGCAGGGCTCTGTTACAATGACTGGCGGCAGTTGGATCATGTGGATGGATACCAGGGCTGCGTGCTGCCTTCAGTTCAAAGAGCGACGGGCTTCCTGGACGATGCTCAAAAGCAAACAGAAGAGAACGATAATTCAGTTTAAAAAAGAAAACAAACAAACAAACAAACAAACACACACGAAACTGCTAAATAATTACAATAAAGCTTCACAGCACTTGCTTCACAAAACACCCAGCTGCTACTTGGGAAGCGACTGTATCTTGCAGTACCTCAAACCCGCATCAGAAACTGCAGCTGCTCCAGGCTAGATCCTTTGCACATAGAAGCTTCATTCAAGTTAAGAAATTGCTCAGTTATAGACGCTGGGAATATTGCCTTCTGTCTTCATCCTGCAGCAAGCCTGACCACTGAACTCTAGTGATCCCAAAGTTCCCACCCTCTGCACCCCCTCAGCCACACGAACACTGCCAGCTCAAGACAAGCAAACGACCTGGAGCGCTGGCGTCTGAGAACTTGAGCTGCTCGCTCAGCAGAGCTGCACAGGAAGCTGGAGGTTGGGGTGGGCATTTATTGCTGTTTAAGCAAGTCAAAGCTCTGGAATGGCCTTCAAAGAAGGAAGTGGACACAGAACAAAGTGTGAACGTGGTCAGCTGGGTCACAAATAACAGAAGTCACTTGATCCTCTCCAGCCATAACTATATGCAGACAGTCTTCCCCACGGTTTAACATTTTCACAGAATCACAGAGTGGTAGGGGTTGGAAGGGACCTCTGTGGGTCTTCTAGTCCAACCCCCCTGCTGAAGCAGGGTCACCTACAGCAGGCTGAACAGGACCTTGTCCAGGCGGGTCTTGAATATCTCCAGAGAAGGAGATTCCTCAACCTCCCTGGGCAGCCTGTTCCAGGGCTCCATCACCCTCAGAGGGAAGAAGTTCTTCCTTATGTTCAGACGGAACTTCCTGTGCTTCAGTTTGTGCCCATTGCCCCTTGTGCTGTCGCTGGGCACCACTGAAAAGAGTCTGGCCCCATCCTCCTGACACCCACCCTTAAGATGTTTATAAGCATTTGTAAGGTCCCCTCGCAGCCTTCTCTTCTTCAGGCTGAACAAGCCCAGCTCCCTCAGCCTTTCTTCACAGGAGAGATGCTCCAGTCCCCTCACCATCCTCGTAGCCCTCTGCTGGACTCTCTCCAGTAGCTCCTCATCTCTCTTGAACTGGGGAGCCCAGAACTGGACAAAGTACTCCAGATGGGGCCTCACTAGGGCAGTGTAGAGGGGAAGGAGAACCTCCCTCGACCTGCTGGCCACACTCCTCTTAATGCACCCTAGGATCCCATTGGCCTTCTTGGCAGCCAGGGCACACTGCTGGCTCATGGTCAACCTGTCGTCCACCAGGACACCCAGATCCCTCTCTGCAGAGCTGCTCTCCAGCAGATCCACCCCAGTCTGTACTGGTCCATGGGCTTGTTCCTCCCCAGATGCAGGACCCTGCACTTGCCCTTTGTTGAACTTCATCAGGTTCCTCCCTGCCCCACTCCTGCAGTTTTGCCAGGGTCCTGTTCGCAATGTGCTACAGACAACTGGTTTTGTTAGAGCTTTCTGGGAATAGTACTGAGGAGAGCGTAACTGCTCACCTGTACAGCACAATAGCTCAGGGCAAGCACAGTTGTTACAGTGGGGAAGTAGTGGAAAGCCATAACCCAGATGTGGCAGGAAGGCTAAATCAGGTCAAAGGCTTTGGCTCAGTAGTTTCTGGATCAAGTTGTTGCACTTCTCAGAAAGCGGTTCAGGGCCTAGATGCAGGCAGCCAGTGCTATTTGAAGGGGCCCAGGACATTGAAAACACTCACCAAGCAGGGCTGACAGGACCAGCAACATACCTGAGATACCCTCAGGCATCACAAATTACACTGAACCCATGAATCACTCAGTTTTTAAAGCCCTGTGTGTCCTGCCATGTGATCTATCCATAGTAACTGCAATGTCGGGAGAAATCTCTAACCCCATATAGTTCTTAAAAAAAAAAAAAAAGTATTGCCTAAAAAATCGGCCTGCCACTGTTTTCCCCTGTTCAGAAACATGGCTCACATACTAACAATTCCACACTCCTCAGGTGAGCCACCCCTCTCCAGCTCCGCCTGCAGACTCCAGCTGCAGAAAGGATATTTGGTTCTAATTTCTGGGTCTGAACATCAAATTTCGAGTCATGTGCTTTACTCCTTAACAAGCTTTCATAATCTTTGACAGCTCTTTAAGTTGCTACACAAAACAAGAGAGCCTTTAGAAGCATTTCAAAACCAGAAATGCAAAAGTACATTACTCGAAGTTGTTTAAAACTCAATGCTAGGCTTGAAACATTTCTATTTTTAACTTCAAAATTAAAGGGAAGATATGTATGTATAATAAAGTTAGACAAAAGCCTGCTTTTAAAATGATTACAGCAAGCCCCTCTACAGTTAAAGCATCCTATGTACTGCAAGGAATGTATACCGAAGCATTAAAAGCCTTGTGGTGCCAGCTGATGCACAGCATTAAACAGTGTTGCAGAAATGACGAAAAAATGGATGAAACCAAACACCCATGTTCCTGAGCTCGCACTAAAAATGTTTAAAGACAAACCGGTCCAGATTCTTACACCCTCCCATGCTGCCCCCAGACAACACAGCAGGAATTCTTCAAAATGAGTATCTCCAGTACCACTCAGAGGGACACCAGCCCAGGAGGCACTGGTCGGGGACACAGGGCAAAGACAAACAGATGTTAACTAGAACGTATTTGTATCGTCCTTTGCACAACTGTCCTCACTCAATTTAGCAATCAGTACTACTGATGGAAACATCCTGAATCCTCTAAAGAGTCAGCCTCAGTCACATAATTAACAAATAAAAGCACGTGTTTTGGCCCTTTGTAGCTAGCCAAAACTTTGATTCAATGCTGTGGCTACAATTATACTAGAAATTCAACATACTGTTAACTCCACGCACATTCTAAACTCCCAACTCAGGGGACAGATTTCCCACAATAGCAGTTGATTATAGCAGGAGATACAGAGGTTACTTTCACAGACTCAGAGGGACTTTTATTAAATTACAACTCAGATGTACAACAGGAAAGATGTACACAAATACCAAAACAAACAACATCTCTAAGTATGAATGGAAATTTATTTGCTGGTGACAAAACACTTCCCCCACTTAATACAAGCATTCTAGTCACTGCAGTCTACAGAGAAAAGCCAATAATGGGAACAGAGTAAACAAGTACTCAAGAAGTAGAAATATTTTAATTCAGTCTTCATATAAACTATTATTAACACACATTACACAAGTATCTAGACATGAACAAAAGTTTACAAAGTCCTGCTGTTCCTGCAAGTTAGCCTCTTTTCTCAAGTCCACAAGAAAGCCAGAACAGAACCAGAAGAGTAGCTGAATTAATATTAATTATTAATAAACAGAATTCTTAATGTATCTCCTCACATCCACAGGGAGGACACTCATGAGAAGAGTTATGCCAAGCTCCATTTTAGAAACTCAGCCAGAAAGCTTTTTATTCAAACTGGCAAAGGGCACACTAGTGGAACTGCTTTCCTACTCAGAAAGGAAAGCTACAAAAACTTCATCTTACTACTGAGTTAGTTTTATGACCAGAAATAGTCTTTGGCAAGGAAGACCTAGTATATTCATAATGATGTTTACTATTACACAACAGTGCTCGGGAGTTGATTTATCATCTGCTGTGCCACAATTTTCCATTCTTAAGACACTGCTGGCTTACGCTTCAGCAGTTGGAGGATGACAGCAACAAAGACATTTTGCAAGTTTCTCTCTTTACGAAAGAAATGTACGAACTGTACCCTTTATTGTCCCCCTGCAAATGGGGCATTTTCTAAGGGATGGTGCACATTCTTTGCACACCACTAAGTGACCACATGGAATAAAAACAATAGAAACTTCTCTGTCCATGCAAACTTTACACGTTCTTTCCTCTTGCAGTCGTCTTAATTGTTCTTCCATAGGTAAACCTGGAAAAAAACATTTAACTTTTTAAGAAGCCTGAATATATGTGCAGTCCAATCAGACTATAGCCATGTTCCATTTCACCCTTTATTTCCCCATCTGTATTCACTAAATACAGATGGCAGTGAGAAATTAGTACATTTTCCAGAACTCAGAAAGTGGCACACAAGGAACTGGCCTGTACTGTCCGCTTCTAGGAGACAACAAACAGCTCAGGGATTGGATACCAACTGTAACTCTTGACACCAACCAATATTTACATTTTAACAAATGCTGTACTTTTCTTGCTTGATTAGAAGCACAGAGCACAGCCTGACTGATGGAACGAGCTATATTCAGGCTTGTGTACTTTTTGCAGTCTAACATATTAAACTACACGACTAAGAATCAAGCAAACTCAATTCCAAGTCTGACAAGTTTTTATCTACCCAGTTGTTGGTCAGGTTCGATCATAGGACATCTATAATGTGGAGATGATGATACCTGCTATGAAATGCTAACCTACTATTCACTGTCCAGTCTTTACCAAACGCCTGAATGAGAGCTTGTACCAGGATCAAGCCCAGCATGTGCCTAAACAGCAGAGCTCAGCAAAGCACTACCTCCTTAGGTGCAAAAGCATGTGTAAGTCGCAGGACAGAGCTGATAGCAGACAGACTTGCTTGCAAGTCTGCACATGTACTTAACTTTTTCAGTTAAGTCCATCTTACCAGAGCAAAATTAGGGAGAAGGAAAAGCATAAAACCTATTTCTTAACTAAAGTCATTTTTATTATGTTAGCTATTTGTGCCACGATGCCCTTTAAAGAAGGTAGAGTTTAAGGTACCTGAAATATCTTCCGTGGGAACATACTTCATGTTCTTCTCCACTAAAATAAGAGAAAAAAAATCCTAGTCATTTGACTAATCTATATTCAAACAGCATCTGATATTTTTTTATCTTTAGGTTGCTGTGACAGCACTGGTTAGACTTCTATAAACTTACATCCTTTAAAAAAAAAAAAACACAAACAGACATACCAAATAAATCTTTGTACAGCACAGGGTCACAATCTCGTAGACAGTTTCTGAATATGCTGGCTGCTTCATTTCCTTTCACTAAAACTGTATCTATCAGTTCCCTTGCTTGCAATGGTGTCTGAGTCTTTTGCTTAATAACATCATGCTCCAGTTCCGTTATCACTTTAGCTGACAGTAAGCTCCCGAGGATTGGAAGTACACATGTTAAACGCTGGAATAAAGCCATTCGGTTCTTCCGGATTAAGGTCAAATCATCTGGAATGCAAAGGCGATTAGGTGTTTGTTAGGAATGCACTACTCCAAGTTGCGTTTCTGCTTAATAATTGATACATTCTTTAAATTCTACTTGAAATGTGTGCTTACCACACATCATTAGCAAAGACCTCAGGAAGTATCAGTGGTATTCACATAACAAACAGACTTAAGAAAACCACACACGGGCAGTTTCCGAGCCAAAGAAACCTCCTGCTCCCATCTCTAGGTTACATTATCTGAGGGGGATCTCGTCTAACCTCACACTAGCAAGACTTACATCCTCTGCAGAACTGGAAGGAAAAAACAACGCCTCTGTGTAACACCAGCACTAACTCACTGACAACCAACAGGTTAATCTCAGTCAGTGGCAGCCAAAACCATGTCCGAGATGTAGGTACAACTGAGCTTTCTGAAGAGGCGTCCCAACAGAATTATGTGCAAGAAAACCGAAGTACAGCACAGACTCAGGAGTTGTTTTTTTTTTTTTTAATTAGTCTATCACAAACAACAACAAAATATCATCTCCATTAAGATTTAATGAGCTGAATCCACCAGTGCTTTTTTGATAGAACATGCAAGTAGGAAAGAAGCCATCTTAATTCAATTTATAACTAAGAAGTTTCATTCCTGCTTCACAGACTTAAAAATAGGATTTTTTTCAGGCTTCAAACTTTATATAGTATTAAAACAATAAGAAATGTTAAAGATGCATCAAATAAACACTGTTAAATAGCTGACCTACATGGCTGAGTCAGACAGAAAAGCAGACCTTTGGCCATCTTACAGAATCTACATGTGTAAAAGTTTATGGCCTCTTCTAGGAGGTGGATATGGTGGCTCACCGATTCAAGTGGCTTAAACAGCAGGCACATTTGGAAAAAAAAATTGTACAATGTGCCAAGTAAAGTATTTTGGTTCCGTTTATTTTAATAACAGCAACATAAAGGCACACAAATTTTAAAAAAAAATTGGCTTTGTTCCTGTGGAGAGAATCAGGTGATTCTGAACCCTTGGCACCTGTATAAACCTCCTGAAAGGGAATGAAACCATTCCCAGACTGCTAGTTCCACACAGATACCCTGACAATGCTTTTACAGAAGCTGATCCTAATAGCAATTAAACTAAGTCATTTAGTGAATAAAAACAATTATAAAAACAATACATAATACAAACCACTTCTGCTTTCGCTTTGATTCGTGCCTTATGCGTACCTGATGCCACTTCTTCAAATTGTCTCTCTTTCTCTTCTTCCCTCTTCTCATCTTCAGCAGTGAGCAGATCAGACACAAGATCATTAACAGTCTTGTAGTTTTCTCCAGTGGTCAAGATTTTACTCTGCACTGTTTGCTTTATTAGCCTTCTACTGAATCCCATCTCCAAGGCAGCTTTAACCACAGGTGTGTTCATCATGATTGCATCTTCTGAATGACTCTCTCCAGGTTCAAAACGAATAACTAATCAAAAAGGAAAATCATCATGCATAAAATAAACTACCTATACAACCCAGAAGTCAGACACATCGACATTACCTACACGCGCACATATACACGAATACCTAGCATTAAAAAGTTTCAATGGTTAATTGGACTGTAAGTAGTCAGTTTTAAAAACGGAAGCCAATTAATTAGATTCAACTGGATTGAATACATGGTAAACTTCAATCCACGTCAGGCCTTCACTAAAATCTAGCATAATCAAGGGAAACCGCAGAGAATTCCATTGTGTCTTAGCAGCTTTTTTTTTTATGCTTAGTCATTTCTAACATTAGCCTTGAAGAATGTCTTGGGGGGGAGGAAATCAAAATTCAAAGTTTACAGTACAAACAATTACTCTATTCCAACTCTTGATCAGTATTTTCCACTCAACTTACTAAGCACCAGACACGTGGGATTCTGACTCATCGTCCTCAACCAGCAAGGACTATGGTAGCATAACCTAGTCACCCTCTGGGAAGACTTTATTTCCACCATAACTAGAGTCCAGCTCAGCAAGACCTCAGTTTATCAGCTTGTCCTATCCTCTCCTTGACCACTGCTGCTCAACTCAGAGCATTTACCTAGCTATGTGCCTAAAAATGGAGCTGCGTAACTGCACAGCCGTGACACCCTCTAGCAACTGTTCCACCACGTTCAATATCATAGGTCAATTTAACAAATGCAAAATTGACTTGTTTTGTTTAACCCAACTATGAAACTAAAAACCACAAATACAGCAGCTGCCAAGCACTCAAACCCAAAAAATCTTCATATGAGCTGCTAGTATGAAAATAAGGAAAATCCCTTCAAGGTGCTTCCTTGAAGTTTGTCCATATGACATCGAAGCTACCTAACTTTCACAATTATTTAGAAAATCCTTATAATAGTGTTGTTTCCAAGAATTGTTAAGTAAGTTAGCTTTGGATAGTCAATCATTAAGCTTGCAAAATGCCTGAGGAAGTTTAAAAACATGCATTAATATACATACTTGGGGGATCAACGTTTTCATCTACAGGCGTGTCAGAGGTTGACAAGAGCTGTGGAACACAACAGAATTGTATCAGTATCAAAGTGCTGCTTTTCCCCCTACACACCTTTCTAACACTTTCTTCCCTCATCAACCATGCTAAGTTTTTATCTGAAAGGTATCCATTAAGTATTTTACAAGCAGTTACACAAGTCCGCAAATTTGTGCGACTATATAATCAATATAAAGTTAGTGCTGACTATGTCCATAAGGAGAAGTCTGGCTTACTCTAACAGAAGAGTCAGACAGAAATAATTCAGGCTGTCCATGACTGATTTCTGAAATAACAATTACTAATCTGCATTATTCACTGAAACTTAGACAATCAGAATTTCCCTCTCCTCTGACACGAAGGAGCTCGCTGCCTCATAATACTTTCCGTAAGCAATCCGTACAGGTTAAACTCCACTATTCCAAGTCCATTAGCCATGGTTCAGAACTGGTTTCATTTCTATGCTCAGGAAGAGCATTTACCATGTCAGCAACCCAGTAGAAATATATGCAGAAATGAGGCAGAAGGACGGACCGAACTCCCAGAAAGAACACAGCACTCTTCAACAAGGGAAAACCAAAGTTGCAGAAGAGTAAAGTTTACCTGCTCAAGAAGATGCGGGAACCTGGCCTGAACCTGACTTACAAACTCTCCTCCTTTTACACGGAGCAGATACTCACACCTGAAACGTTAACAAAATTGTATCAAGTTACACTTCCTACTTGCAAAAGGAAAAAAAACACAGAAGAATGAAACAGTTTACAGTAACACGGCATAACCTAAATACGTATTTCTCTTCCTACAGAAGGGAAAGAGTTCTTTTAATTGGAAGCTTGATGTAGCCTCGTGTCTGGTGACACTTTGATAAAGCTTTTCCATGATGTTCAGCAATTCAGTACATTTACATACGTAAATGCAGCAGCTTTACATTCTGCCACCACTTCTAATCAAAATGGCATGTCATGAGAAGCGATGCCCCGTCAGCATCACTACAAAGTGCTGTGATAAACTGTTCCTATTTCGCATCTCACCATTCTTATCTCCTACTTAAATCATGCAAATGAAGGTAAAAAAATCTAACACCGCTATCAAAGCCAGGTTTGCTTCACTAATGCAGAGTTACACCTTTTAAGTACATTTACTGACTGGCATAACGCAGAAGGAAACAAAGGTAACTTCTAACTCCACATACATCATTCAATCCAACAGTAGGAAGTAAACTGCCCATGAAAGACCAGACAGATCTACATGAAAAATTATTAGCTTTATTGAAATGAAGTGCAGCTATTTCTGTCATTAATGTAGGTGGAGATTTCCACTGGCACAGATAGCTATTAGGTATGCAACTGCCATTTAATTATGGGGGACATTAAAAAGTTGTCATTTTTCCAGCAGAGACATATTAAACAGCTGCTGAAACCTTCTTCATAGCCTTTCTATACCTAAGAACCTAAACCACATTAGGTGAAAAACTGCTTCAAGAGCATTCAGCACGGGCACAGAATTAGACCAAGGCAGTCAGATGTTCCTTCTACTTCACTTCTCAGCAGCTTTTGTTCTCCTCAGTCTGCTTTGACCGCTTCTCTTAGACAAGTATGCTCATTACTAATGCAGCCTCACTTGCTAACAGTGATTTGGGGATGCACATAGCTTTAAATTATAAAGTGGAAAGCATTAAGTATCATGCTTAATGAAGAAATTTTTAATTAAGGCCACCTTAGCACTTCAGAGCTTTTAAGTAGAGGTACGTGAAATACATCCACATGAAAGAGTTGAATTTGTACATCATACGGTGAAGTTAAAACTATTAAGTGCAGTACATATCTGTCAAAATTTAAGTATTTAAGGATGTGAGCAAATAACAATAAAGGTTTTGCAAGTTACCTTGGAAACCACTTTGCATGCTCAATCCATGGATCATCTCCAGATTCCCAGCACCTTAACCCACCATCACAGCAAAAACACTTGACATCATCATTACGGCCTTTAAAAAAAAAAGGCAAAATGTCTATCAAACAGTCACAAAATTTATGTTAAAGTAAATGCCAACATAGCAATATGAATAACACCAGAGATGTCAGTTTCTCTTACCCACGTAGTAAAAGCCCGCATCTGCAAGCTGTTCAGGCTGAACTGGAATTCTAGTTGGCCAATTTATGAACGTCTTAACGCGTGCTTCATGGGTTTGCATGCTCACATTCGAAACATTGAAATTTGGCTGGTCTCGGGTAAGGCTTTCCACAAAAGGGCAGTTAGGAAAGTGTCTCCGATGTTCTGACACAGCATTATCTTTTGGTTCCCAGTTACTCAGCTGACCACCACAGGTGAAACAAGCAACTTTGTCTGCTGTCCCCAAGTAATACAGCCCGGCCTTTGCCAGATCAGTGGGCGAGAGAAACGTCAGCGGCCATGAGTGAAAAGTGCGTAGCCTAGCGTCTTCTGTGCTCATAGAAGGATTGTGAAGTTTAGGTCTCAAGAACGAAAGGTCTTCAACTGCCCTAGTAGTTATTGGGTCTTGAGGAAAACTGGAAAAAGAGCCACTGAAACATCCAACTTGTTCTGAACTTGTAGAAAGTGTTATGGAATGTAGAGATGGTGAGAGACTGCTTGCGCCCAGGGGCGAAAAGGCAGAACAAGAGTACAGGCCAAGGTTGTTAGCTGAAAGCATGTCCTGAACAAAACTGCAGCTAGGATACAGCTGTTTATGTTTTTCCATTGTGTTATCTCCTGGTTGCCAGTTGTCCAATGTCAAGCCGCAGCTGAAGCACTTCACTTTATCTTGCACACCGGTGTAATAAAACCCAGCCCGGGCAAGACTTCGTTCCGACACCGGCACGTTAACAGGGAAAGTTGAAAACGTCGACATTCTGTAGAGTTCACAGGATAAGTCATACTTCAGTTCACCACACAAAGCACTCTGCGTCATGATGCTAGCCAAGAAAGGGCTATTTTCCATTATGCTCATAATGGACTATTTTTGGAAGAATGGGACAAGTCTTCCTCTGGGAGGTAGTTGTGTGCATTAAAGGCAATTCGGAACAACCCCTGCCTGTACAAAAGTAAGAACCTGAAAATGAAACACTTTAGTGTGCAACTTGGAATGCACATGTGAACAGAATTAGCCTCATGATTAACAGCCTTTAAACATTTGGGAAGTTCTTGTACTTTAGTTTACACAACTGCTTTCAGTGCAAAAGCTGCCCCATCCCATTTTGACAATTGAAGAAAGCACGTCAAAAAGGACCTTCCCTCGAATCGTACAGGCATCACATGCTTTCCTTGTCCGGTGTACCTGGGAGAGCAGTGTCAGTTTGTCAGGCTAGTGGAGGTGGGATCCAGAGGGGAAAACCTCAAATGGGTTTATTAAAATCCTTTGTCAATAAAGAAACTAAAATGGCGGGCAACTAAAACAACATTATTTTTAACCAGAACATATGTTAAGTGTTTTAAGAACTATTTCACCCTAGACAGCTGATAAATATGCAGCTTATACACATGTAAAGATTTGAGTTTGTAAACCTCATTAGGAGGCTGAAAATAATGGTTTATCAAGCTCCAAAGGCATACAAAAAAAACGCCCCTGAACTGACATTACTGAACTGATCTATTTGCTACTGCCAGACTTCCAAGAAAACTCTCAACTTCTGCCTGCTGTTGTAATAATTGTTAAGATTGAAGAAGTTAGCTTATACTCAACTTCACATATATCAAATATTCATCTATGAGATAAACAAATCCTATACGCTGTCTCTGACAAGGACGAACCGCCTTAATTAACAAGCCTGGAATAGCTCCAGGCTTTTCTGTCTATAACATTGTCAGCACAGACTAAACAGAGCATTTCGGTTTTAACCTGGTGCCTTAGTCACAAGTACAGAGTTATCAAATTTAACATAAATGAATTGCCTTGTGTCGGGATATTCTAATGTTTTATACTGTTGGATTAAGTTTTTTATGTATGCCATGTTTATGGCATACAGAATAAAATTGAATCCTCAGATTAAAAAGAAAAAAAAATTTGAAGCTTTAGTTTCTTTATTTGTGTACAGAACTACCTCCCAGAGTTCAGACTAAAGTCCCTTCTAAGGTGCCTACGCCTCCATATTGATACTGACTGTTCTCAAGAAGAAACTGTAAGTATCTATAGTTTCAATCATTTAATTCTTTGGGGTGGAACAAAACCTGTAAGGAAGAAAGAGAGGAGTGTTTCAGAATATACAAAATGAAGTGCATGTACTGCCTATACAAACAGAAACTAGACGAACTGAAACATTAAAATCTCAATGTAAGCACTTTTTTTTTATGTTAGTCAGAAAATTTCAGGGCATGAACTTTACATACTGTCACATGGAGTGGATTTTACAGACTTAATTTCCCTGTTACTGACACATATGCAAAACTGTTTAATCCATAAGCAGAACTTTTCTGGCAGGTGGATGAATCGAGCTGCTTGATCACAAGCTGTGTAACTAAAGGTAAGATCTTTTACTAAAGAAGCTGCATCCATTTAAATGGGTTTAAGCCTGCAGATTCTCAAACAATGAAGATCTAGTTTTATTACACTGACTTAAATTAAGAGTACTGGAATTTCTTATTTAGGTAACTCCAATGATACTTGAAGCACAGGACATCAGCAAAACTGAACTTCACCAAAAATTTCAGGTAAAAGCAAAGACAAAGTTCAAAAGTTTTTCAATGTACAACTTTATGTTTATTCATATATACAAGTGCGTTTTGCAGCGTCAGTTCCCAAAAAGTTCCTCCAGGAAAGACTCAACACAGATATACTTGTCATGATGACACAGCCTTAGAAAAATCACCTGCTGGAAAACAGCGGAGCATTCCCTACTCATCTCAACAGCTCTCAGTAGATTTGTTCTTAATGTGGTCACACTACTACTAGCTTCTTAATCACAGAGGCCACGAGCTACAAATGCCTCACACCGACCTGCTCCTCTAACACAGATGGTGGGACGATGCTATCAGCACAAGCCAAACGTGAGCCCAAGAAGTTCAGCCAGCTTCCACGCCAAATAAAGTCCGACAGCTCAGAGTAAATGTCAGAACTACCACAGCAAACTGAGACCTCGGGCTCCCGAAACACTCAGGACCACCTCAACCCGGGACCACTTTCTGCCGAACGCTCTCCTTCCAACGCCACCCTCCGCGACAGCCCCGCATACCCTCGGTTTCCAGCCTCACGCCACCGCCCTGCACCACAGGCCTGCTGTCTGCCGCTCTCCTGCGGTGACACCACGTCCCGAGCAGCGATATTTACAGTTCAGCAGCCTCAAAACTCAACTTAGCACTGACATGGGATTAATACTGATTTTATTCGCACCCCGCGCACCGGTATCCGCCAGCCCCGGCCCCCCCTCCAGCGCCGCAGGCCGCGGCCCGGGGCAGCTCAGGCCTCGAGGCCGGGGACAGGCGCAGCCCCCCGACCGGACCCCACGCCCTCCCGCCGCCCCCTCAGCCGGGCGCAGAGACCCGAGCGGGCCCACGCAGCAGCGCCCGCCCGGCAGGGCCCCACCAGGCCGCACCCCCCACCCCGTACTCACGGTCTCC
>Ga0065711_1033377_pt1 | contig 25606 bp, 17 predicted proteins | sample Hoacrofraction12_FD_59098 | JGI IMG/M metagenome (GOLD analysis project Ga0065711, IMG submission 59098) | Hoatzin crop microbial communities from Cojedes, Venezuela - Epithelial fraction 12 v2 (version 2) | ecosystem: Host-associated > Birds > Digestive system > Esophagus > Crop | place...
CATTGGCCTTTCTCCAGTCCTTGGGCACCTCTCCTGTCCTCCAGGACCTCTCAAAGATGATGGAGAGTGGCTCAGCAATGACATCCACCAGCTCTCTCAGCACTCGTGGGTGCATTGGATTGGGGCCCATGGATTTGTGGGCGTCCAGATTGCTCAAGTGATCCCTCACACAGTCCTCCTCGACCAAGGGAAAGTCGTCCTCTTTGTAGGCTTCTTCTCTTACCTCCGGGGCCTGGGGACAACACTTGAGCACAAATTTAAGGGTACTTCAGCACTGCATAGATTGTAGGGGCTTTCTTCACCTAGAGCCCCCAAATAACAGATTACTCTGTGCTGAGAGAAGGGGGGAAACAGTCTGAAAACTACCAAGCATTCCACAGCTAAAGCAGCAAATTTGGCAAGTTAGACTCCCTGAGCTTCCTACGCAATCAGTGAAGAAAGATTTCTGCAGAAAGCAATATAGAGTGTGTTTCCCCAAGCTCCCTTTACAGCCAGTGGAGAAAAATTAACCTAATTTGTGCACAAGAAAAGTAAACTTGTTGCGTTACATTGGGAGGTATGAATCTCCTTCTGCAGCACAACACACAAGCAAGCGTTCTCAGCACACACATCTGGGAAGACGATAAATGTACTCAAATGTTTCCAGTAAATAGTATGGAACATGGTCCAAGTGAGGTAAACAAAGAAAAATAAAGAGGAACGAGGACTTCCAACATTTTCCTGCCTTTTCACTGGATAATAGCCCCTCTCTATCTTTTTAGACAGGATAGAGATGGCAGAAGCACGCAGTTTTGCTCATTTCCTGCTGAAGCACGTAATAGTCTTCTCTGTATCAGCATCCAACTCTGATGGCTGGTGTATAATGAGTAATTGTCACTTCACATTCATAGGAACCATTCAGGAAAAGAGACATTATCTGTGCTTTGGGGCTGGAGTGAAATTATCCGGAAAGCAATTGTACTTCCCAAATATGCATCATTTATTGCCCCTTATTTTCTGTCCCCTCTCTATCCCAATTTCCTCTTTTGTTCTGTTTGCATCTCACACAGATGATCAGATCTCTTTGTCTTACACGAAGCTCTGCAGGCTTCCATGTGCCAGCCTTTCTCCCTTGGGTGGAACAAAACACAGAACACAAGTTATTTTTTGCAGCTCTATTCTTCTACCTTCAGAGGTGTCTCTCAAGGATCAAATCCAACCATTCCCATGTGTGGGAAGTTGCACAATAAAAGCATAGTCAGCAACAGAAACCAACCCAGGTCCTATTGAATATGTGTGCTTAACTGAAAGTAAGCAGCCACCTCATTGCGGAGCACTGGAACCACACACACCCAAGAGTTTTTGCTAAGTCCTAGCCATGGTTATAATTCCAGGAGCAAGTCCATAGTACCTCCAAGAAAGCTAAATAGGATGCAATTATCTGCACATCCTTTAAGATATATGAGGATTACCTCTAACACATGGTACTAAGATGTAGAGACAACTGCAGAGAAAACATTTGTCTTTTCTGTTGCAAGCTTGTTCATTCTGAATGTAGAATCATTCAAACATGGACAGCTGAGCCCAACTTTTAATAAGCAACCTGTAAGACAACTGCCCAATACTTCTTAGTGTATTTAGCCTTCCTTAATGCTGCAGATTTGGAAAGGCAAACCATGTTACTGCTGTGCTCAATTACATTCACATCCCGTCAGAAACAAGATTCGATCATCAAGATTCAATCATCTTCAACACATATTCAATCACTCCACTTGAATGCATCAGTTACATTTCAACAACTCACACTTTCAACTACCTTTAGGCAGCAACTTTAATCCCAAAACATGGACACTGACTGAGGTATCCAAATGGAACAGTCAGCTCCTCATTTTAAATGGAATTAGTAGACTAAATAAGAAGAGAAATGGTTTCCAAACTCAAAAGGCAGTCCATAATTTGTTGGGACATTACTCTTCAAGGCTCATAAAATAAGTCAGTTTTGAAGGAGACAGGCTAAATCCAAACCTATAGTCCCCACAGGAGTCCTGGAAAGAGAAAGGCAATAACATTTAGCATGTCACACCAGAGCAGGCTCACTCTGAGGAGCACTATGTAAGATGCAGAGCAAATCAGAAGATTAAGTTCCTGAGCACATCAGTCAGCGGTGTCATGGAATCTGAACAGAGCACACAACAAAATCCCCAAGTCAGCAAGCAAAATCAAGAGAAATAAGGAGTAATGATTTTAAACTAAGGGAGGGTAAAATCAGACTGGATGTAAGGAAGAAATTTTTTACAAGGTACAGGATGCCCAGAGAAGTAGTGGAAGCCCCATCCCTAGAAGCATTCAAGGCAAGGGTGGACAGGGCTCTGAGCAACCTGGTCTAGTTGAAGATGTCCCCGCTCACTGCAGGGCGGATGAGCTAGATGACCTCTAAAGGTCCATTCCAAACCAAAGCATTCTATGTTTCTAAGACTTAGGAGGCAAAAATCCAAAATGCCAACTTAAGCCTTTAACTCACTTCCAATTTAACAGTTTAACAAAATGGGGATTGAAATTACATAGAAATTTTAGGTAGATCTTTAATTTAGTAAACAAACAAATGAAGGGAAAGTCTGATCTAGAAAAGGAGCATTGCACCAAGGAGACCTCAGCTATTACCAGAACTTCACTAATGGCATATGTGTGACCTCTCTCCCACCCAATTCTCTGCCTGTTTTTTGTCTTCTTTAGTTGATTTGCTCTCTGAGGCTGCTTTTTTTCTAAATAAACAAAGCAGTTGGCACTAGGGAGCCCCATTTCATTACAGACTGCAGACTCTACCATAACAAACTGATTATATTCATATTAATGAGAAATTGTCTGTTTTATCTGCCTGTAATTGGTGCACTATGGGCCATGGCCCATTCCCGTTGTCACCTATGCTGAACTAACAAAGCAGATATACTCAGCTTCCAAGGTAAGAAATTCAAAGGTGAGAAAGTAAAAGTGTGATTTTGTTAATGTAATCAGGAAACTGCACTAGAAACAAGGGAAACATATATTATGCAAATCAGTAACTATTTATGTTGCATAATTAAATGAGACACTGCAGATTGCAGAGGTTTCTGGAATAAGGTGGACTGTTACTTAACTGAATACAAGCAAAGCAAAGACCCAGCAGCTTATGCAGACAGCAACAGTGCTTTAGAAACCAAAAGAAAATTTCAGAATCGAAGGAGAGGAAAACCACTCCTGCAGCTGGTTTATCTTCTTTTTTTCCTGCTTAAAACAAAACAAAAACCAACCAAACAACAACAACAACAACAAAACCAAATAGCACAAATTCATGATGACTGAAACAAGAAATATAGAAAAAAAAACAGGATTACTGAACTGCCTGCATGTTGTTGATGAGTTGAATAGGAGCATTTCGACAGATAAGATCCCTGACCAGACCAGAGCATTGCTGAAGATCAATTAAACGTATTACAATTCTACATCATAAATAAAAAAATAAAGACTATTTCTGGCAAAGAAATTAACCATGAAGAATCGTTGCTTTGTATGAAAGAAAATCCTGTCTCCTTCTCAAGAGTTAAAAATCTATTTGCAATAGCCAGCTACTCATTTCAGTTTGCCAATTTAAGCAAGAAATCAACATTTGCCTTATTTTTGTAGCCACTTAAACATCAAACACTGCACTTCTCCAACAGAGGTTAGTGTAGTGGCTGAACTGCACCTCAATTTCTAAGGAAGCCAGGGGAAGTTTAGCAGTCCTACTCTGTCTGTGATTCAGTACTGCGGTTGCAGTGACTTCTTTCCTCAGATGGATCTTTTTTCACTGCTTTCTTGATGCCTGTAGGGTGTTTCTTCCAACAATCTTTTGACATTCGTGACTCCTCTTCTCAAAAGGTATTCATCCAAACCCAGAGTGTTCAGTTTCCAGCAATTCCTACAAAGGGACACACAAGATGCTCTGAGGAGGTGACCAGCAGCCTGTGGCCTTTGGTTCATGTATCAGCATGTTGGGGTGTGGTTGATTCTCTCCTTCCTAGTAGCTTACTAGCCCTGCTTTGCATGGAAATCAGTGAAACCAGTGCAATCTCCTAGTGAGATCTGGGGTACCTAATATCAAGTCTCAAGGGTTGGCTTTACTGCTGGACAGAAACATGCCCTCTTCTCAGTCTCACAGAAGCCTGTTAGTTTTCCCTTTTCCTTCATTGCACACTCTTGCTCGCACACTCAAGGTTAAAGAGCTTGCAAAGTTCTGAGTTTCTTGAGTTTCTGTCTGCTCAGAACAGCAAAAGTTATTATTTGGCTTGTCTTCTTTTGCAGCTTGTGGCATTTTCCATTGCCTGGATCACACATGTATTTTTGAACCAGGTAAGATTCACAGGGATCCAGGATTCTGGTAGTGCTCGTGCATTTTCTTCTTCTTTTACAGTGGTATATTGCTTTTGGCACGGTCAGAAGGTGCATGAACTTTTTCAAATTGAGTATCTAAAGACACCATGTTTGAGGATACAATTTATATGCAAGTGGCTTAAGAGGAGTCCACAATGTGGGCAGGTTCTGTTATTCTGTCCTTTCTTTTAATGTCTGCAAACTTTACAAATATATTCAGAAAACAGAAGTAACTATATTGTGCACAAAAAGCCATTACATTCTCCTCCTGCCTTTGAGAATGTGGTAAGCTTTGCAGAATTCAGTTATAGTGCACTTTACCAGGAGGGCAATTTTGATGTAATCAGAGACCAAATGAGATAAGAAGGTTGTCAATGTCATCAAAGCATGCGGAGACAACACAGCTAAAGGAGGGTCTTTGCTGTGCATTCCAGGTCTAAAATACATTTCAAGTTATCCCTGAAGGCCCCTGCTTTGGCCTATGAGCCAGATAAAGCCAGCCTCAACAGCAGAAGCAAGAATTCTACCCAGGCTCCGGTGTTTTAGATGTTTTGTCATAAACAGAAAGAAATCCAAGACAATTTCACTTTAGTTTTCCCCATAAGATTCTCTGAATGAACATCAGGATTCTGAGGTTAAAGATTTTGATCAAATGACTACAAATTAAAACCTAACAATTCATTACCACTTGTGTTAAATGTCATTAAAAATATGAGACTGCCTTTCGTCCCCACTACCGCCTGGCTTCCTTCAGAGTCGCTGTCAGAGGAGATAAGAAGTATTCCTCAACATTTTTTCCTCTACATCAATGTGTAAAATATATATTCATCTCTTTCCAAGGACTTCTGCAGACCCAGGGACAGCAAGATCACAGCCACATGAAATGATATACACAATTAAACACTCCATGACCTTCCCAGAGAGGCTAAAACACCATGGTGATTTACTGATTATTTTCAAAAGCAAAAGGTCAGAGGTGGGTGGGTTTTTTTTTCCAAAAACACATCCACAGATGGATTTTAAAGAATATCAGTCACTAGTGACATTTCATCCCCTGATAACATTGCATCACCACATGAGCAATGCTTGGGACTGAGGGCCCATAGATAAAACACCAATATATAGATCCGTGTAAGAGGTGTGCACACCCGCAGAACAACCTCCCAAGGGATTTTTACCCATGCTTTAACTTCATTTTAGCTTTCCAGTGTGACTGTGAGCACACATGGCGTGCTTATATCCAGCTTTCCATCCACCGGTACCCCCAAGTACTTCTCAGCAGGGCTGCTCTCAATCCCTTCATCCCCCCAGCCTGTATTGATGCCAGGGGTTGCCCCAACTCACGTGCAGGCCCCTGCACTTGACCTTGTTGAATAATATGATGTTCACCTGGGCCCACTTCTTGAGCTTGTCCAGGTCCCTCTGGATGGCATCGTGTCCCTCAGGTGTGTCAACTGCACCCCTCAGCTTTGTGTCATCTGCAAACCTGCTGAGGGTGCACTTGATCCCTCTGTCTGTGTCATTGATGAAGATATTAGAGAGTACTGGTGAAGACATTAAAGAGCACTGGTCCCAATATGAACCCCTGAGGGACATCACTTGTCACTGATCTCCATCTGAATAATGAGACATTGACCACTACCTTCTGGATGCGACCAACAAATCAATTCCTCATCCACCGAACAGTCCACCAATCAAATCCATATCTCTCCAATTTATACAGAAGGACAATGAAATTATATTTCTTGCCCTCAGTTTCTGAGGCAGTAGGAATTTATAGATATCAGAGAGACTATGCAGTCCATCTGTTCAGAACATAAAAGTAACACACTGGGTCAGGCCAAAGATCCATCTGACCAGTATCCTCTCCCTGACAGCTACCAAAAGCAGATGTCTAGGTGAAAGGGTAAGAACAGATCAGCCAGATTTGGTACTTGCTCCCATCAACGAACCTCCTCAGGACTCTGGGGACCCATTTACCTCCCGCATGAACTCAGCCAGTCTTTCACAGAAACCATGTCGTTTTTAGCATTCATAACATACTGTTACAAAGACTTCTAAAGTGTAATTCAATCTCACATGAGAACTATTTTTGTTTCATTAGAACACGCCCCATAGGTTCTTGTATTTAACGAGAACATACTTAAAAGATCCTTGTCAACTCTCCCATACTGCTCAGTGTTGTTACCCACCATCATGTTCCCTTGACTCCCCTGTTGGGCCACTACCACTCTCTGAAATCTTTTTGAAGTTGCACCATGTCCTTTTTGAGATGAAGAGAACAGAAACACACAGAGTTACCAAGACACAAGCAAGCCACAGCTTCATGCAGCACCATGACTTTGTATTCCTTTCTATTCTACTTTTAATATTCCCAGTACTGCTCTGCTTTTTGACCTCCGAGGTGATGTGTTAAGGGAACCCTCTGTCATAAGCCAAGATCTACCTCCCAGGGACTAATGGCCAGTCCAGAAGCCATCATGTAATGCACGAAGCTAGGATTGTTTCTCCCTCATACATCACTCAACATTTATCTATGCGTAACTTGATCTGCTCGTCTAGCCACTGAGTCTCATAAGGTCCTTCCATAATTTTTCAGTCAGCCTTCATCTTTACTGTTGTGAATAACATTTGCAGATAGCACTAATTCATGCCCTTAATAGCAATTCACCCCTTTTCCAGCTCATTTATGAATATATTGAGAATGAATAGATGAATATGAATGAGTGTCAGCATTGATCCCAGCACAAACCCTTTGGAACTCCACTGGCAATCTTTTACTACTGTGAAAACAGATTACAGACTCCTATCCTTATTTTATACCTTTTAAAAGTTGTCTTTACGTTGCTAAAATAATGGCCATGTATGCAAGCCTCACATTCCATAACTGCTCAGTTTTCTTAAAAGCTTTCAGGTTTGAGGTCTTGTTGAAAGGTCTAGAGACATCATTTCTCCCTGCCTTCAAGTTTCTCATGAAACTACTAGCAAGAGACAGAGGAGTTTCCAGTGATTATATGAATAAGAAATTACGAATTTTACTTTATTTCTCCAGCTGGTTTGGGGTTTTTTAGGTTATTTTCGGAAATAAATCCATTAGACCTAGGAAAAGATGTTCTAACTCAATTGTTTTGATTCGGCCTGGATAAATGCCAGGTGCCCACCAAAACCACTCTATCACTCCCCCTCCTCAATTGGACAGGGGGGAAAAAATATGATGAAAGGCTCAAGTGTTGAGAAGGATGGGGAGAGATCACTCACCAGTTACCATCACGGACAAAACAGACTGAACTTGGGTAGAAAAGGAAGCTCAGCTTATCACCAATTGAATCAGAGTAGGATAGTGAGAAATAAAACCAAATCTTAAAAACACCTTCCTCCCACCCCTCCCTTCTTCTTAGGCTCACCTTCACTTCCATTTCTCTACCTCCTCCCCCCGCGTGGCACAGGGGGGATGGGAAATGGGAGTTATGGTCAGTTCATTACACGTTGTCTCTGCCGCTCCTTCCTCCTCAGGGGAAGGACTTCTCACACTCTTCCTTGGCTCCAGCGTGAGGTCCCTCTCATGGGAGACAGTTCTCCACAAACTTCTCCAATGTGAGTCCTTTCCACGGGCCACAGCTCCTCATGAACTGTGGTTCCAGCGTGGGTCCTTCCCATGGCGTGCAGTTCTTCACTAACTGCCCCAGCGCAGGTCTCTTCCATGGAGTGCAGTCCTTCAGGAACAGGCTGCTCCAGCGTGGGTCTCCCACAGGGTCACAAGCCCTGCCAGTAAATCTGCTCCAGTGTGGGCTCCTGTCTTCATGGGTCCACAGGTCCTGGCAGAAGCTTGCTCCAGCGCGGGCTCCCCATGTGTTCACAACCTCCTTCAGGCATCCAGCTGCTCTTGCATGAGGTCCCTCCCATGGAGTACAGTCCTTCAAGAACAGGCTGCTCCGGTGTGGGTCCCCCATGGGGTCACAAGTCCTGCCAGCAAACCTGCTCCAGTGTGGGCTTCTCTTTCTCCATGGTCCACAGGTCCTGGCAGGAGCCTGCTCCATCATGGACTTCCCATGGGGTCACAGCCTCCTTCAGGCATCACCTGCTCCAGTGTGGGGTCCCTTCCACAGGCCACAGGTGGATATCTGCTCCACCGTCGACCTCCATGGACTGCAGCGAGACAACCTGCCTCACCATGATCTTCATCACGGGCTGCAGGGGAAAAAACTCCACTCCAATGCCTGGAGCACATCCTCCCCCTCCTTCTTCACTGACCTTGGTGTCTGCAGAGTTATTTCTCTCACTTCTCTCTCTCAACTGCCGCTTCCCCGCAGCTTTTTTTCCCCTTCTTAAATATGTTATCACAGAGGTGCTACCACTATCGCTGACTGGCTTGGCCTTGGCCAGCGGCAGGTCCGTCTTAGAGCTGGCTGGCACTGGCTCTATCAGACATGGGGGAAGCTTCTAGCAACTTCTCACAGAAGCCACTCCTATAGCCCCCCCCGCTACCAAAACCTTGCCACACAAACCCATAACACTCATCAAACAGAAACTTTACGTTACTTTAACCTCTACAAGAAGTTTTTAAAAAACAAATCAAATTCACAAAGTCATGCACTGACAGTGCACACCCAAAACTTCTTAGAACAAACCAAAACAAAAAAAGGCTGAGACTGTCTGTAACTTCAGCAAAGACCTGCCTTTTGACTCATACACACAAAACTGTTCCTTGCTTACCGCACTGTGCTTCGAGATATTTCAAAGTGCATCATCTCTTTGGGTGTTATGTAATAAAACAAAACCCAGGCTAAATATAAGCATTGATCTCAAGGCAGTTAAAAGTTGATTCTCATTTATCAAAATGTTTCAGTGAAGCGGAAATGGACATTAACCAAGACACAAAAGACCGATAATCAGTCTGACCCTCCTCTGGCTCCCCTACGTCAGGAGCAATGACAACAGAGCTACAGTGGTACAGATCTCCAGTTGTGTTAAGTATCCAGGGTTATGGAGATTTTTCTTGCAATCTAGGATTCAATGTCATGATGCTTGACTCCCTCCTGCTGCCTAATAGTTCTGTTTAGTCCACACAGAAAGCACGTTAGCTTCTGTGCCCACATGACAACATTCATCTCTGCATGAAGCCAAACAACTAAACTGAGCAAGGCTGACCTCCCCCTCCTCTCCCATGTATCTGGAGCCATCTCAAACTAAAGTGCCTCAACTTCAGCAACAATAGTACTCAAACGATAACAAGCAGCTCTTTCATATCCAACTTGAGGCAAACCCTACTCCTGAACAATCTCTATGATGTAAGCAACAGCAGCACCAGAAGGATGGATGGCTGCAATTACAACAACGTTAACCACTGCCTGGGGTGACAGTAAGAGCAGCCTGGTGCAGTGCTGTTGCAGCCTGCAGCACATCTTCTTACACCGAGATGGAAGGCAGAGAATGGTGATCAGGGTCATTTTATGGAAGATTGATGCCAGGAACTGTCCTGCACTCAGGAACAAGATCACATATTCCCCCATAACTTCTGTCCTGAGGCCCATGCCAGCTACCAACACAAGATTATCATTTTGGGCTCTGCATCACTACACTGCATTTCTGGTTGTGCCAACCACAACCCATCTTGAAGGACTCAAAGGCATCATCCTGAGTATTGAGTTTCAGCCAGCAGAGAAGTGGGCAAACCTTGTATTTTACCAATTTTAATACAAAACTTCTTGCCTTTTCATTGCCTCCACCATAAAGTAAAAAAGAAATACCAATGAGTTTAAAAAGTTATGTTTGAGACAGATATATGGAACTGCAATTTCATAATCAAAATCTGAAAAAAATGCTGATTCATAAATTCTGCTGCACTTGCTTACTCTAAAGAAATTGGGTTCAATTGTCCTCTTGCTGACACTACTGTGAACTGTCAAGTAACTCTATTAAAGTAAATGGAGCTATGCTTAAATATATCCCCCGGGAACAAATTAGATCTGTGATTTTCATAGCATGCAAATTTCCAATCTATTTCTACATGATTAATCATATTTTCAACATCTGCAGTTAAGCTGTTTCTTCCAAAACTACTGTATTCTGCACTGGCTATAACTACCCTTGTATAAATAAATTTTAGGCAGGTTTTTCACCTACACTTCATCAATATGGGAGGCCAGATATCACAGGCTCCATGGAATCTAAGTTCCTGAATCTTTCAGCTCTGAAAATCTTATACTGAAAAAACTGTGTCTTAAATTAATGAAAAGTAGCAGCAGTTCTCTTAGGGTTCTTTTCCAGCCCATCACTGTCAGTTTTTTAATATTTTAGAAGCAAAACCAGAAAATTTCAAGTTAAGCCTCAAAACTGTAATTACCAGGAAATGCTTTAGATATTTAGCGTTGGCTATTCCCATTTAGCAGCCTATACTAATTTGCTTTTTATTACATCAATCTCTTTTTTGTTAGGAAGGAAAAGAGAAAGTTAATCTTGGCATTAATGCTATCAGATACTGGGGAGGGGAACAGTCATAATAACTGCATCTCTGAAGATGAAAATAATATGAAACACAGCCATGCAAATCCATTCAGCAAGTCAAAGTTTGCTACCTACCTTCAGCACAGCAAGTGTCTACACTTAGTTGTCTTTATGTGCTTTGATGTGCAATCTTGGTGAAGTGCTGAAGAAAGTGTTGTTTTGATTAGAAAAACACTTTTTAAAGAACCTGCATAATCTGGCACTATAGATTGCACCACTCCCTTGAAAAACATCCAAGAGCAAACCACAAAGAACCATCGAAATTTTTTTTTTAATTTTTCCCCTAAAAGAAATAACTCCACAGTAATTCCTTCCCTCTCCATTTATATTCTTTCTTCCATCTGACAGCTAATATCCACCCTAATCCTTTAGAAAAAAAAAACAACAAAGGAGTCTGTCTCAGAGTATCTTCATGCACCTTTCCCCTTACTTTCCCCTCCCTCCAAAGGCAGCAGAAGAAATATGCCTGAGATTAATTCTTATCACCAGCCCTGCAGGGCTGTCATGTTAGGGGCTTCTAAAGCTATTTCTTCTGGCTTTTCCACCTGCAGACACTGGAGGTGGCGACGAGGAAAAAGATAAAAACTAAAGCCTTATTCACCAAACAGCAATTAAATATGAAGTGGCAGCGCCTGCCTTTACTTGCAGCACCTGGCAGCAAACACTGAGACTACATAGGACAGAGGTTTGCTTTCCAGTTCCTAATTGCTCTCTGCAAGCTCTTCACAGAGTGACAGAAGACCGAGCAGTAATTTGTACCTTAACCCTTTCTTTCTAGCTGTATTTCTCTGCCTCTTGTCTTTCTCCTCCTCTGGTTCTTTCTCTCCCCAGCCTTCCCTGCTTGTGCATCTCACCCCTGTGGCACCATCCTGCAGCCAGGCTAGAGCAGGCACTGGTGGCCTTCCACAGAGTGTTCTCCAGACCTGAGGTCATGCATGCTCAGGGAACCCCTGCAGCAGCCTGGAGATCCTTCTGCTGAAGGCAAAACCACCCTGACCTCTGCTGCAAGGTGCAATTCAAAGCTCTTGTGTTTGACACAATGTTAGCCTCGCTGCTTTTCATAGCTGCCCTTCTCTTTTGTCATTAGAGCCTGTCTGTAGGCCTACAGTTGCTGTCCTAGGTCAGGCAGGTGAGAGGAGATGAAATTCATCTTGCACACCTTCTGTTCCCCAAAGCATCAGTTTATGCAGCTCTGACCCATTTAAAAATTGCTCAGCAACCACTAAATCCCTGATTACCACTACCTGCTGCTAAAATAAGGGCAGAAACCTAGCCACTCCTGGTTCTCTGTCCTCGGATGCTCCTCCTCCAATTCCAGAAGTCTCTTTTCTGTAACTGAACTCCAATTTGCCTGCTAACTGATGACTGCTGACCAAAGCACTTACACATAGAGCACACTCTAGGTTTACACCTAATCCATCAAAGGATTAGGACCCTGGGTCTTGACAAGAGAGAGATGCTATCACTTTTTCACGCCCCAGATTGCCCCGTGAGGCCAAAGCTCTGAAGCAGCCACTGGAGCTGCCTGGATCTCTGATGCTGCCCATACCTGTTTCTGGCCACCCTTTTCCAGCTCCTGCCTTTCCACTGGGCCAGAAACCTGTGGCAAGACAGGTTTGAGGTCAATGAAAGCCAGCTATGAACCTGGCGAAGGAGGGAAATGTGCTAAATGCTTACCATTAACTTATTTGCTCCAAATGAAATGCCAAGCTGAGAGACTGGACATGAGTTCCAGTGAGTGTTTGACTTCAAGAGCAAATACATCCATGTAAAACCACAGCCATAAAGTCAGAATGAAAGGAAGCTAGGCAGGGTTCACCCATAGATCCTGTGAACTGACGCTGCAGCATTTCACTCAGTCCTAGCATGATGACACCTCTCAACACCACAAGGCTCCCAGCACTACTGGGCACAGAAAAGTCTTCCTACTGCTGGCTGCTGCTGTAAGACCACATGGGCTAAATGCCCTGCAGCGCTGGAGGGGTGAGGAGCAGGGAGAGGTTCCCACTTCACTCTTGAAACAGGTGAAAGGGGTCTGAGGTTTCATTTAGTCCTCAGCAAACTCCTGCAAGTTAAATACTGCAGGGAATAAGCAAATGGAATGGTTTATTTTGGAGTAAACAAACCCAAAATGTGTAAGTGGGACTATCTGTTCTGGGCATTGCTACTGAGAAGGGAAGTCTTGGAGGGGGATAGCAGGATGACACAGGTCTCCTTCAACAGCACTGCGTCTTATCCACCCGTTTAATAAGTAGGACTGCCTTGCTTTGGGAAGATTCAGATACCCGCTTTGGATGCATCCAAGAGGAAGTGCACAGCGAAGGAAGACAGGACTCAAAGCAAGAGCGGGACATGGGAACAAGACTAAACCACTACGGGGAAGCTCCAATGGAAGTTTTCCTGCACCGACAGATCAAGAAGTCAGCCTTCCTCAGGTACCAAAACATCAAGGTAGGTTCAAGTACATATATAATATCAGCTCTCCAGAAACAGTTTTCTCAGCATCAAGATGAATTTCCAGTTGCTGTCACAAATTTGCTGGTACTTCTGAGCAGCACAGCCAGGCTTTAAACCAGCTCTGGCTCCTAACCAGAGGCAAAAAAAATCTGCTGCGTGAGGCAATTATATTTCACTTTGTGAGCACAGTTTTTTTTCAGCATTACCAACACTGAAAAATCAAGACTGAAAGTTATCTCAAATAAAGTATGGAGAAAAATTCTTGGTCTATGCCGAAGTATTTTTATGTTTTCCATAGCTTCAAAAACATATGGGTAGTTCATATGCCACTTTGGAAAGGTTAAATGAATAGGGGAGTTTGAAACATCTCAAATTTCTTTCATTTCATCTCATCTCCTTTATCATCATTTCTGCAATGACTCCAAAATCCCCCTGGCATTCAGAAAGTGCTCAAAAGGGCAAGAAGTGTTTTAGGACATCACTCCTTGAAAATCAGTTGAAACCAAGTGAACAAATGCCTTGCTTTAGCTTGGAGCATTGTTCAGAAACGTTCCTGGCCATGAGTCTACTTATAGATTTATAATTCAATGCATTCCCAAGAAAGAGCATAAGCAGCTGGTGAAATGAGATTAGTCAGGCTCACATCTCTGCTTCTCATTCTCATGGTATCACTTGGTCATGACCTCTAGGCTGGAAGTGACAGTTCTCATTCAACCAAACAATCCAGGCCTGCAAGACAACCTGAAGGACCAGATCCTCTGAAATTCATTAGCCAGAAGATGCTAATTCTGTGCCATCTTCTTTTCTCATGCACTTGCTGAGAAAACTTACACAATCTCACATAGTTCAGAAAAGTAAAATAGCCAACTGTCTCCTTCTTGGGACTACTTAAATACAATTCAGCTTCTAAATAAAAGCTCTCAGATCCTAATGAATCACTTAGTAGAAACACATGTGCTGGAGAGGAAGGAGGCGACAAAAAAGAAAAGAAAACCACCCACCACTACAACTAACATGGGTGACAACAGAGATGTGGTCACTTACAGGTAGGCACAAGCAGCAAAATATCTGCAGCCTTTCAGGACTGAGTGAGATGTGTTCATGTTTCACATATTAGAATTAAAAAATTTAAAAGAAAATAAAAAAGAAAAAGACGGAATTCCTCTGAGAGAGTTTAACAATTTGAGGTAACAGCTAAACAACTAAAATTCACATGCATACATAGTCAGTTCATTAAAATAAGCTATTACAGCCAAGCATTTCCTAATCAGATAATTAGCAGCCTCTAATGCAATTAAGTTTACACTGCCAGCTAACATAATTAAACGACATCACTGGAACAGAACCATTCTCACAGGATAAGGCTCTTTTGTCTGATTTTTATTTTTCTTTAAAAAGATCTAGCCAAAACTCTACGTCCAAGGGAAATATGTAGACTCCATTTAAATGCTAGATGCATCTCCACAGAAGATCAGAGGGTATTCTCAAAGTGCAAGATGAAAAAAATACATCCAAGTGATACAGGAACATTTTAAAACTTTATTATAATTATGTTATTCTACAGTTTTGTCAGGGCTGGTGGCTTGAAATTACCATCTAACTATCTGCTCTCTCCCAAGAACTCGTACCTACTCTTAGGTCCCCGCCAGGGAAAGGTTCTCGGTCCTAGACTGCAGCACAGGAAGACTTAAAAGAGCAGCTCCTTCAGCTGTGGGACCTGCAAACACAGGAGATGTGTGTCTAGCTGGAGAGCACACAACACAAGCATCACATTCAGTGCTAAAAATTTACCAGCAAGAATCTCTCCACAGTAACATTTTACAGGAGAAAGCGGACAGCTTTTGCTGCTTAGACTCTGAATACTGCTTTACTCAATACCTGAACTGACAAGTACCTGCTACTTGGATCTACAAGAAAAAGCGAACTCTGCAGGCAGCGTTAGGGCTGATTAAAGTTTCAAGTTATGCAGTTCCCTGCTCCCAGTTCTGTCACGTACCCACTACTTCCACTCTAGCGGATCCTCACAAACAAACCCACCAGATTGTCACTGCCCCTCACAGCTTAGGCTGCAATCAGGTTCAAGAGTACAGCTGACTGTTGTTTTAGTGATTTGTTCTGGATTATATTTCTCTTTCTGAACAGGGAGATTGTACGTATTTTCCGGCTTCACTACTAGTGTGCCTCTCAGAGATTGTCTCCTGGTGCACCAGGACAACCTATTTACCTCTGACTGAGGAAACAAGGAGAAAAAAAACCTCCAAAAAGCAAACATGAAACCCTGAATGTTTTACAGAAAGTTTTCTTCGAAAGCCAAATCTTGCAAGGTCCACAGGGAAACTGAATCTCTTGTATTCAATTCTACCATGACAGGTTACGAAACACTCCCAAACTATTTAAAGCAGTAGAATTACTTGTTTTAAAAAGAGTCTATGCCTGAACCTCAACTCTGTTGTCTACCCCTATGCAACCAGCAAGCCAAAGATACAGGGAGATGGATTCCACCCTAGCTGCTGACGTCGGCAGAGAGCAATCTGACCCATCTTCTAAGCCTGCTGCCCAGGATCTCTGTAGAGGCAGGCCTGCAAGATGCAATGATGTCTGCCAAACATGGAAGCCAAGACGTCAAGCTTAGAATAGATGCCACACTTGCAAGGGTGGAGATTAGGTGACTCGCACGCTCTGCTTCAACACAGAAAGACTCAAAGACTGAGTTAGGGCAAGCGGACAGAAACATGCAGCAGAACAGCTGTATGGGTATCTTTGCCCTGTGATAAATAAGCATGCATTTCTTCTTGTCTACTTGTGAAAAACAGTAACATAGTTTTTTCTCTATTGAAACACAGAGGTTTATTTACATTCCTCTAGAAGTGAATCAGGCCCAGCTGTCACCCGCGACAGCGCAATTTAAAGCTGCGGTATGTTGTGAAAAGCAAAAGGAAATGAAAGGGACCTCAGTAAATATACAGTGCTCAAAAGGAACCACAAAAGCTATGAATCTCGCCAGAACAAGGGGAACCTGGGAAAAAAAAAAAAATCACTCTTTTTAGCACTTTCAAGTCATTGGGCAGTGGCAGCCAGGCTTAGCAAACCCAAAAAGAGGTAGAGCTGGGCTGGACTGATGGACTGTGTCACTTTTTACGTATGTTTTGTAATCTGTGTAGCCAAAGCACTAAAAATAAAAGATTTCTACCACTGAAACATTTACATGGGAGTCACAGCAAGAAATGGGATCAAAGCTGAACTTCAACACCTGCAAACATCTAAAGTTAGACCAAAATAAAACAATTCAATTCAGCCACACATGATGGTACTCAATAACTTTCACATAGTTTTTTACATAGGGTATTTAAAGTTGAAGGATCCAAAGAGCCAGATGGGTCATGCAAACTCTGACACGCACAAAGACCTTATTCAAAAGGCTGTCTGGATGGAGGAACTCTCAGAAGCCACTAAACCTGGCTGTCTTTTCTTCCCCATAAAAGTCTAGTTAGACCTGGGAAACAGGAGCACCAGGGCAATCCTGTTTTTCACTGTGTGGGGAGAAAATATAAGCTCTAATTACCTTTTTTGTATAATACAGAGGGACTTGCAAATGGTGAGGAATGAGCATCAGGACGTAAAACAAGCACCCAAATCTTTGTCCAGATCATGTTTCCTCTGACTAATACAAAAGTGACTAAAAATCAAGAGCAAAGCTCCTCTGATCGCTTATTAGTAACACAGAACAGCCTGTGCACTCCCATCAGCTGCTTTGTCACTTGCTACACATTCTGCTGTTGAGCACAGGAATGTAGTGACTCGCCTTGCAAAAGCTGACATGTTTCTTGCTAGAAAGGGCTGGTTTCAGGAGCTGGATCTGAACGCATCCTCAGAGGCCTGCTGGCTTTCTATCCTTCCTTAGGTGGGCCTGGTGCACTTCAGAGAAAAAAAAAACACCGTGGAGTAGACAAAACTACTGGGTCTTAGCAAACCGGTTGTGTTAGTGAAAAGGAGAAGGGCCCTGATGAGATTTAATTTCACTCACTTTGTTCTGGCTTCATCAGCAAGTGTGCGGAAGGGTGGCAAAAAGCCAGCAACTTTTCTAGCCGTTTTCCTACCTGTCTGTAAATTGGCTCCTTCTCTCCAGGAGCAGGCCTCTAATGCTAAGACAACGTCCTGTCCTTGTTCCCCATTAGGACTGATCTGCTGGACAACAGGAGCTGCGGGGAGTGTGATTCAGGCTCTTTCGCAGCCTCCGGGATCCACTGGAAATCGGCACAACAGGGAGCAAATAGAGCCAGGAATGCAGGTATCACCTTGCTGACATCCCTTCTCCCTGCTTTCTCAGACTAGAGAATCCCTTCACCGCCATCCCTCCAGCCCAGCTGTTTTTAACTTTTCATGCTGTCTATTTAGGATCTGTATCTTGAGATGTGGAGGGGACAACACACTGCTGCAGTCTTCCCTTAATCCTGACAGGCCTCAGCTCCATTCTTCCTGCAAACAACTGGATCATGATTAGGTGGGCGTCGCTCCGCTGGAAGAAAATTGGATTTGTCAGAATTACTGGATCTCAGGAAACCGGCTGTGCTAGTTAAATGGAGCAGGAGGCCACAATCTGCACTATTTCTTTACCTGTGGATTTTTTTTCCTAGACCTTTTCACCTGAAACTATTAAATTTTGAAAGAACACGCACACCTTTTCTGGCCAAGTGAGTAATACAAATCTTCTATGCTTTTACCAACCCCTCATCTCTGCAGGAGCTGATGCACATCTTATGGAAAACATCCAACCTCAACCCAAAGACTAAATAAGAGATTCCAGGGAAAAGAAGGCAGCTAAGCAGGAGAAGAGGGAAAGCTGTCCCCTGGCCAGGGGGAATGTATGCTTTCCTCCTGCCTGAAAAGAGAACAGATGGGGTCTTTAAACCACTTTCCCCCTTTCACCTGTCCTTCCACTGACATCCTCAGGACAAAACCATGAGAAACGAGAGGGTGGAGCAGCCCTCCCTTGCATTATACCTTAACAGTGATTTTCTGAACCATTACTTCCCATACAGGTTTCCTCATTTTGCAGCCTGCTGCACAAGGCAATGGCGTTTTACATTTTCCCATAATGCTGAAGCAGTGATATTTACTTCTGCTTTCTAATTACCTCTTTCCGCTAAGCAGTGTTCTCTAAGATTTAAACGGTATAACCTTCACTGAACAAAGAGCTCCTTGAAGTCCAGCTCTTGAATTCTCCCAAAGAGTTTTTCAAAATCACATTACACTTAGCCAGAGCCTACAGCAACTAATGCTGCTAGCAGAGTTGTGATATTGATCTTCTCTGTCTAGTTACATTTGTGAATAAGAGACTATAAACTTCAGATTTTAATGGGTGGAAATAAGTCCTCTGCATATTGTAATTGTTTTCTTATCCTTTCTCTCATCTAGTGGAGCATCTGACAAGGAATTTTTTTAGCATTTTTTTGCTTCAGCTCAGCATGTGGCAAACTTCGAAAAAACAGCTGAAGTTTCATGTGAGAAAGTGTAAGCGACGTTTCAAACACATATTATGTCAACACCTTTCTCTGTCTTAGTAAACCTGGGCTAAGGCAGTCAATGCAGCTCATCTCTCGAGCTGCTGGAAGAGCTTTAATATGTTGACTGCAGTGCAGGCTTCCTCAGATCTGTAAATGCAGATTTGTTATGCTTTGTTTTACCGTGCACTTCAGAGAGACCGTGCCCACACACCTGCCAAATAAACAGCCCTGGTCCCTCTCACACAAACACTGAGAGATTAAAATTAATTTTGTTTCATTCAAAAGGATCATGGAAGCCTGCATGATTGATCACCCTCTATGCATTCAAATCCACTTTTTTCTTTATACATATATATATTTTTGTATTTATAGGTAAATAAAATAAGTAGCTCCAAACCTCAGGGCAGCAGAATCTTTTACCTACAGGAAAAATTTGCTGCCCCATCTCTTCCCATTATGTTGGCGATCATAAGTTTCCCGAGCAAAAGGAGCTCTCTTGTTCTGACAAGACAGCTTGACAAATCCAATCACATTCGTAGGAGGGTGTGTGACCCACATAACTCACAGCAAAACAGTTTTCAGGTCAGAGACAAGGAAAAGCTGTAAGAGTAAGCAGACGAGGTTAGGAGAAGAACGGAGGCTCGGCTTTGTTGTGTATTTTGTTTTGAGCTTAGACTGGCAAAGAGTTAAATCTGGTTTCTAAGCCCCATCCAGACTTCCTTTGCAGCAGAGCAGGAGACTGTGCTGCATTATAAACAAACTTTCACGGCAAGCCCAGAGCCCCTGCAGGCTACCCTGTTAATAACAAGTAGTCTGAACTACGCAGCCCGGTTTCCTGCAGCGTGCTCCCGTACAGATTCTCCAGTGCCTAATTAAAGTAGCTGGGCTCCTGCTGCCCTCTTTTCCACTGTGGAGGCATCAATTTGGATGTCATTCTCCTCCACCACATCACGAGTTCTCAGGTATGTTTTAGGAACATTCTATTTTACAATCCCTGCCCTTCAGCTAGCTTTGGTTCTAAGTGGCAAGAAAATTCAAATGCTGCTGAGGGAGCAGAGAGGCAAACAGCCTGTTCAGCCACATGAGCCTCATATCCTTGGGAAACTGCTCGTCAGTGTGGCTGAGAGACCTGCACCCTTTAGTAGGGACAGCTGCCTTCCCTTGGCCTGCTTACACCCGTCGACGAACCTGCCATCTTCTGTTTTTGCAGCAGCCTTTGGCCCTACTGTGCCTTCAGTATTTCTCCTGTCTTGCTGAGAGCCATGGACCAGGCAGGCCCCTATCTGCCTGTGCTATCAATTTCTGAATGTATACTTTTGGTAAGGATGTTCTTACATGATATAGGCCCTACAGGAGCAGATGGACACGTGCTGCCATGTTATATTGGTCAAGTAAGGTATCATGGGTTGCCCTAAGAAAAATACTTATTTCTTTTTTTAATCACCTAGTATTTTTTAGTACCTGTAGTCTGAGCTGGAGACATTGCTCAGTGTTCCCATGTCTCCCCCACCCCCTGGATGACAGTACGGCTGAGCATTCACTGCAGGCCAGGTCTGATAACGACAACAAAAAATTACCGGTGCTTTTGGGAAATAGTGTGGCTTAGGCTTTTCGGAAGGGTATGGGCCCACACCTTATTTGTCACCTACAGCTTCATGTATGAAACTGCATGTATGTGCAGAAGTCAACTTCAGGCATTTTCAAACAGAGTAGCTCATAGTTTTAACAACTGCCTTTTCACAGAAATGTTGTTTCTGCACCCACAAGTTAACATTTGCAATTCCCAAGAAAGGAGACCTCCGAAAAACTTAAAGACTGTTATTCAAGATATTCCCTGTCTGGCAAATCCTCCCCTCCCTACCCCTACTTAGTCTGGAAAGTTTACCTGTAGGTTTCTGAATAATCAGAGGAATGAAGTCTACTGCACATATTCATCTGAAAGCTTAGTGGAGTCCAAATGGAGAAACACTACTGCAAGCCTCTGAGTAGGCTCCTCTGGCTGTTTCTGTGTTAGAGTTATTGAGTTATGGTCTCAACTTAATGAATTGTTGTGTTGTAGTTAAAAGGGTATTTTGTGATGGGCATAACTTCATATCCCAAAATGTTCCTCTCCTGCCAATAAATATAAATGGCTATGTCACCGCAGACAGTGATGGGAGACGATCAAATTGACTTGCTTTGCTCTATTCCCCATAGCTGCATGTGGTATCCATTCAAAAACTAAACAGAGTATGAAGCGGTTTGACTGAGTAACCTGTAATTGGCAGGAGGTGCCTATAAACCTACGGCTCGGTGCTGCCCAACTGCTTTAATTGCAGCCAGTGGGAACTAGCACAACACTGATGCTGTGCAAATTTCATCCTAGACATTGTAATATGGCAATTGCAAATCATCTAAGATCTGAAAATCCAATACGACAGAGACTGCACATCGTGGGGCCCAGTCGGCAACAAAGAATCTCATGGCTGGCTGGTCGCTCGCTCCTCCCCTACACTACGGTGGGGTGGGGTGGAGAATTTGACGAAAAAGGCGAAACTTGTGTGTTGGGACAGAGACGGTTTGACGGAAAAGCAAAGGAAGAGAAAAATAACAACAATAATACAGATAAAAAGAATGTACAAAGCGAGGGATACACAGCGCAGTTTTCTTAGTGCCCGGTGCCCAGCCTGCTCCTGAGCAGTGATTAACCTTCCCTGCCAGCTCCCCCTACTGTATAGTGAGCATGACGTCATATGGTATAGAATATCCCATTTGTCCAGTTTGGGTCAGCCATTCTGGCTGTGATCCCACCCAGTTTCCTGTGAAAATTAATGCTACCCTAGCTGAACCCAGGACACTGCACTGCGTAAGACAGGCTTTCATGACACACGTTTGCAATATCAAATACAAAGTATCAGTATTTTATTTGCAGTCCAGGAGTTTCTGTTAACCTAAGTTACAAGACACTAAATCATTATTTAGAAATCACACAGCAATTTGACACAGGTAGGAGGGGGCCCAGAGTCCGCCTAATGATCTCAAACAGCATGAAGACGACTAGATGAATAGGAATCGTTAGCTTCTTATTTACACAGCATTTCTCAAAACACCAAGGAACTCTACCAAGTAAATGAAGAGCACAAACTACAACACAAGGAAAGGGGAAATAATGAGTTTTAAGCAGAAATTCAAATTATTCACAGAAATCTCAATCCCGCTGCCTGCAGAGAACATCAATTGCTACTGTTTTAAATGCACACAGCAAACGCTTTCCTGTCCTGAAACAAAATATGACTCTGTAAAACTTTGCCATCTTCCTTAGTAAATACCTTCCTTGGTAACACCTCAGTATGTCCTCAAAATTATGGGCACACTGAATTGCATTGCCATGAAGGAATTTAGCCTTCGAAAGAGAGATTTTGCTCATATAATGATCTCAGTGCTCAGAAAGAAGCAGCAAGCCTTGTCAATGATGTTAAAAAAAAAAAAAAAAAATCTCTTTTTGCATAGTACATCTCCCAAAAATGAAATAGAGACATCTGAAATCAAAAACAGGAACAACATTGTCTACCTGTTTTGGACTACAGCCTGCAGGTTTACAACATTGGAGTGCAAAAAAATTTGTTTCCAGCTGTATGCAGGAGCTGTTGAGTCTTGGTGGAAAACTCAAAAAAAAAAGCCAGTCCCTGGGCCAGGCTGGCAGGGGACTGTCACACCAAGGAGAAACACAGCTGCCCCAACTCCATAACAAGCAGCACAGGGACATCCAAGCCACCACACCCTGGTTGCCTGACTGGATCTCTATTCTCAGCTTCTTGCTACCCAAGCCTCCACAGGCAGAAATGTGGTCGTACTCGGGTCACTTGTCCCGAGACAGCTGCAGTGGGAGATGAATTCATGACCCCTGTGCCATATGTCAGAGGGAAAAACACTAAGAAGAAAGTCTGATAAGCAGTTCAGCAGACGCAGGAGTAAAGGGCGGCCTCTCTGCCAGAAAGAGGAGGCACCCAGCAGTGCCTTAGTGTTCCCACAGCAGGTACCTGGCCCAAGGTGCAAGCAAGAACCTAAGCGAGAAGAGAAAGAAACAAGCAAAGCTATGAAAGCTGTCCTCACCTCAACCAGTCTGCTGATGCCTCCTAGCAAGGGCTCAGCTAGTAATTGATTTTTTTTGGTTCAGTAACTGGACTGGAAACCTCTGAAAACTATTGGTATGTGCAAGCGTGTGCAGAAAGATGCTGACCCTAAACAAAACTATTAGTTCCTGTTATTTCTATTAGTTTCTATTATTTTCTGCATTTCTGTTTCTGCTAACCCAGAAACACCACATTTTTCAAAAAATAAACTATTTTAAATGGCTTATTTGGTTGTTTTAGGTCAGCTTCACGCTTAATGTGGCATGACATACAACAGGCAGGCTGTGGAGACATCCCAAAGAGCCTGCAAGGTGAAGGGACGCAGTGAGGAGCCCTCCAGGCTCCTTCAAACCAAGAGACCCCCCCTATGCTGTACAGCTGCCAGTGCCTAACTCCCAGTCCACTCACTCGTGCTGCCTGCTATAATGGCATCACTAATGCAGCAGTAACAAAGGGAAAGGAGATGTAACCCAGACAGTACAGGGATGAATTTTAATTTCAGGTAAAGTTTGGAGCATCTAAATAAAGCTGAGCATGTGCTTTGTGTTTGCAGCCTTAACACAACTGCCATTCTGATTTCTCATAAATAGCCTAAGCACTTTCTTTCTCAGAAATGTATCAAAGACTGTAAAATGAGGTGCTGGAACACTTAACTGCCAGCACCCAAGCAAACACTATCATTACACTGTATATAAAAGTCTCCTGGGGGATAGGTTGGGCATAAAAATTCAGCTGGATCATTAGGAGCCGATGATTTAACCGAGAAAGCAATATAAGTCTCCAAGTTGGCAACAGAAAGACATAAACTGAGTTGGAGGAATTATTTAATGACTAGCAGACCAATAAGGTAGGTATTTCATCGCACTGTAAGATACTCCACATCATAGCAAAACTGCAATTCATTAAATATGAGTCGTTAGGGTATTTCTACCCCTGCAGCTAATTCCTATCACGTCCGTGACGCTGGTGCTTTAAAAATCCCCAGACAAACAAGCATGAACAAGAGTCAGAGAAGACCAACAGCTCTGAGAATTAAGCCTCCCTGGTATCAGACAGAGCAGAAGACTTTGGAGCCTGCATATGTTGTGCGTAATTTTGCACGTGTGCGAAGCAACCTCCTTGCACTCTACACAGCTTAAAGATGTATATAGGATACCAGTCTCAGATGCCAGAAGGCTGCATTCAAGTCCCCAGTGTGCCTGGGATGAAAAATTTTGCCTTGACTCGTGCAGATCAGAATCCAACACCTCATTCATCTGCATTCCAGGACATCTGCTCCCACATCTTGATGTGGTTTTCGGCAAAGTTGCACTGCATAGATAACTCAGCAAGCTGGGCCCTGGGTTGGTGCCATGCAGACATGCAGTCTGTGCTGTCACACCTCTTCCCCTGGGCTCCAGGAGACAGGAGGCCCCCTCCCCTCTGCTTCCTCAGCTTCCTCATTCCAATGCTCAGAGATAACTGCCTCTGCCGCAGACCACTGATGGGAGATGTGAAGGACATGCAGGTGATACCTAGTGCATCGCTCTTAGTATGTTTAATTAAGACAACATAATAAAAGCTTGTTTTTTCTTAAACAGCTGCAGAAATTAGACTCTCAGCCAGCTCCCACTGACTTTCACAGAGAACGTAAGCCCAAATGTCACTATAAGCCTTTGAGAATGCCACCCCAGATGCAAATAGCTATGGATATGACGCATACAAAAAACTCCATTTTTTTTTTCTATCTACCCATATATCTAAGATTGGCAGGAGATGGCAGTGTTTTTAGATCCTGCCCTTTTCCCCTGTGGCCCAGAGGAGTAAAGCAAAGGACACAGACCAAGGGAGTTCCTGGGTGCTAAGGCAGTGGGGAACTCCCTTGCTGCTCATATCACAGTATGAAAGAAACATGCCACTAGAAATGGGAATATATTCAGTCATAAGACCCATGTGGTCCAGTCTGGGTAGAAAGAATCACACTGGAGACCTTGGTTTTGAAGCTCACTAGAGCTCAACAATGATTTCTTACTGTCAGTGATGCTGTTAGACTTCATGGCCCTTCTTGAACCAGGTCGTTCTCTATATTTACCTTTCTGCCTCACAGTAATGGGAGACACATTGAGACAGTTAAACATCATCTAGCAGTGTCGGTGGGAAATTTTAAAAATGGACAGCATTGGTGCACTGAGTCCTGATGAAGTTGGTATGATGTGGGTAGTTAAGGCTTGGCAGTCTGAAGATGTCGCGCTGTACGGAAAGGTAGTGTCCCCCCCCTGTCCTAATAGCCAATAGCATTTAACCCGTGAAGTAAGCAGACGGAAGTGATGCTGTAAACCTAGGCTATATAACTCTGTGTTATTTATCAATAAACGCCATTTGCCGTCCACCACATTGGTGTCTGCGTGCTGATGACCCGAGCGGCCGAGGGGTTGGTCGCCGAGCCGTCCCTGAACCAGGTCGCCACGCCAACGAAGGCGACAAGTGGTGCTGAAACCCGGGAAAGACTCGCCTGGAATCGGGTGAACGGCGGCTGGAGCGGCAGGACCAGCCCGGCGGGGAGGACGCTCCCGGACTAGCAAGGAGGATGGAATCCCTTGTGAAGGTCGTATCGCAATTACATAAGCATTGGGGGATTGATTGTAAGCCCAAAGATTTTACGCTCGCAGTTGCGAGACTTTTGCA
>Ga0065711_1033378_pt1 | contig 25604 bp, 10 predicted proteins | sample Hoacrofraction12_FD_59098 | JGI IMG/M metagenome (GOLD analysis project Ga0065711, IMG submission 59098) | Hoatzin crop microbial communities from Cojedes, Venezuela - Epithelial fraction 12 v2 (version 2) | ecosystem: Host-associated > Birds > Digestive system > Esophagus > Crop | place...
ACAGGTGCTATGCTATCAACAATTGCCAGAGCAGTGCAAAGTTGCTTTGTATTAGGTTCAGTGGGAGCAGAGGATAGTTTTGGACTGAAAGGAAACAGAACGCTAAGAATTGAATGGGCAAAAAGCTTTTCTTCACTACACTCAAGAAAACAGGTTCAAATAAAACCAGGGCGGGAACTGTATACTGATGTGCAGTTTGCAGCATTAGTAGTAAACCACTACTTGGTGTGTATGACTCTATCTATGCCTGATCATCACAGGAGATGTCTGGCCTCTTTACACAGAGCTTTAGGGTCACATTTGGGTGCTTAAGTAAACAGGTAAAGAAACTAGCTGGATTTTAAAATTTACTTTGAAGTCAATATGAGTCAGGTACAGAGACATGTATTTTTAGCACTGTAGCTAGATACTTACCTGAACCTTTACACACATAGGTGTATGTCTGCAGCTCTGGCTTGCAGCTCTTTAGCTCAGCAATGGAGAGTCAGAATTTCTGATTTGGTGATCAGGGGTCTTAGTGATACTGGAGGTAAGGGATGCAATGCTTGGCCATGTCTTTTCTTGTATCTCATTTTGCGGAGGAGAATAGCAAAATACTGAAAATGTTGGCAAGTCCTCTTCTGTACTTTGGGTTTTCATTCCCATGAAAAAAATTGCTGTTTCTTGTGAAAACCAAGCACTCATGGCACTTTAATTGAGGCAAAATTAAAAAATCAAGATTCTTTGTTAACCCTGGATTTCTCTTTTTTCCCAGATCCATCATTTGGTTCTCTAAATTTCTTTCCAATTTCTGGATTTTTTTTTTAAAGTTTGTTTCCATTCCTATCTTAATATCCTGCCTTTTTTTTTCTTCTACAACTTTCCTGAACTCTTATTTTTCTCCATTGTTCCCCATTCTGTGTGTTTCCATTATGATCTGCATAATTTGTTTCAGTCACTGTTAAATTTCTCTTGTCTGCCCTTCTCTTTGAATGAGAATTCATTGCCAGAGTTTCAGTATTAAGATCTGGGTTGGAACTGCAAAATGTAAATCCAAAATTAAAACTTGCCAAAGTTCAGAATATTCAAACAGGAGGAGAGAAGGATCTAATTTTATATCTTTATTATGATCTGTTATTATTATTTAGTTAGTATTAGGACAAGGAATACCTACGGGTGTGCTGTCCTCCTGTGTAGTAAAAACAATTCTTGCCTTTGTGATTTAATTAACTTTCATAAATAAAACAGACAAAGAAAGTAAAATGGGGACTTGAGGGATTATAAAGGTAAAAATGATTAAATTATTTCTTTATATCATCCAGGAAATCTGAAACTAGATCTGCTAAATCCCATTTTGGTATCTTAGTTACTTCTTTCTTTCCTATTCAGATCTGAGATTTTGTGTCAGACTTCACTCCTTCCACTCTATTCTGGGCTAAAGAATCAGATAATCATATGCCAATCTTGAAAACATACCCTGCTTGAAATTTATGGCCCTACTTGCATTAGGTCCAGGAATTAACTCTGCATTTCTTATGGAAAGAGGAATAATCTCAGGATTTAGTTAGAAGAAAAATGTTGCTGAATGAAACCATGAGCTGCAAGAGCCCCTTGTCCTGTGGCAAGACTAGCGGTAGAGCCAAAGAGTCTATCCCTCATTTTAGGGATAAATACCAGACCGAACTCTGGTGTGTCTGCTGATTTTCATGCTTAAAATTCACTCTCCATTAGCGATTCATTGGATGAAGCTGTCTGCCCACATAAGTGCCTGAATCAAACAATTATTCCTACACAGATTACAAATTTAAAATCAGAGAAGCAGGCATTCTGTCAATGGTTAAATGACTTATTTGACAGTAGGCCATTCTTTCAAGAATAAAATGCTCGGAGAGGAATGAGTGGGCTCAAAGGGAGGCTAAGGCTATACATGATGCCAAGAACTGCGCATGGTTCTCACATAAATATGTCCGTAATAGTTACTCTTAATACTTTGTTGATTGATAGGTCATAAACTTCCGACACTAGAAATGCAGCGATAATGAAACAAAGGGACTTTCAGAAATGGAAGGAAAGCCAGGGCATTTTTCCAATTCATTTTTTGAATGTACAGAGCTATGTTTCTCTTTGTAGTTCAAAATCTTGAGCTTGCCAGATTTGTGAATAAGAATCTTTTGTCCTTGTCCACTAAGTACCTCGATAATATGTAGAAAGAGCAGGAATGGAAAACATTGATGTAGCTAAATATTCACCATGTCCCTCTATTGATAACAGAAGAAGGGCTGGGTTAATACAAAGACATGATGTTAGGAGTTTTGGTGACAACATCCACTTCCAAAGGGGCAATTTAAGAGAGTCATGTTAGGTCCATTTAAACAGATGTCTAAAATATCAAGGGTATGCTGCTTTTAGGCAAGAATTAGAATGCAGAAGTAACAGATAGCTGTGCTGCTCCCACTATATCTGAACCACAGAAATACGGTACTTCGAGGGACAAAATTTAGATAAAGAACTTGTATTCCATTTAGGAACCCACATAAATGTCCAGATTTTTAAAAGAGTACATGTCAATAAATGCTGACTTTATCAGATAGCATGAAGCCTTTTTGGAAATTTGGCTCTCCTTTAGGTGTTTGAAAGGGAGATGAGCTCTTTTGAAAGATCTGTATGTAAACATTCATTACAAAATGCCTTTGTCATACATGACTGCTCAGATATGTGTTTTTCAGGCTGATAATACGAGGGTTTGGTTTACGCTAGTTTAAGACCATACTTAGTACTTGGAATCCTCAAACTGTAAATCAAGAAGGCATCTACAAACCATGGGATGCCATTTTCCTATAGAAGTTTTATAGCTGCTGCATTTTGCTCTACTAATTCTGTCTGCTCTCGGTTAAGACTGTGACCCTTTTCTTTATACCACTTTGTGTTCCACAAGAGAGGTCTGAAGGAGCGAGCGCCTTTGAAGCGATGGTGGAAAAACTAGCTATGACTGTATTATACATAGTTCCTTCTGGAAACGATGCAAATGACACTTGGTCCTCGAATCTGAAGTCCAGATAAAGAAATTCTTGCTTTGTCATTTAGTGTGTTTTCCTGCATTGCACTCACAAACCAGGAGTTTCAGATGGCTGTGTTTTTCCTGAGGTGAAACTTTTTCCAGCATCTCTACTTTCTTTCTATCCTTTTCCTTCTCTTGCTAGAGATAGGGTGCTATTCCTTTGCAAAAATACTTGAGCAGATGCTGGGTTAGTTGAATCGTATGTTATTTTCTCTGATTCATACCTTTACTCTTCTCTTGCACTACGAATCTTCATATCTTTCTAGCACTGACATGACCTATATTAATATAGCAGCAGAGAAACCTTTGGTTCTCACATATGAAGGCAGTAGGACAGAGTGTTGCTATCATCATCTTAGTCTGAACCACAGAATATATTGTGATTTGCCCAGAGTAGAGAAATGAACTCACTTGTATTTCAGCACCTGATTTATGGCTTGTTTGTCCTCTCTGAAGATTATCTGGGCTGGGAAAGATAGGAAAGACATTCAGCTTGGTTATTGTACATGAAATTCACTTTATTTTACTCCACTAATCTGCTGTGAAATTGCAGAGATAGAATTAAAATACTGATCATTAAAATAATTTCAAATATCTAACCTGCAAAATACAGTACTGTTAAACCGTGTGTCTGTCACTCAGTTTGGCTGAACACTGCTTAATCTCGAAACACAGCCTGGGTTTATCAATAGAGCAATTATTCACCGTCCACGCGGTGGCACCCTTGGCAGGTACGTGAGCCGTGCTGACTGCTAGCCAAGCCCTTGCAAGAGAGCGTCTTCACTTGTCTTCTTCCGAAATCCTAGGTAGGGTTTACGAAGGAGCTTGAGCATGTGCAAAAGTCCATCTGGAGAAATGACATTTTGTCTGGATGTAAGCTTCCTTATAAGAGCTTCTACAGCTGCATCAGGCTTTTGAGGTCTTTAACTCAGCTGTATTTTCTCTCTCTATGGACCAGCAGTTTAAAAAGTACTTTGGAAATCACAAAGAAAGGAACAAATCCCACTTTAGTCTTTTCCTATATATATTAATCTCTGCTATCCATGCAACCTGAATTCTCATCTTATTTTTTCAACCCCATGTCTTTGTGTTAAGGCGTAATAGTTGCTGGTTGTAGGACTGTTTTCTTTCCCTTTGTGCATATGCTTTATTGCCCTCAAAATACATCTTTCAGCAGAATCACAGTGTTTGTGTCTGCTTTGTACCACATGGGTATCTATTCTCAAAGGCGCCTACTCAGAAAGATTTATCTTTCCCATGCTTCTTCCTATGTGCTGTTTTCATGTGCTACCATCCTCTCTGATGACAGTACCTCTTTGTTTTACTGATGTCAATGTCATGTTTGCCATTGTCCTTAATGAGGCCGTGGCTTTACCAAAGCAGTAGGGCAACTGTGTGCAGAGAAGCAGAGAAGTAAGGGAAAACCAAATGAGAATTTGAGAGAACGCTTTTCTGAACAGAGCTTACATTAATGCTAGTAGAGAATGTGGTCTACCTGGTATCAGTGTCTGGTTTGCATTGTTTCTAGTGGGTAGTCCCTTTGAGGTGAGTGACAAAACTCTCTTAGGGAGCAGTAACAGTGAAATGACAATAATGGAAACTGTAATATTCTAGAACTGGCCCACCTAAATATAATTTGTTCCAGATTTTCAGACTAAGCCATTCTTTAACTATTGTGACATTTATCATGAAAGCTGACTATTATGATAAATGGTGGTTTTGGTCAAGACTTTAAAAAAGGTAAATAGTTTTTCATGTTTTCAATTAGCAAGTGCCAAATGTAGAGACCCTGAGAAGACTTGTTTCTCAGACATTCATGCTCAGCGCCTTCTGAAATTGCAGTCCAAATCTCCCTGTTCTTTAGGGAGATGAAGGCTTCCCAGTAACAGTTCAAAGATGAAACATTAACACCTGAGAAGAGAGACCCTCAACTCTTAAAAACTTCTCTTCTCAAATGTATTCATAGACTGAGGCTATGTAAAGTGATGCTTTGTTATTGTGGGTGCCTGTACTGAAAGATTTCCTGGAAGTATAGGTAGTGCCACAGAATTTATCGAAGTATTTCACACAAAGTTAAGACAAAAGGGCAGGGAAAGCTAACAGGTATAGTTGAATCTTGCATGGTTTGAAGGTGTACTGCTCAGGCAAACCTCAAACTCTACATACAGTAAAGCTTCGCAGAACTTTGTTAAAAAGAGCTCTAAATTCTTCATGTTATGATGCAGGCTGTTGTTTTTTTAACTTTTTTTTGTGGAGTCCTTCTTTATAAATCTGAATTCTTCCTTTATGAAAGCACAAGGCTTGGCTCTTAGTTCCGTATGTCTTTATATGCCCACACCCTGAGCATAAAATAGTGTTGAAGATCACTCCCTTGCTTTATCCTGCCAAACACAAACTTTAAAGAGATCTGGGATATGGATGTTCTTTTGTCCTGCTCAACAGACCCCTGACTGAGATAATATCCTTAGGGTTATGAAGTATTACTGAAAGGAAGCACAGGAACACTGTGCTCTAGTTCTGCATGTGGCTTTAATTACAGATTCTCATGAATCCTTTTCATACCTGCTCTTATATATATTTTTTTTCTGGAAACCTTTTCCACTCTGTAATGTTTCTGTTCAAATGAGTTGCTAAAACGCTATATATGAACTAAGTGGACAGAATTAAGGGATCCTGAATACTATCTTTCATCTGTAGCATCTGTAAGTTAAAAGCAAAGCAGTTTGAGCTGCTTTTTATCATCCTAGGTCCAATGGCTGAATTTACATACCAAACGGAGCAATATCATCATCTTATGAAATAAAGTTTGGGGAAAACATAGGTTTCAGGATTATTTTTTTATTCAATAATAGCAGCACTTCATTTCTTTTAAATAACTATTTATACAAGCATGCACTGTAAAACAAAATAACCTAGTTTCTGAGGCCATTCAGGGAAGTATCTCTCATTTTCTATGATGTTTTTTTTTTTCTGAGCTGTTTTATAAATGTTAACCACTGAGATATTTAAGAACCTAAAAAATACATTTGAATACTGAAAGGAGTTCAGTTTCCTTTTTATAGATGTGATCTTACTCAGTGCACGCTACCCCAGAGCATCTACGAGCAGAATCTAGTCCTCTAGAAAGTAGAGGTACATTAAGCCTTAAGTAAAAACAAAGTGTGTATTGGCAAATACACTGTAGAACAGCTGCATTTCTGAAATGCTTAAAGTCAGGATAAATTTCACCCCTAGACTCCCTTCAGGTGTCTCAGAAGTTTCTGGTATACTGGTGCTATAAGGATATTAGAAAAATTATGCTTAACAATTGGATGCCAGCAGGTACTAGTTTCAGCCAAACACCCTAGAAGCTATGTGTAACAGCACTTGTAGGCAGCACGTTAATCTGTGTATTTGCTGGATAAAATACACCATGCTGTTTGAATCTTTTCACAGTTCATTATTAAACGTAACTCAGAAGCAGAGACCTGAGATAAAATCCTGTTGTGGTAGGTTCTATGAAGATCTAGCCCAGAAAGGTTTATTCTGTTTAATAAACAGGAAAAGGTGAAGAAAGCCAGAATATTTGCATATGTAAGGAACAGAACACACAGAGATTTATGGCTTCATTTCTCAAAGTTATTTAGACACATGTCTCTTGTGGATTGATGCTTGTTTTTGTGTAATATGTTAAAACTTACAGCATAAAACCAGAAGCTGGGACTCTAGATGGAAAGTAGCTGCCTAGATAACTTGTCCAAAACTCTGTAGGAAACTGAGGCTAGAAACTGAGCAAAATTCTATTAAAATTTAGACATTAATCGCAAGACTGTTGACCTGTAGTGTACGGTATTTCAGACGGATTAGCTGGACGCTGCAGACAAAAATAGCATTTCTGCAGTGCAGCTGAGGAAGACATGGTTTAAGAATAGGCCATCTTAAATTCTGGGTGGTTTTGTGAGCTATATGCACGTATGATCAGAGGATTTACCATCTTTGTGCTCCGAGACCATATTCAGGAATATAGATTTCTGTGTGGACAGACTGTTGGGATATTGCATTTGAAAACATTGAGGGTCCCAAAGCCTGCACTTAAGATAGTGCTGGCTTTAGAGCAAAAACTTACAAGCTGTGTACTACCGTTGCTTTAGGCAGAGAGTCCCCATTTTAGTAAGTTTTAAAGTTTGTACAGCAATTAAGTGCCACTTATAATCTCATGTCTATAAAATATATCTGTAGCTGTTAGCTATTTGAGAGAATTATGTTGTCAACATTACAAAACTACTAATTATCCTGAAATTAGAACATGTCTCTGGAATGTAGAATAAATGAACATGAGGGCTTGTCAGACTGCAGTAAACTCTGTGTAGTTCATTGGTAGCTAGCTGAGGAAAATTCTTATACAGTAGAATTTAAATGACAGGGTAACCTGTAATGTTAATTAATCACTTGCTGTCTTTTTTGCCTGATTTTATTTTTAAATTTTCTGTGATTAATTGGAAAAAAGACAGGTTTTGGTAAAGGTTTTGAAGGCTGGGGTATACCTTCTGGCCTATGCTGCTTTTTGATTAATTCTTTTCTGTTCTCTGTAGTTTTTCATACTTCCACATAACAACTGTGTTCCAGGAGAGCACTAAGAAAAATAATTCACACCTGTGACTAGAGGACTGTTCTCATCAATCCTTGAGCAGTATGACTGCAGTTGATTCTACAAGTTTTAACTGAATTGAAGGCTTTATTGCCATTGTAGTAGATTTTATCAAACCCCATACGTCTCTAACGTTACAGTTCCTCACCTAGCTGTTCCAGCCTTGTTGAATAGCTTACTCTTAGTCTTATTCCTGGAACTGAATTTATGTGCAGAGATAAAATGGCTTGCTAAATAAAGTGGATTCAAAACTATTCCTATCCACAACCAATTCAGATGTAGTAAAAGAAAAATAAAGTGAAAATCTAAAAATTTATTTTGCACTCATTAAAGAAATTTTCGTCTTACACAGTCATCCCACAATGCTATATTCCTGTGAAAGGCTTGGAGAGAAATTAGTGCATGCAGACTGGCCTAAAACATTCACTGTAATCAGTATAACTGTTAAATTAAGGGACTTGTTTATAGTTGGCTGGCTTTATATGTTCTTTTTTCAGTTTTGATTAAAGTTGTGGTTTTGACTCCATTTATAACTGGACCAGAACCACAGCTGTGGATCCAAATACTCACAGCTCCTGGCCCAGATCTGAATTTTTCATCTTGAGCTCATTTCTGATTCAAAACAACACCCAAATTCTAGGCAAAATTCTGTCAAAACCACTAAGCTTTACTGGCTGGAGTGCCAAGCCACAGTTCATCCCAGGTTTGTTTGAAAGTGGTTTAAAACTGGTCACAGATTCTGTTGAATATGATCCAAAGTTGGATATTTAGAAACTTCAGCAAATCTACGCAGAACTCAGCATTTGCAAAAAAAAGAAATTGAGACAGTATTGTAAGGTATTATTTTTTTTCTGTGGACATTTCATGCATTTCTGAAAATCCGTCGTGAGAACTGCACTGATTCAGAGGAACTGGTAGTTCGGAGAACTCATGTGCTTGAGAGTAATTCTTGAAGAGCTGAAAGAAATGATGGAAATTTATCAGTTTCCTCTCTTATGCTTTTTCCATTTTTAGTGGAGTTGCTCTTGTTCTATTCTGCATTCTGCACAATTAAAATAAAAGCCTTTGAAGTGTCTGAATTTGCATTTTTTTTTTCCCAGGGACTTTGTCATAGCCTCTTATGCAGGTGATAGCATTACATTAGAGCAGCACAATGAATTCCAGGAAGAGAGTAAATCTTCATTAAGCTTGTTTATTTGCAGGAGCTCCATTAAATTAAGAAGTCTTATCAGGATACGTCTGCACTGATGAAACTAGCTTGACTGTTTGCCTGAAGGATTTGTTCCCTACCTGACACCTTGGGGTCCTGGACTCTAATCATGTGTTTGGCAAACCCATCAGATCATTAGTTCAAAACTGACATTTAAGCTGTTGTACAAGAACAGTCTTTATAGTAATTTTACACAGTCTCCATTTTACAGACTAAGAAATGGGAGTACAAAACAAAGCATGACTTAAAACAGGTCAAAGGAAACTAGCGGCAGAGTTTGAAAACCAGCATCCATTGCTGTCCACTGGGTCTGAGTTCACTGACTTGATTTTAAGACACTTCTGTTGTGGTAATGGCAGGTGTAATTTTGGCTGAAGTTTGCAATCCAGTGTGAGGTAAGAGTGCTTGTGAGTTCTGAAGAGTCTTGCCTGTTGTACTGATCAGGCCTTAATAATCCCCTGCTTGTTTTCAAATGAGACTGTGTGAATATAAGGGCTGTTACGTGTGCATACACTGGATAGCATGAGTTTTGACTGCCACAGGATGAGACTTGCTGGCCCAAGAGGATCCTTGCAGGCCGGCATTCTTAAACAAAGCACATACAAGTTTATCTTAACTCAGAAAGACCCCTTGATTCGTTACAGGGCAAAGGCTCATCATTCAAATGCATCCAAATATTTTGTTCAAGTCTATTTCTAGTCAGAGAACTGGGACACAGTGAATGAAATTGCATTCCATTGAATTCAGTGGCAAAACCCCCAACTGACTTTAGAAAAGACAAGATTTTACTGACGCATTAGTTAGTGAATAACTTTGTCAACATATAGGCTATGCTATTTAATTTTCATTTTCTAGGTATTCATGGGCTTACCTGCAAAGATCTGCGACTCTCAGGCAAGACAGCTTGTATTTCAGTTTTCTGTTGTACTTATAGGATGCATAAGGGTGCTTCATGCTTCTTCTGCAGCTATAATATCTGTGGTGTCCAGTGGCAGCAATGTGTTGTACACTTAGAACATTCTGATTGTATGTATGTGACTGGTGTGAGTGTGATGCTTCTAAACGCTAAGACCTGAGAGAGAATGACCTTAAATATCTAGCTAAAACTGGTTTTACTCTGTTGATTTCAGTGTGGCATTTATACAGCTTGGTTAACAGGTGCCATTTTCATGTATTTGGTCTACCCTGAAAGCACATTTATGTATAATAGAGATGTTTGTCTTCAGCTGTCAATATCAAAATAAAACTAAATCTTATTTGAGAAATATTATGTGTATTGAGAAGCTTTCCCCCTACTCCCCATGGTTTCCAAACAGAAAACTGATTTTGTTCATTAAAGTTGTATGTTAAGCATAAGGTAAAACATTTGTTAATTGTGAAAGGCTCTAAGCATTGACCCACTTAGGAAATCAGTGCGTTCTAATGAAAGCTTTGCAAATCTTGCAAAAGTTTCTCATTATGAATTCTTAACTAGTAGTGATGATGCAGTGAAAATGCAATTCCTGCTATTTTATCATGACATAATTTGCACTGTGTTATTTCCCTTGGGTCTAGGAAACTCTGCTAAGGCTATGAAAAAGAAGCAAAATATTTCAGATGCTGTGAACATTTGAGATTGGAGAATGGGCACCCTTAAAATCAGAAGCAAAAAAGAAAGATTAATCAATTCTTAATTAAACAAATGGCAGAACTCCAGTCTAATACCTTGAAAAGAAGCACATAAAACATGAAACCAAATTTAATTTCCCACTAAATGTACCCACTCCAAATTATTTAGGCAGAAATTTAGGCTTTTTTGAAATACCAATGAAAATTGTTTTGACGTGTTTAAATTCTGCTGTACTGCAACAAAAATATTTGGAAATATTCACTCCTCTGAAAGAGTAATTTTTGTGGTGAGTTGGACACATTATCAGCCACAGATAGGAAGCCTTCAAAAAAAGGGCTCCACTTAAAAGACGTTTCTGCTCTCACTTAATTAACCCAATGGCATCTGGTTGCAACAGATCTGTTCTGCTACATAATGACAAGAAAAATGAGATATTAGTGAAGATCTGGGAAGACGTGAATGCACATCTGCTTATATTTACTCTCCTGGCATGACCCACCAGGTTGCTCTTTAGGACTATAATTAAAAATGCAGGGAATTGAAAATTTGATTGAAAAAGCTCATGTCCTAATTGAAAATGTAGAAAGGCTTAATGGAGAGAGGCTGAACTTTTAAATGCTTGGTGTTTGTATTCCTGCTGCAGGAGCTGTGTATTTGTGCTTGTGTGAATGTACGAATTATAAATATATATCTGCTTTTACAGTGGCAGACTAGTTTAATGTGACTCAAACAGTTATTGGTACCAAACTGCTTGATAATCAATGTCTGGAAAACTGTGATGGCAGATCAAAGGATCAGCATTTTCGGTTTCCGTTCCTGATGTATCTAATTTAGATTGACTGTAAATAAAGTTCTAGTCAAGTTCCAAATGAGCAAGGCAGGGTCTTGCAGGGTAGGGCAGCATTATCTTAGAAATACTGCTGAAACATCCTTCTGAATGGGCTCATTATCTGTGTGAATTGTGGAGAGATTTGTAAGCCTTGATTTTTAGTGAAAATTGCCTAAAGCGATATTAATTGAATATGCATCTTTCTGATAAACATACTGTACTTCTGAAACTGTTGTCATCAACATGACAACAAATGGGCATGGAAAAATAAAATCCCTGAGGAAAAGGCAGATTTCTGAGGAGAAATTCTACTGAGAAGTATGGAGCTTGCCATTCCATTTTGTAAACAACTGCACCCATGTGGCTGCATCAGACGGACACTGTTTATGCGCAGTGGTTGCTGGGTTCTGCATTTGTGTCACAATGAAAGACATAAGAAGATAAAAAATGATAGAAACAAAATGAATATGTGAAAAAGGAGGAATCTGATTCAAAAGTGAGCAGTAAGTTAGAAAATGACATCCAGTCTGGTGTATGCTCTTGCACTTTTGGGATGCTTGAGCTGCTCTGCATAGCAAGGTGAGCATACATCCCACAAACAGCCCCAAACACTGCCAATATGTTGTCTTCTACTTACAAAGAAATGAATGCTTTGGTGTGAAATCAAAATATTGCTTCTCCGAATAGTTTGGTTTGCAAAGTATACAACAACTTTCATACAGAGAAACTTCTTGTTAGATGAAACCACAGTAGATACTGTGGTTAAGTATGGCCTGTAGCTACTAACTACAGTGAATGTGATAAAAAGAAGTAGAGCAATACCAAATTGGTCTTTGCTTTCTTTGTCTGTTTTGCATTTTGCTTTATTCAGATTCCCACATCTTGTAGTTTCCATTAACAGCTGTTTTGTAATTCTCATTGCTGGATCATTGTTCTGGTGCTTGTTCAGTGAACAGCTTGCTCTGGCATTTTCTCCAGCAGCAAACATAGAGTAGCTACTGCCATTCCAGCAGGCACTGGTCTTAACAGGTGCTCACAGAAACAATGCTGCTGGCTGTTGCCAGATGATTTCACCTAGCTGCTTTGGTGAGCGGCAGGCTTGGCCAGGGTTGAGGGATTAGAGTGAAAGGTTGGAGAGGGGGAAAGCAGAAAGTCCTTAAATTTGCTTTTGCTACGGAAGAAGCTGTAACGTAGTAGTGCCCTCTGAGATGTTCATTATAACACTAAAGCAACAAGGACTCAGCAAAAAAGAAAAATAACAAACGCACTTGGCAATATTACCTCACGAATTCAACTCCAGGTTAAACTAATTGTACACGGTACTGCAGGCAAAATGATTTCAGCATATTTCAGGCCTTCAACGTTTTATCGTGAATTTCCCAGACATCACAGAGGTGTTCCTGTTTGCACACAGAAATGTGCCATGTGGTCAAGCTTGTGTCATGCAGGGGCATAGTGGTGAAATACACTCCGGTGGTACCTGTGTAGCAAAAGCATCTCTCAGATTTCGAGGTTTATTCTTGAACTTTGGTCTGTGAAAGGAGAGATACAAGAATCCGTTGCTGGCAACAAGTGAGATTTTTTGAGAACGAGCCCAGACTGGGAGGAAATCTATTAACTGAATTGTGACATACGAAGACAGTAACAATCCACGCTGCGTAAGTCCCAAACTTCACCCATTCATATGTGTGAGTTATATCAATGTGATTGGGTTTTTTCTGTTTTGACAATGCAAGCATGCAAAGGTATCCGAAAGTTAATGAGAATCTGGTTCCTACACTTTGGATGAATCTGTAAAGGATGTCTGTGAAACTCATATGGGAAAAAATAGGTAAATTCCATCTTGAATAGCATATTTCCCCTCTTCTACTTGGTAGGAAATAAGAAGAGACTAATAAATCCTTGTAAGGAATTCTAGTATTTGTCTCAACAGACTTAGAGTGAAGAATCTAATTCTCTCGCTAGAATGATAGCTCAAGACCTATTTGGACGGATAGGCCACTTGTGGGTGGAACTGAAGAAAATGCACCTGAAATTTGATGAAGGACAGGTTGAATTAATTTTCAGCAATGGATTGGTCACCTGTTGTTCTTAACCATGTAAGGAATCTTGGTGAAGGACTGGTTAGAGGGATGGCAGTTTTGGGTTGTGGTTTAATGTAATAGGTTAGCAGCAGTCTGTTAAAGTTTATTTCCTGTTTAGGAAGTTTTTTTTCAATTGCTTTTCTCATATGCATGGTCTTCACTCAGCATAGCTTGTACCATCTATTGAGAGTTCCTTTTCATCAAGTTGTAGAGAAGTTCTTTGATTACATATTCCCTTGCTGTAAGGATGTTGAATATTTCTTCAGGGTTTCTGAACTATATGAAATATGAAGCTGAAGAGAATGCACTTATAAAGGTTTAGGTTTCATGCTTTAAATTTGCAGGGGTGTGGTTGCACTGGTCTTCCATGTAATCTTCTAGAAAGTATATAATAATTTGGAAATAAGGATAGAGAAATCCAAGCCTATACATTACAGTTGAATGATGACTATACCTACTAATACTGTGAGAACTACAGCAAATTTGAAAGATGTGTTTCTCCCTGTTCCTTCTGCCTTTGTACAGATGTGTATGCTGTAAAAGTTATTTATAGGATTGATTTAAATTCCACATCTTTCCCAGCACATTCTCCACCTTCTTTTTCACAGTACTTACTTGTAAAATCAATACTCTCAAACAGCCTCCTTCTTAAACTCCCCCTACCTTCCTTTAACTCTATCTTACAGGGCTCCATGTGTTTCCATGGAGCCACTTTTTAAGCATATAGAAACAAACTGCAGCACAAAACTTCATTTTTAAGGAAAGCCAGTGCTGTTATATACTACAAAAAGCCTAATCATACTTGGCTTCTATAGGTGAAAAGTTTAAAATTAAAATTGTCAATATTAGAAACACCTGGTCCATATTTTTGTTCCAGATATGATATGTGGTTATACACCATAATCTGGGTAAAATAACCTGAGAAAAGGACTTCACAGTGTACTACAGATTTCTTTTTAATACCTCTCTTCTTTTATAAGGTATTCCACAGCATCTAAATAACGGAATTATTATTACTATTGAAGCAGCTAAGCACACATTAATGTTTATGGTTATAGATTTCTATGTGCACGCTTAAGAAATCTTCAGGGTTTAGAATTGTTGAGCAGCCTGTAGCATTCATTGAGCAGATGTGAATGTACAGATACTGGTAAGAATGGGAGCTGAGGCCTTAGAGAAATGTTGTCAAGAATTTTAAATCTAAATGAGTAAAAATACTAAAATAGAGGCCGATCCAGAAAAACCTAACTTATATTACAGCAGCACTAAAAAAGTCTAACTCTGAAGAACTAGCATACAAAATACCAAAATTCCACAGAGGCGTAATTTTGGCCTCTGCTGAAACCATTGTTTGAGCTAGCTGACCAGCCTGCATCTCATTTATGCTGAGTACTGCTTTTGATTGCATTATTTCCAGGTAGTGCTAAGAAGGTTTACAGAAGTGTTCTGTTTCTTTCAGTTTCCCCTTACTTATCTGTGTGTTGCGCTGGCACAGATACTTGCAGATGGCACACCCTGCCTGGGTGTTATCATTCCTCTCCTTGTAACTCTGAAGCCGTTGTGGTGTAGTGAGTTTTAATCAAGTCCCTCATGGTTCTATGACTTTTCCTATTATGATAATCTAGACAGGTTGGATACCATAAACGAGATGTGAAGTCAGCATTTCACAGAGCCAGGACATTTGGCTGGACCTGCTGAGTTCTGTCTTTTGCTGCCTTCTGGCTCAGCTTTTAAAAAGGCAGCATCACGAACAGTTTTGCTTTTGCATTCAGAACCAGATCTTCTGTGTTTCCCCCTTCTCAAGCTTTCCATTTCTGTAATGTCTTTTATCCAGAATCTCAAAATTCTTTGCAAAAAACAATGAATTAAACCACATAGCAAACCTGTGATATAGAGGAATGTGAGATCTACTGCTATTTGTGACAGAATAACTAAACTTTGGAAGTAGAACAAAACAGCACTTCTTCTGGGCCTAATACTTTTGATCAAATGCAACAGAGGAGCAAACTGAGGCACAGAGCTTAGGGTTTGTTGCAGTGTCATCTTGGGATATCTCTAGCACAGACAGAAAGAACCTTGGATTCATTACAGCATTTGAGCTATTACTTCAGCTTAAATTCAGCCTTAAGCTATTAGTTCACCTAACACAGAATCCATACTGACAGCCAATACCCAATTCTTTACAAAGAGGCAAAACCGTCTCCCAATGCACCTGGCAAGTCATGCAGCAATGACCTGTAGGCACTAGCAATCAGTTGCCGTTACAGCATGCAATTTGACTGTGTTAGTTCTGTAGTCTGAACACAAGTGAAGAGTCATAGGCATACACATATTTGACTATCACTGACTTTTATTTTCTGTTCCTGGAACCTTTGGTTTATTCTACTGGCAACCAATGGCAACTTGAGCGCTTTCATTTCTGAAGTCCCTATGCCTTGTGAGGTTAGGTGCAAATGAGCATGGCAAAATATATTTTGCAACCGAGAATGTTCTGCAAACATAGTTTTTTTCCTTTGATAGCTTGGCAAAAAAGTGTTTCATATTAGCGTTTTACAGGTGGTGCTGTATCTAAAAAAATAATCAAAGTTCTATAATAGGTGTTCAGTGATCCCCTTCCCGACTTCTAGCAATTCTGTCGTTGAAATCCATTCTATATTTGCGGTTAGGTATCTTTCCTTTTACATGGCAATATCCATTTAGTATCAGAGAGAGGCAAAATTACAAGCAGCAGATTATTTTTTTGAATGTGTCTGAAACATAAAGAACAAAAGTAGTTTATTCCATGGCTTGCTTGCTGCCTTGAATTGGGGTTTCTCTTACCCCTTTTCACAGTAATTGGAAAAAACTCTCACTTTCAAAGTCAGATTTTCATCTGAGTGTATTTCCTGTTCAGACCCTGAAACAACCAACCACAACTGTTACTACTGAAAAGGCTGGTGGCAGAGGGGGGAAGTTTATCTGGTATTTAAATGTGAGCTGAGCTCATTTTAAAATCACTGTAGGCCAAAAGCATATGAAGAATAAGTCACCTAAAGCTGGAAAAACAGAGGTAGACATCAGAGCATTCATTACAATTGCATGAATATTAATTATGAAGGATAAATGATATTTGGAGGTTTCTCTGCAGAGAGGTTTAAACTAAATACAGTGGACAAGATTCTTAACTGATGTTCCTCTGTTGAAAGACAGTGGAATCAATTTACACTTACTTAAGGTTTGGCCTCTTCTATTCAGAAATTCCCACATAATTGAGAAACAGTTACAGAATTGAATTTGACTCGTAACAGAACCAAGATTTCTCTTTTGATTTCAGATTTACCAAAACAGTGGCTTGACAGTTGCTTCAGTTCGCTATGGATATATGAGCTATATTCACAGTTGTTTCCTCAGTGTGGGTTTGATTTCAGCAATTCTGGAATTCAGAGCTTGTCAAGTGCCTTTGTGATTGACTTAATCTTTCACAGAAGGATCTCATGGATTTATAGTTGAGATAATTTTCTTCAAAATCTTTTATAATTTTCAAAGTTGACAACCTTAGTTTTAAATTCTACACAGTTCCTTTTCTAATGTCCCTACAAAGAAAAGAAAGCAAATAGTGGGATTTTTACAACTTTTTCAAGCATAAAATGGGGAAAACTTAGTCTTTTTTTTCTTTTTTTTTTCTTTTTCTCCTCCCCCCCCCAATTATATTTATATTTACCTCTGATGCTCATATTACTTTCTTCTTCAAGCTGCCAAAAGTCTTCAACTGTGGTGCTGAAGATTAAATGGCAAGTTTCTGGCAAACATCACAGAGCTTTGTTTTCAATGAAGAATCAAATCTAGCCTCTGATTAACAGGAGAATCATTTTACCTGCACTATCATTTATGCTCGTAGTTCTTGTAATTTGCACATGGAAGTGTAATATTTGCATATGCAAATAGTGCATTTGAGTGTCTTGTGCTTTCAAAACAATACACAAGATACAATCCCCACAGTGATCTAAAGAACAAATACAGAATCAAACGTAGCTAGCAAAAATAAGAACAACAGGATAATTACAGCAAATACTCTGATGGAATCAAGAACGTAATTTTGAATATCTTTTGTCAGCAGGGTCAGCCATAAAATCCTTATATGCTCTTGCACTGAACCCAGTCCATCCCTCACATGGTTCTGTCTGGGAGGAGAGAGCACTGACACTGAACTGACAGCCTGGCTGGGCATCAAAGTGTTTTGCAACAGCCCTGCTGATTGTGCTGATTCAAAGAATTAATTATTTTGCGTTTGTTAAAATCAAAGCAAATTACAGCATTAAAGAGAACAGGAAAGAGAAAAGCAGAGGATAGTAGGACCTGTGGCTATCAGCACTGATGTTAGTTACTCCAAGCTGCAGGAAATGCTCCCCTAAACTCTCTTAAAAGCGTACAGATTGTATGTAGAATGCCTTTGTAAGGGAGGCTTTGATCTGTTGAATGAAGCTGACCTGCTTGCTGTGTTTTAAGCAGGCAGTGGAAACACAAGACATGAGACATCAGAGACACATGGTAGTTAGGAAATGGACTCTTAGAGCAGAAAAACTAGGGTGCACACAGATGTGCCTTAATGTCCCAGAAGTCCGCCTAAGAAAAAAGTTGAGCTCCACATATCTTTCTATTAACATCTACTGAAATGTTGTGGGTCAGAGTCGTCTTTTACCTTCTATAACAGAGGGTGTGGACAAACTTCTCTGCTTGCTTCTCTCCTTCCCTGTTCTGATGACCTTGAGAGGAAGCTTGTTACAGAGAGGAGATTTCTGAAGGGAAATTAATATAGGACATAGTACCAGGCTCAGAGGAGGTCTTGGGTGAGCTGGTCTCTGGGCAGTTTAGCTTGAATTGTTCTGCAAGGAGCAGGTCTGGTGTAGATCAGAGGGATAAGGCACTACAGTCACTAACTGATCAATGTTCATGTTAAAGTCTTCTTAGCAGCTGCTGGCTCTACTGAGTAAATTCCCCCCAAGTAGATTTTAATACAGCTATAGTTACAGAAAGGCATCAGCCTGGATACATCCCTTTCAGTCTTCTCAATCTCAAGCAGCCTGGAAAAGTCCTCAGACTGCCTTTTCTGTATGTACCGCACCACAGGCCACAAAATACTTCCCAACAGCCTGTACCACACTTAAGATCAATAGTGAAAGAGCAAAAGCCACAAACTATGATGTGCCGCAGAAAGGGAGTAGAGGAGATCAAGGGCATTGCCAATGCGAATGAAATCTACATGAAAGAGCCTTCGTCGTTGCACTGCTTTCATGGATTAAAGGAACAATTGAGCGGAAGAATGAGAAGGCGGTGCCAAGAGGAAGAGAAAATATGGAGGAGGGAAGCTGGGTTCCTCTGGTTAAACCATTCTAGTCACGTTCTTGGCGCACAAGCAGAAAAGCACAGCTGCTTTACATCTGCTACAGAGCACTGGAACTGAGCAGGCACTAATGTAAGTATTCTCAGCCTGCTCAGATGAGTTTTTTGTTTGTTCTGGTATGGATACAATACTTTTTCTAATTAGTAACAAGGAAAACTCTTTTCTAATGCCACTGCAAGAACTGATTTGGCTTATAAATGTTTTCTTTCAAAGGTCATGCCTACAGGGACTTACAAAGGCTAATTTTGTCACTGGAATGTCAGTCCTGATGCCCACCCTGGGAGACACAATAACCACTGAATTACACAATTTAAATGTTCTATGCTTATATCCATGAAAAACACCAACAATTTTCTTTCATGTAGCATACTGATTATATTTCATGCAGTAATTCTCCCCAAGCATTTTAGGGCTTTGTGCCTAAAGTGAGGCCCACATCGCTGGATACCAACACAGTGCAAAGATAATAATGATGCAAAATTTCTTTTCCTGCTTTGATTCATATGCTGAGTATGGCACTGAATTCTCTTTGCTAAAACCTTCAGTTTAGCCAACATGAGGAAGGTGGAAAAAATGCAACATGAAGAAATTTTAAATCCTAGCTCACTATCTCTGTTTGATCCTATCCAATTCCCAGCAACAGCCAGGGGGTAACAGTAACTAATAAACATATAAATTGATGTGATTGGCTTAAATTAAACCGTTCACCAACACTAGTGTTGGAGGGATCATGTGTTTCAAACTCACTCTCATTGTGTGCAACTGAAGCTTTAGCTAAAATTGATAACTATTTTGCTTGCATAGGTTATGTGAATCAAGACTTATAAAGATGAGGAAAATACCAAAGCAAAGAGAGACTTTGTTATATAAATTAAAGCCTGAGACAGACTTGGAGCACAGCTACCAGGAAGGGTTTGAATCTGGGATTCTAGACTCGCTGCTATCGGAAGTAACAGATTTGCGTCTTCTATCCCCTGCTGCTCCTATTATTTAGTAAGAGTTAAGGTTCTTTTAGCTTCATATTAGATGATAATACACCTATGTGGGTGACAGCAAGAACTGCAACTGTGATAATTATAACTGAGAACAGCAGCACATTCTTCAGCTTAGCTCTACACTAGGAATGTGTGTTCGTGAGTGTCATATGGCTGTCTGCATTGCTTAGATACAATCACTGGTGGATGTCTGAGTCTTTCAGACAAGCATATGAAAAAAAGTGACATTTCCCAATGGTCTTATGAATATTTAAAAGTGGAAGACCATATTGGTAATGTTACCTGGAGTAGCAGACTTGTGTCTACTTTTAAGATTTGGAACATGTTTTGGGCCTCTGTTTGTCTAGGTACAGTTAATACGCAGGTAGAACTGTAAACTTAGGGAGTTCTGATCTGTGGAGCAACTTTCTGTGTTTGTTGTAGCTTTAACTGCATTTAAGCCATATGCCTTGTGCACCATGTTGAACAAACACCTTTTTTTCATAATTTTTATATCTCAGGGGAAGCACTGACAGGGCCATGGAAAATTTCTCGTTCAACGGAATGTTGATGAAGAGGCTTCTATGGATCAGGCTTTTGAAAAAATTCAATGCCACTGTCTAGACAGAGGCAAGAAACAAGGGCTTCCTTTCCCCTCATCCCCTTGGAACCTCATCACAGAGCTGTGTAAGTCTGCTAATTAAACTGGAGTTTCTCACTTCACCCTTAGGAGTTTCTTTCTTAAAAAATGCAGGTCATTTGATTGATGTGTATTCTTCAGCATCCTGGTCTCCAGTGAGAAAATTATGAAAAACAAGCTGTACCACATGCAGACAAAATTGAGAGCTACACAGAAATTGAATGTTTTATTACATAAAAGTTTTTGTAAGTGACTGGTCCCACATTAGGAGGAATAGAAACAAGAAGGAATAGTGCAGCAAACCACACTTTTACTGTAGCTGACAGACACTGCTGTCATTTGCTGAATAACTTCCACTCAGCCTGGCGGAACACCCAATTTCAAATAGTGGGTGTGTTTCATTGGTGGCCTATGACATTGGACTCAGTCAAGAAATGCAGAAAGGAAGGCTAATACCTGGGCATAGTAAGGTGTTGATTGGGAAATGGAGGTCAGAATTGGAAATGGTGTCTTACTAGGGGCTGGATCCAGACACAGGCTGCCCAGTCATTCTGAGAAACAGAAGGAGGAAGGTCAATGGAATGTTTCCAAGAACTACGTGTGTTTACACATTTAGGCACAGGCCATTATATGTTAGTTCAGGGCAGGATATAGTAGCACTGGTAGAAGAATGCACTAATGTGCCACTGGTTTAGAGGATATTGATGGTGGCCTGTTCGTATCCTTACCGCTTGGACACTCCCAAAGTTATCCAAGAGAAGAACTAGGACAGGGTGACTGTTAAGCATTGTCTTCTGTCAGAGATCTTTTCATGTCAGAATGACATGCCCAGATGGGATTCTCCGTCATTTCCACTGAGACATTCCTCTATTATAATGTCAGGAGTGGAACTGCTGAATGTGCTCTAAAAGCTGGAGGAAACGACCGTTAAATAGTATACAGTTTCTTAGGCTTCTCTTAGGCTATTCAGCAGAGACAGCTGGAGCTTCCAACTCAAGGTATGATCGTGAAGCATGTTTGTTCCTTAGTGCCGATGGAAAGGATGTACTTGTCTTAGTCCTTTCCTTGGCTACCAAATGTAGACACACCTGCACTCACTGATGCACAAGCAGTAAATCAGCACAGAGGTCAGGGAAACCAATATGGGAATATACACTTTTAAATGAACATTTCAATGAGACGTTTCCCTCAGAGAAGATAATACAATCAGTAGTAAACTAACATTATTGTCTTTTCTGTCATGGGGATATTGATCACCTGGATGCTAAATAACCAGTATTGTATTAAGCTAACGACCCTAAAGACTAATTGAGCTACTTCATTTTTTTTCGAGGTGGTTTAGGGAAAGTATCTAGTGAAATGCTCAGTGGATATTGGCAGGCCCTCAGCAGAACTGATGAACCAAGGGTGTGGGAAAATAAAGCGAACAAAATGGTTTGCCCACTGACTAATCTGCATACCACGGCTTTTGCTTGTGAATTCTCAGTACTTGCCAACAAATATGTGTTGCTCACATGCCTATGCAGTCCAGAAGATCCTGACCTGAATAGTTTGCAAGCAGCATTAGATCTTCTCTTTACATGTGGTAGCCATGTTCCAGGGATCCTTCTGATCAGGTCTATTACAGTATTGACTACTCAGTGGCCAACACATTCAGAAGTCACTGTTGGTTTGGGATGCTTCCATTTGAGAATGATCATTTCTCCCCACTGTATCGAGGCCTGATTTTCAGAAAATAGAATCTAGACATTTTCTGAAAAGAAGGGACTCTCAAGTCACCCAAGACTGTGTACTCAGAAATAAGCTGTGTCACTTAAGAATTTAATTCAGTATTTTTACAGGAGAATTTTAAAAATCTAACAATGTTTGTATGATTATATTTATAACAAATATGTATTTGGAAGTATTTCTCACTGAGTAGTATAGACATCTTGGGTGTCACTGTAAATTAATGAGTGTCTGTTTTTCATTGTAGTGAGAAAGCTGTGAGAAAGCATCCAAGTGAGACTATTCGCCATTAAGATTTAAGCACCTATGGTGAGGTGTGATACAGAGTTATCTGAATGTTTCCTCTTGAGTCACTGCATGCATGGAGGTTCAATATCCAACAGGTCTTTTCCATTTTTTGATGCCAAAGCACATAATTACTTGCAAGGCAGATTTGTTCTGGAAATGTGTTTCTAAGGTTGGTTTCTAAGGTGGTATAATAAGGTGCTGCAATAGCTTGTGGCCTGTTTGGGGCTATTGTTAAAACTACTAAAGGCAGTTGAAATAAGAAAACAAGACAGTAAGGAAAAACCTCTTTCCTCTGCATATTCTGTTGCTTCTTCACCTTTCCTTGGGATATTTTTTCTGCATCTGTATGGTTAGTGTTTGCTTCATAATAATATGAGGCTGAATCATAAAATTATTTGTATTAGCCAATGAGCTGTGTGTCTTCTGGGAACATATAAATCCTGGTTTTCAATCGGCATAAATTCAGGGTTTAAAACAAAATGCAACCTGGCTCCAAACAAACCCAAGACCTGGGTGTGTTTATGAGCTCTGATTCTTTATGACCTTCCTTCTATTTGCTAAAATCTCTGTGCCCTTCCTTTACTCTTCTGTAGACCTTGTCTAATATTTCTTTTCTCTACTGGACTAATACTTCCCTGGAAGGTTTAGTCAGAGAATGTTTGAAAAGTGTTTGAGATCCTTGACGAAGGGTCGCCACTGTGAGGAGCTGAGCTCTAGTGACATGACTGCAAAATAAAAAAAAAAAAGGCACAGCTAAAAATAGAGACTGAAATTCTGCTTCATTCTCAAGCCATATAAGGATCTACGCATAGCTATGTAAGGCAGGATCTTCATGCAAAAAGAGATGAAGTTTTGGCTGATTTAACATGGGAAGCATTGTGTTCATATGTTTCCTTTGTGGAGCTAAATCATAATTTTAAAGCTGTCAGAAGGCCTCTCTTTAAATTAGAATAATTTATTACTGTATGTGCCCAAGAACAGCTTCAAATGTAAACACAGGCGCTCCCTTGGCTATAATCACTGCACTTTTCCAGATCACTTCCAAGTGGAAAAGAAGTCTAGCAAGGAATGAAGCAAAATTTCTCTGCTAGTCGTAATCAAAGGTTTAATTCGTCTTTTCTAGTACCTCTAAACGGTGGCACCAGTCTGGTCTTTGTCTAGAATTTCCAGTGATTTTGCTGGCAGTTCCAGTCATGGATGACACACAGGAAAAATGCATTGCTCTTGTGGAGAAATCTCCTTTCTAATAAACTTCTTATCTACACATATATGCACACAAGCTTATGCACATACAAAGGTATATATAGGCCGTGTCACACTCTAAAATCAGTAGTTATGGAAAATGTTATATGAAATAACTTGATACTCTCAGTGTCTTTGTGGCAGCACGTTCCTAAAGAAATACTTGTGTGATATATTGATGATGGTCAAATGGAAATCTAAGATATATGGTGAGTGAACTTGACCTGGCAAATCTTGTAGGACTGTGAGGTAGCAAGCCCTAGAAATGTGAAATGGAACACACCCATTGCAAAATTCCCTATAGTGATTCTACGATTCTCATCTAGTGATATAGGTTTCCCTGTTTTTTGGCTGTGTTGAACAGAAAACGTGCCTCAGGATGCTGAGGCAGAGGAGAATGTCAATTAAATACAAGCTCCTCCTGCTGTTTGCAAAGAAACATTGTAGAATCTGATTCATGTAACCCTTAGGAACTTGCAGGTTTTGTTTATACCCATTTTGTGCCTGTTTTGTATGTGGACTGTTGTCCAAACCACAGTCACATAATGTCTTTTTTGCAACCCAATTTGTTCTCAAATGAAAAACAAATAAATAAGACCCCCAAACAAAACACAGCTACGTTTCTAGTTTATGTGTCCTGTTTACTTTTTGATTCTTTCTTTTTACATTTTGAAAAAATGAGTACTATCATAGAATCATAGAATCATTAAGGTTGGAAAAGACCTCTAAGATCCTCAAGTCTGACCGTAGTAGAACCCAGTACAGGCTAGTTTGCTGGGTTCCATAGGTTTTCCTCCATTGCTCACACTTCCTGTCTGTCTTTTGTGCCATCTCTTTTCATTGCTGCTTTAGATTACCCACAAGGCAGAGCCATTTATGGTTGTCATATGTTCTGTATCAGGCTTAATTGTTTGTCCTGCCTTTCATCATCTCATCATATTTCACAGACCACAATTAACTGATTCTTTTGGGGCACCCAGCTTGCCTTTACTTGCTACTTAGCCTTACACATCCATATGGTTCAGCTTGGTTTTCAAAGATTTCTGTCATTTTGCTACTTTGTTGAACACCACAAACCAAGAACTATTTTGGATGGTTTGTTAGCTGTGGCATATATAGTACCTAGATATTAGAATTTAATATAAAAGAGTAAAAGGAAACTGGTAGATCTGGAGCATTGTGGAAGGTTGTGCTACAACAGACTGATCTGAAACCTTGTCTTTGTGGATTACTGACATAGGTTCTGTTTATGTCCTGTCTTTCTCTGGTCTGTACAGTGATGATGCCTTATCCCTTAGGGAATTTTACTGTCCTCTCTCTTTTCTATTAAGAACATTTTCCTAATCTGGCGCTTTAATTTTAACTGCTATGCTTTGTGCTGTGTATTGTGTTCCAGGACTGGGAATGATTCCCAAAGCTGTATTTTCATGGCACACTTTTGCATCTCCATTAAAATCAATGGGAACATGCGAGAGAGACTGAGGGAAGAATTCCTTTTAATAGGAATTTTCGTCTGAGATGTTTAGAATATGGTGACATCTCTTTCAGTCTGAATTTTTCTTTCTTCTGTGCATACATCCTTCACACGTCTTTAGCCCTATAATCTGTCTACTATTTTTATTACCTAATTTCTTTTTTCCAGTAGTCCTTGGAAAGTGTGAGAATTAAAAATGCACACACCGTGCTAATGTAGTTACCCTCAGACTTGACTGAGAGTCGTTGCTTTTACATACTGCCCTGAGGGCATCTGTATTTGCATCCAACGTTGAAAAAACTTGCCATCATGAGTCTACATAGTCCTTCGTACTTCCCAGAGGTGTATTGCTCAGTGGTTTGTGTTCCCTGTTTTATGGGTCTTATGGAAAATGTCCAGTTTGGCTTTAGTCACAGTCTTGTAAATTAATATATTGTGAGGTTAATGTTTTCATTATTTCCTATTTTCTGCCCCCCCCCCCC
>Ga0065711_1003962_pt1 | contig 25603 bp, 26 predicted proteins | sample Hoacrofraction12_FD_59098 | JGI IMG/M metagenome (GOLD analysis project Ga0065711, IMG submission 59098) | Hoatzin crop microbial communities from Cojedes, Venezuela - Epithelial fraction 12 v2 (version 2) | ecosystem: Host-associated > Birds > Digestive system > Esophagus > Crop | place...
GTGCAATGAGGGGGATCCCTTACCTCGGCTCTAGCAGATTTTGGGACAGTCCCAGAGGCAGTTTAGCCTGAGCAAGGGCCATAGGGCCAGTTCTGCCAGGTCCTGAGTGCCACCTCCAAAAACCTGCAAGTCTCACTTGTACAAAAGGAGCTCTAAGAGCTCAGCATCTTGCAGAACTGGACAGTCTCCTACACAGCTTCATAATTAGTCCGTTTAATATGCTATAAATGTCTTTATGATAAATCTGAAGACCATTTCATAAAAGGCATTGAGTGGTCATTTACAGTGGGCCAGATTCATCCCTAGTGTGGTTCAGCTGACTTCAGCATAACTACAAGAGGCTTGCGCTTGCCAGCACAGCCACACTCTTCCTCTCCAATCCAGAGTGAGTCATGGCTCCATTAATGGGGAAGGATCTATTTTTCTTCTTAACCACTCCAAATGACACTCCATAAACTGGAAATATTATTTAGTTGTAGTTGTGGTTTTATACTGGGAAAAAAATTAATGATGAATTATAGCTCTGTTTGTTGCACTGTGTATAACTGCTCTGACTCTGAAGATTGTTTGAAAAGAAAAATTAAGCTATCAAAATCAAATTAAAAGGTCAATAAAATAGAAATATAAACCAATGACTGCAAATAATTTCACACCTACTGACGAAATGTACTGTAGAGTATGTTCATGTTATGATATTAATTGGTCAGCATATCTTGATTAAGAGAGTAATAAACATTGATGATACAGATATAGAAAAGGCAGGTGAAGTTTATAGTATAATTTTTCCAAGTATCTGTAGAAGAAGGGGAGGAGTGAAGTTATGTAGGTGTGAGTAACCCACGAAGAAACGAGAAGGAATTTCCAGACTGTATGTCTACTGATGGACAGGGAAATGTGCTGACTGTACAAAAAGTTGACAGGATGGAACTGGTTTGCTCTCTGAAGCAATAGTGTATCCAAAATATTTTGAGGGTATCCAGAACTTCTGGGCCAGTGTTTTCCTGTAAATTAAGTGAATTTGGAATGAGAATTAAAAACTGAGGGCAGAGGGGAAAATAACCTTCAGAAATAGAAAGCTGTGCCTCCCTGATTCTTTGTTCTAACAGTTAGCCAAATGTGTGATGCATGCGGATACATTTGGAAGCACTCTGACCACGTTAATTTCAGCAATTCATTCTAATGCAGCTAGGCTTGGATTCTTTTGGCTGGCTAATAGCAGGCAAAGCCTTCAGTTTATCACACATTTCCACAGCGTCAGTGTCTGAGGAGCTGCCATCTGTCAAATCAGTTTGAAGATCAGAGCCCTGTTTCATAATGCCAGATGTGTGTTCATCATTCATATCACTGATGTCATATGGGTTGCAGAAATGACACAACATGCTTGTAATAGCAGAATTCCTTCTTTCATTGACTGAAGATCAATATTCAAAACATCACTGACCTGAAATCAGCTGATACATACACTCATTTTACCTTCTGATTCATCTGTGTTTTGCTAGCTCACTTTTTGTCTGACTGAAGAGCTGGAAGAGATGGAAGGATTTCGGCATCTGTTTCCCCAGCCAAACCAACAAACTATGCAAAGCTTTTCCCACTGTAACAGCCCTTCATAGTAAACCCTATAAAAAGACATCCAGGGTAGATGATAAGTCAACGGCAGGCTTTGAAACATGTGACTGTCAAATATCCATGGTTAACTAAATGCCAAGCTGACAGTACAAGGAAATTTAAAATTATATAAAAGAAATGCTGACAATATTGCATCCGTACTGATAGAGGGGACCACCTTAGAAACTCCCTCCTGTAATGCTGGGCTGTGCAGCAAACTGCTAGAGCTTTATTTTTTCCCCTTCAGTGTGTAGGATGTAATGACTAATGAAACCATTTCTTTTCAGACAACGACTGACAGGAGTAGTAGAGCACTGAATTAATTTGAAGAAGAAACAACTTTAAAACCAAACCCAAGCAGAGGTTCTAGCATCTGTAGCATATCAGGGTCTAATTATGAAATGGTTGTTGTGGTCCTACTCCTCTGCATTTTATATTTGTAATGTGTTTTATGAGATCTTCTATAGCAGCATAAAATGAGTTTTAGGTCACTGACCAGCAGCCAGCAGCCTCCATTTCAGCAGAGTTATATCCAGTGAACTGCAACCTCTGCGAGGCTATGCTACTTCAGAGAAAGCTCCACAGAAAATGGGCCAGTACACAGCATGAGTTGATTGAAATTCATGAAATTATTCATTAATTGATATCAGAGCACAGTGGGAATAAAATATAAGTAACCCAGGGCATTTGCTCTAAGACAAATAACTATGAAAGATGCAGCAGGGCAGAGGCAAACCGTTGTGGGCACAATCCCCACACCAGGAGCAAACCTGCTGCTTGGTTCCTGCTTTGGCAGTGATGAGAAATGTCATGACAAGGCAGGGGCTGGACAGCTCATTGTTGCAGATGAGATTTTTAAAGCAAGAGAGGCATGCTTGGGTTACATTTTCCCCAGTGCTGTCAGGGAAGAACAGGGCAGTCTAGATCCAGCTGGTACATGTCCTCTGGCTCCTGCCTATTCAAAATCACATGCAAACCAAAGTCTTTTGTGGTATTGCCTACTAATGGCCATAAACACTACCTCTTTTAGCAACATTACTTGATGAACATTCTGATTAACGTCTTTTTTCCTTTAGTAGATCTGGGTGCAAACCAGTATTTTTTGTGCAACAAGTTCTGGGAAATATTGCCACCCCAATATTTTGCTAAACATGGGATTCAAATAATGACCTATTTCAGGAAGTTTCAGAGACCGTGTGCAAGGAGGTGCTCTTGGATCCTCTCTGAAACTTTGGGGTTACTGAGAATGCTAACTAGTTCAGTATACTTTATACTCACAGGACAGTCCACAGTATCTGGGAATACTTCCTTTCCACAAACATAATGCTTGTCTTCAGCCTTTTTAAGATTTTTTTTTTTTTGCATTCTACATGTAAATTTGTTATTTTTTGGGGGAGCAGTAGTAGAGAGCTTCTCAAAGCCTCTGTCCTAGTGAGAAAGCCTGCCATAACAGACCTGTAATTGAATGATCAGGATATGCCAAATAACTGTTCTGCCATAAATGGAGCAAATCTCATCATACATTAATCTCCAGGGTAACACAGACCAGAGGAAACTTCTGAAATGCTCTGGAAATGAATGAGTTGATGTCTCTGCTGAGCACCAGTAAGGTCTTTGGGCTGAACTGCAAGAAATGAAGTGCAGCAGAGAGATCTTGGAAAAGGTCTCTTAAGTAGAGACAGGCAATGCTGTTACTTCACAGAGAACCTCTCCTCTCTGCAGAAATAAACAGTAAAGAAGGGTAAATTTAGAAAACGGCAGTATGTTCTAGCAACTAAAATGGATGGGGGGAGAGAAAGAGAGTTGTGTTTAAAACAGAAGGCAGCTGTCTTACGAAATGTTTCTAGGATAGTTATATTTATCCCATGGTTTTCCTTGAGGTGCTGGGACTCATTAAATACCAGAGACATGCTGTCCATGTTTGTTATCTAACATTTTCCTCTATGGCTGATTCAATAATGTATATGTACCAAATGCATTATTTAAGATGTTTAATACTGGAAGAATACCAAGGCAATACAGACTGTACATGATCAGTGCTCCGGAAAGAAACCACAAGAAGATTGGTCAAGAGTTAGGAACCAGCTTGGGCTTGATAAAAAATTGCACTGGGAGAACCAGTGAAACTTACATTGATCTCCAAGGGCTTGCGACCAGGTGGGGAAGTTGCAAGCAACTGTAGCTAGCAGAGAGCACCTACTTGGAGGTGGGTAATACCGACACTGGGGCTGGCTGCAGCAAACTATTCGACTGCAGTGTTTCATTTAGGAAGCTGTGTGAAGATACATGTTTATAACTTTGGAAGAAATTTTCATTCCTTAGAGTTACTTTGTAATGATATGTATGAGGTCTCACTACTGTATTTAAATATCCAAAGTGCATGTTTCTTGGATGCATCTGGGAATGAATTTTCCTTTGTGTTTTCCTCTGCAATGATATTTTGTAAAAGCGCGTAAGTAATTAGGACTGGAAATCCAATGCACTGATTTCAAATCAGGACAGGGTTTTCAAAACTGCTGAGCATTTGCCCTGCCCTGGTCTTGCTGGGGTCAGTTTGAAAACAGGCTCCTGTCAGTCAAAGCAGAATCATGCCAGTCATGGGAACTTTAAAAAAAGCCTGCCTTGAATGAACACCGAGATGTTGAGTGCAGTCTTTCAGATACATGAAATACTGGCGTGCTTACTGTTGCAATTTCTAAGGTATTTGGAAAGCAATGTCAGATACTAAGTTTTTCTTACAGCTTAACAGGTAGCTTCTTTAAGAGAACCAGAGGACAACCTCATGTTTTGCTTAAAAGAATACAGACTGCAGAGTCTACAAGAAGTTCTCAGATAGCATAAGACCAATTCAAGAATTACCAGAACTGCCATCAGTGTGTTACATGTGAAGCTTTTGTTCTGTTCTGCTGTTCATCCTTTCCCTTGTATTTAGAGTCTGAGTGGGTTGCTGATGATAGATTTCATTTTGGTATAATGCTTTGGGGTGAGGGTTTGGCAGGTAACCTCCTGAGGCCTCTTGCAGGACTGCTCTTCTAGGTTTTCTTTTAGTTTTATAACTGCTTTTATCCTCCTATAGGTGCAGCCTCAAAGATGTACTAATTATCTGATCAGCCCAAAGAAAATTAGAAACGTGACACTTGTTTAGGACTACTTCTCCAGGAAATTTCTCTATCAGTTGCATTTTACACGTTTGGATGTCTTCCTGCAATAGAGAAAAGTTAACACCAGTTCTCTCTGTTTAAGGTATAAGCTATTTTTCTTTTTTTTCCTCATGTAATGAAATATAATTGCAACCTTTATCATGTAGCATGTGATATCTCAGGAACACAATGGACATAAATGACAGCCTTAACTTCAGAGACATCGAATCTGATGGGACTCTACAAGGACAAGAATCCATGCTTTGGATCCCAAGGAAATCAGTAAAACTCTTATCAGACAGAAATGTTAGGTTATCCACAGCAAGATTAAGGACTGGAACTGCAAGAGATTTATTAGTTCAGAAGAACTGGTTAATAATTACACTGGTTAATACAACCTCTACTGCTTTTTAAATGCACTTTATGTACAGTTGATCATCTCAAGCTTCTAGATCAACAATATTTTTCAATTTCTGTTCTGTAATAAAATCAAGGGAAGTTTTCATGAGGACTGTTCCAAAATTTCTGACAAAACTATCTTTGGATCAGAAATGAATTTGTTTCATTTCAATACATTCTTTTGTTAAAGGTATTTGTCTTAAATCCGATGTTCCAGTCTTAAATAAAAAACAATCATGTGCCAAAAGAATCCAATTTTGATTGAAATGCAGAAATCTTAAGCTGAAAAATGTGGATTTCAAACTCCTGACTCTTAGGAGCTGTTGCTTGAATGCTTTATGTCTCTGTTCTACTTGTGGGCTGAGTTTGGCAGCCAAATGACTTGGGTCACAGCAAATGGTGGCTGCTGGTATTCCTGCTGGACCGTGTTGTATCATCAGGGGTAGAATGGATAATGACCATGGGAAATGCGCTTTAGCTAGGCAACCTTGTCAGTAGAGTGGATCTGGCACATGGAGTCTATATGTGCCTTCTCAATCTAAAAATTATGATTTTTAGCTGAAATGTTTTGTCTGAAATTTTGAATTTCACAATGAAAAGTTCAAGCTTAATAGTTTTTTACAAAAAGGCAAACTTCTTCCAGAAAAACAAGTTATTTTCAGCATGCTTGTCTTTCTACCCACTCACAGCATTCTGAATTATTCAGTGTTTTGCATGTTAATCTTCTGTATGAACCAATGCAGGTGCTCTTTGAGTGCTGAAAGAAGCTGCTGCATAGAATTACTTTCAATGATAATCTGTGCAACAAAAATAACAAAACTGAAACCTGATCTCAGGAAATAGAAGTTGTTTTGCATTTTAAGCATTTGGCGTCTCATTAAATTGTGACAGATTTTGCACTGCTAGTTGCATTTTCCAATCAGTCTGTCAGAACAAGTGCTGAGACCAATTCATGGTCTGCCATATGCAATTGTATACAAAGCTGTCTCAGATTCTGGCCATCTACACTCTTTCTGTCATGTTTGGTTAAGGAGGAGCATTCCCACTGAATGCAGTTGTAACAGCAGCACGGTATGTAAATAGCTATAGTGTTATACAGAGAAAATATAAGCAATTTACTTTGTGGAACATCTGTATTTTTTCCTTGAAATAACCATGCACTGAGAGAAACATCTACCTTATTTTGATACAAGTATTGGTAGTGCTGACATCTCCTAATTACTCCTGCAACTCAGTGTAACCTAAACACAAACAAAAATCCACTTTATTAGGGAAATGTCCCTGGCATGAGAGAAATAGGCCCAGGGTAACACCAGCCTGTGACTTGGGGACAAAAACCATGGACCTTTGGCTTTCTGTGCACATGCATGGTTAGCAAGCCTTCTGGTTGTCAGAAATGTAACCCTGAGGTGCAAAATTAAAAACTGCACTGAGGCAGTAGTTTCCCAGCAGAAAATGTTGATTCATTAGAATGTGTTTTGAATAAGAATGGAACTATACTCTGGTGTTTACCTCAGAGCCCTTAGCTTGAATATTATTTGGTATCATATTTAGCAGCCAACCTAGAACTCAAGAAAACCTTTTCTCCAATTAATTTATATCCTTCCACATTAATAAAAAAAATTGTTACGTTGAGGACATGAGAAAGAAGACACATGCTCTGGGTCAAAAGACAAACTCCAGTACCAAGAACATGGTGCCTTCCATGCTGGGGAGTCCCCACTGAGATTTCCACCCTATGGTACCTAGTGCATGAGGCTCTTCAGAGGACACCAGTGCTTCCCAAATTGGTTTTCAGGCTGTGGTGGGGCAAAAGAACCTCCTGGCTCTGCTGTTGGATGAATGAGCTGATGTGAGACCCCTAATCTGGGAACTGTGTGGGAGCCCCTTCCCTGCTGACAGCTCCAAGCTATCGCAGTCAGACATCAGGGGCTTGCAGCCAGGTCACCCTCCAGCTGTGCATCTTCCCTGGGAGCTGGAAAGTGCTCCAGCGTGCCACACGTACCTTGGGGACCGCTTGCCAGCAGATGATTGCCGGCAGACAACACGCAGCAGCAATAGGAATTACACCCTACTGACTGCACATCACACCAGTTCGAGCAAACAAAGTTTTTTCACACAAATAGGTACCACAACCATGGAAACGTGCACATTAACCAGAGTCTGGAGCTATTTTCCTTCCTGCCAGCTACAAGAACGCATCCCACATAGCTATGGTATACTCATAATGGCATTAGCATGAGGTTAAAAATTCTTATGGTGTCCTTGAAATTTATAGTTGGGGGTATTTGTATGCATCCAGATTTGTTTTCTTTAGGCATGTTATACAACCTGTATATCATCTCCAGTACTAGCTGTTACTTATATTTGCAAATAGAGCTCCACAAATAACAATACATAAAATATAGAGACAATTTTTAGCACACAGAGAATATAAAATATGCAAGCACTTTCAGGAGACACAGTAGACTAAAAATATTGAATTTCAGGCACTTTATGGAGACGCCAATCTTTTGTACACATGCATATTGATTTATAATTATGACTTGAGGGACATTTTAGTAATCTAGAAATATCTAGTTTTTTACTGCTCACAGACTGTGCACAGTTTGATAGTATGAAACCCTTCCACATTACCTTGCAAAATGTTCTGATTTGAATTCCATACACGTATATGTGTTACAAAATGCATTGGAGATAAACAGTATTTCATTCTACAGTAAGGTTTCTTAAAGTTGTCTCATCAGTTTTACATTTCACAGAAAAATTCAGGCTACCTTTTACACAAAGCCACTTAAAAATAACACTGGCTTCCAGTGGAGGTTTCTTTTTGCAATAAAAAAGCACCTCAGGTTTGTGTGGGCTCAGTAGAATCAACAGATGAACTCTTAGTGAAGGGTACTCACAATATTGACTAAACATTTGGTTTCTTACTGATCTGATTGAATAGAGCTTATATTTTCAATATTTATTTGGTACAACATATAATATGTGGTGCTGCTAACCTAAAATACACCATTCTCGAGTATTCAGGCCTCCCAGCGACAGAGACTCTTTGGTTACAGGACTTGCTATCTCTTTCCTCAAAAGGATCCTGCATGAGGCAGGAAGGACACAGCTTCCTACAAGCTTCCTCAGCAGAAGCTCCTGGAAAGCCAGAGGATGGTCCCCTCGAAATAGGATAACTTATTACCCTTCCCTCTCCACCCAAACCGATCTTCCCTGTCTAAAATGGGGCCCATCCCCAACTCTCCCTCCCTGAATTTCTCTAAATCCTACACCCACATCCCCAGAAATACAAAAAAAATTAATCCAGTGGCCTCATGGTAACTTTGTAGGTAAAATTAAGCCATCAGTAGAGACCAAAATGTTCTCATATGGCCAAGGTATAATAACCCCTCCCCCCCAGGTACCAATAGGAGAACACTGCTCCCAAAACACCTTTGGCATCTTAGTATTCTTTTTCCGAACAGCCTCCAAAAGCCCTTCTAAAGATGAGTTTGAGAACTGAAATTCATAAAGCCACTTGAAATGGAGGAGCACGCTCTCAGTAGATGTGACTTTCATGATTAGACTCTCCTCCTACTCACCACAATCGACTCCAGTTCCCCAGGCTATAAACTACCTGTCTCTTCTTCCCCCTAGGTGACAAGCAGCTTCATTTAACTTTAACTTTCTCTGTCTCTCACTTTCCTCCCTCTTTACCATCCTTTCTTCTCCACAGCTACCAAATATATTTTCTTTAAATAAAGGCCTAATTGATACATACCTAACTAACATCTGAGCATTTGTTCTCAGCTTGTATTTAGCTCTGAAAATTGCTGTTTCTATTTCAGACCTGAATAAGGGCTTGCATACCTGAAAGTTTGCCTAATATTTCCTGCAATAACAGCTGATCCAGTAAAACATACTACCTCTACTTGCAAGCTTTCCCTGGCTTGTGCACACACACTAGTGGCTGTGTGTTTCCATCATCCCACCCACCAGGACTTCAGGAGGACACTGTGCAAAGCTCAACTGACCTTCCTGAACTGCTGTTGCGAAAAAAATGGAGAAAGAAAGAGAAGACGGGTCCACACTAACATGTCTGCACCAAACCCCCTCAGCCAGTGGAAAAGTTGTGTTGTTGTGAAGGTGGAACTTGATAGCAGCACTCTGCATTGCTGCAGTCTGTAGCTCTGAAGGAGGCTCCTGCCCTTCTGCCCTAGGGAATTCAGCTTTCTCTTACTTGTTCCTCACCTGCTCTCTGTTCCTTGGGAGGCGCAGGTTGGTATCAACTCCTTTACATTATTCTAGAAATCATGGATTATTTATGCTGGATTAACACAGCTAGTTATTAAATCAACATGGATATTTGCTGGCTCAGAGGAATATTACAATTGGCTATTCCTTTTCAGCTCAGGGAGTTAATATCTGGGAGCTTCCAGTGCCATTCGGCATTAGCTCTCATAGCAGAACTCATGAAACCGATGTTATTTATATTGTTTATTTTCTACTGTGGTATGATCACTCCCTCAAATAAGGCTTACACTAAGTGCTTTTTTTTTAAATCATGTTGCAGCAAAACACTCTGTTTGTTTTTGTTTGGGGGAAAGAATGCCAAAATCCAGGGAAAACAATACTGCGGTATTTTTATTAGAGAAGCCAACCAGATCCATCTCAGCTCTGCCTCCAGCTCGTTAGCTTTCCATCACAGAAAGCCCGGGGGCTGCTCTGACTTTGGATCGGCTCATCTGTGCTATCGATCCCCTTAGTCCTGATGACTTTCCAGTCAGATACTGATGCTGTGGTCTCAGCTCTGCTCGCTTGGACCATGCGTCCATGCACCCTGGGTCTCTCTGCTGCAAACACCAGCATCGCTACCACCCATTTTAGACCTACTGTGAAAGGACAAAGGGAGACTCGTGGGTCAGACCTCCTGCCCCACAGCTGACAGCCTTTCAGATATGATGGCAGACTGTATTTTTCTTTCCCAGCAGAGTAAGGATTCACAAGATGGTATGAGCTGCCAGATGCTGGGACTGTTCCATACCACTCTTCAGAGACACAGAGTTTCATTCACATGTTACCCTACTGTTCTTCCAAAGGACAGGCAATGAATCCCCCTTGATGAGGCAATACATGTATTTGGTTTTACTAGAAAGCCATAGAATTTGTTAAAATGAACACTGTGCTGTTTAGGTTTGTCTCAGCACTTCTCTTGTATGTTGGAGCACCTATGCACAAGTCAGTAATCTTCATCATGATTGCTGGTCCACACCAAAAGAGTGGTGAGGCACCAATTCTTGCTTGAAAATTAGCCTTGTGTACTCTGGATTGCGTTATTTTTTGATTTAGAGCAGTCAGACACATTCAGGCAATGGAAAACAGAGACTGTTCTGTTAAAACACAAGCAAATTTAGCAGCCATTTTTGTGGAGATTTGCATCTTGGAAATTTGCAAGGCTGCTCCCTGATCCTCTAAAGACATCCTCATTAAGATCTACATTATCACCCAAGCCATTCGATGCTGCCTGTGAGGAGGCAGTACCTCAGACAGAACTCAGAAAATACTTTAAATTTGATCACTGCTTCATAGCCTCCATTTGTGAAATGAACAACTCAAAATAGGACAAAGAGAGATGCAGTGTCTATGCTGAGCCATCAAAATCCATCGAGGGAGGCATCTGAGCTGGCAGAGGAACAGTTACTTTCCCCAACTTCTTTTATGCATTGCCAGAGCAGGGACAAATACAGAGGAGTGACAAGGATGGGACTACTGACCACAAGGAGTCGTCACACCTGGTGGCAGGGCAGTGTGCCGCTCTCCTAGTAGAACAGAGCAATACACTTTGAAGAACAGCTGTATCTGCGAAACAGGTTAAAATAAAATTAACATTTTTTTCCCTAAAATTACAGGTTACATCATGGATTCTGTCATAGTGGAGCTATAGCTGAATTGTGCAATGCTCACAAGCACGAGGCAAGTTGTTACTATGGCACTGTCCTCCTGTGGTACAGTGTCATAGTGTTTTGGTGAAAAAATATCACCTGAGTACAATCTACTGAAATATCAGCAATATGAACATAAGACCTAATAATTGATCACCTTTCATCCTTAAGATCCTGAAAAGATTCTGACATTCTATATTGTACTGTGCAATTAAATTTGAGGAAATTTTATAGCTTTGTACTAAATCACAAGTCAAGATTCTGTTTCCTTTGGTCACGCAGTATTTTTTCTGATTTCAGTGGAGTAAGTTTATTTTAAAATTAAAAGACATTTCTTAGTGGGTAGGACTATCCAGAGTTACAAATAAACTCACTCCTTCCAAGGCTTCCATATTTGACAATTTTTTTCCAATATATAAAATTGGCTGTCTGTATTAGACGCATTTACAAGATACTTGCACTACAGACAATGGAAGTTTGGGAGGTGCAAGGGCTGGACAGTACAAGGTAAAGGAGGAGGTGGCTGTGGTATTACACCTATATTTTCTCTGCTGTGAGGTGATACCTAATAGCTGAGGTCTTGGGAGATCTAACAAAATAACTTAGCTTTCATATGCAATTTTGACAGCTTTCATAAGAAGCTTGTCAGAGCCCCACGTACACCAACAGACTCTGTAGCTGTCTTTCTCTGCAATCCTCCTCTGCAGCCTCTTCCACCGCACACATCTAAGGATTTGGCTGCCCATGTTTGTGGTCTGCTCTAATCTAGTGATGCTATGTAACCGTTAACCACACTCCTGTGAAAACTGCTGAGTTGTGAGAAAGACCCGAGAGAAGCCTCATCGGGGGCCTCTGCTTGTGCACGCCATGCTCCCTGGCCCTCGCACTTCGCTGCCCAGCCCTGGCTTTGCTGGCCAGCTGGACCTGGGACCAGCCTGCTGCTACTCACCTGCGCGGTTACCTGGGCTTCTGGCTGCTTCTGGCTGACCTGGAGGTCGCTGCTGGAGCTGCTCTGCTCTTCTTGCCCGGGTCCCATGGGCCGTGCACCTCGTTACAAGGACCTGGCCCCTGCCTGCCCCACGGTCCCCGGCAGCTCGCAGCCTGCCTGCCCGCTGGAACAGCCCCACATTGCTGCTCCTCACACCGCGTGCTGCTGCCGGGCCTGTTCTGAGCTACGTTAAAGTCCTTAGTTTCCTGGCAAACAGCTGTAGGGATTCCTCAGCTTGTAAGAAAGATTATTTGAGGGCAGATTTAAAAGTTGTTTTTACAGACGCCACAAACTAAGTGGCTAGGATGCCTTCTGCAGTTTCCCACTGGTTGCACATTACAACAATGAGCCTCTGTCCACCCATTTAGGAATAGAGTTACTGCCAGATTTAAGTGCAGTTCCAGCACGAGGCAGCCCCAGGCTGGTCATGCCACAGGGGCACTTTCTGCAACAACCACAGTACTGCTGCTGCCCTGCATTGCTCCAAAAAATTTTTCTTTTTCCCTTTCTTTGCAGATATTTTTTTCTCCCTCTCTGCCCTCAGTTTGTTGTCACCTTTCATACCTTTAGCTGTTTAAGCAGGAACCCGAATGCCTCAGAGTGTGTGCCTTAACTCCTCATCTGGCTGTGAAGCTCCGTGAGCAGCCACATGTCATTGCAGAATTAACAAGGAAGGAAATCTATATCCCTTTACCCTCAGTGGCCAGACTGCTGACAAATTTTGCCCTGCACTGCAGATGCAATCCAATTATTGCAATGAACCCAATCAGAAATAATTAATAAAAATATTCTAATGCATATTGGGAAGATCATCCACCAAACCAGGGCATTTTTTTTTCTTCTCTTGTTATATTGCTACACTCAGCAGCTTCATAGCTAATAAGTTACAAAGCCTTAGTTTCCTTAATTTCAACTGCTAATCCCTTTTGACAAGGCAGAAGTAGATACAACTAATGTCAGATGATTATGAAGTCATTCACAGTACTCTCAAATGGAAACTGTAAGAGGAGCCATGAGCTATGGTTACCACTGTTACATTACTTAAGTCACTTCTTTGATTGTATTTGTTAATTTTCCTGCTGGTAAGATTTGCTTAGCAAACACCTATGTCCTTTGTGCCCTTTGTATCTGATTAATGCTAAATGTTCGCAGTGGGTGAGTGACAGTGCAAACCATCTCTCATTTTCTGGGCGTTTATCTTCCAGGAAAGCACTGCCTTCAGACACACTCGTGGGTCATTACCCAAGTTAATTCAAAACATCAACTAAATGGCCTATAATTGCAATGATTTACATGTAAATGCTGGGCTGTAACTCTACCATTTTTCCTACCACAGGTGCACAGTGCAGAGCGTTCAGCTCACACTGCCTGAGCTGACGTTATGCTGGAGACCTCGTAGGTAAGAGTTCATTGAACTCAGTTTGCTCCTTTTGCTGTGTTTTCTGCTTTGCAAACACAGTTGTCAAATGAATGTAATTGCTAGCACAGGGTTGTTGTTTTTTTCCTGTCAAGGAGCAAGAGGACTTTATGAAGGTTTAAAGATCTAAACAAAAGGTCAATTGGCATAATCAACAATTTAAGTAACAAATCTATTATTATACTTTCAATTTCATTACCCAATTAATGATTCCTTCCCCTGGGTTAGAATAGTCATTTCAGTGCGCAGAGCATGGTGATTCTCAATAGCCACGTACATTTTTTATGGCCAAGGTAACTCATAACACAAAAAATCCAAAGGACATAATGGTTACTTTGTTCTCCAGGCATCAGTCATGTCCTCCTTTAAATTAGAAATGTGGGTAATAGAACACGGGGAATAAACATCTAATATGGAAATGAACTTGAGTTGGGACGTTTATGTGCAAGCACATCGTTTTGCACAATATTAGTTGAAACTAGCAGGAAACATATTCTGGCAATGCTCTTGGTCACGGTTCAAAATAGTTCCCCCTCTTCTGCAGCAGTGAGGGGGGAGAACAGGGACAGCGAGGGAAGGCACGTTTCAGCAACAGAAAACAGAACGAAGCTGACTCTCATGCCTTCTCTGCTGTTGTAAACCAAACCCCGTTCATCTGAAATGATTTTGTTTAAAGACACTACACTGAAGATCCTCTGGAGTGACTGAGACAAGATACCAGCCTATTCTGCCAACAACTCCCCCAGGAGTCAAATCATGCATTTTTTTGTTTTCCAGTTTTATGCTAATCATAATTGCCTTTTCCCACTGAACCCCATATATTGCTGATATATTGTGCATAGATTAGCCATAGTAGTTTGTCACTGCTTCTTAATACTGAATTTAAACATGGTCTAAGCAGATAAGTAGCAAACTGTTTACAGATGCAGAACTGAGAGTGTAATTAACCATCCTGCTTAATGAGGTATTAGTGGGTAGCACCCAAGAGCTTGAGGATATGTATAAAATATGCTTTCACCTACTTCTCAGACTTTGCTCTGGTCAGTACCTCATCAAACTGAGCTCTCAAAAACAAACAGCAGCAAATCCTGTTAGGAAGTAAAGCTTCAGAATTTGTTAAAGATCCTGAGTCACCTGTGCAGGCTAGCACAGGACTGGCAGGATTTTCCTCCCACCCTAGGGTAAGAGAGGTCCAACATCAGGCAGCCTTTGCCCTCAGGCCCTGGATTTGAAGGTTTTCTGCCTCTCAGAAAATCTGGGCATACTTCAAAGCCTCAGGAGTGCTGTGGCCTCTAGAGATGCACCACCAAGAGGCACGCACAGGGGCAGATGGGCACAGCCATGTTATGATCTAACTCCACCACCGAGTAACTACACAGGCTGCTTCTCCACCTAAGGAACAACTTGTAGCCAGATGGCAGCAGGAACCCCGACAGTGTGCATGAGGACTGCTGAGATATTCCTTCAAAGACAGAAAATGTGCTAGAGCTAGGAACTACTGTGAGTTTATTGTATACACCGAAGCCCTATTTACTCATCTGAAATTTGGGTAAAAATATTTTTACATATCTAAATCCACACCACCTGGCAACATAACGATGCATTATTGATGAAGATAATATACACACACACTCACAAAATCTCAAGGCTTTAGGTCAGAATTGCTTGCACAAGGTGTCCAGAAATTTATATCAAATGGCTGCACTGTGTTTCCTCACGTGGGCTGTATTTCATAGCTAATCCTGGGGCAACACAAGGATCTCACTGATGCTGGCCCTGCACTGAGCTGGGGAACCTGATGACCTCCAGAGATCCCTTTTGACCTAAATTATTCTTTGATTCTATGAATCTGTTTGAAACATAAAACAAGGTAGACTCACCAAAATGGCAATGTCCTCTGTAAAACAAGCTAGCAAGTGTTTGGCCTTTCCTGGATAAGAGGTATGTTATTTAATACCCTTCCCTTCCTCAGCATCAGGTGAACTCATCTGTTTACAGTTGCATAACATCATTAAAGTTTCAGCTTCTGAAACTTTAAATACAAAGAGGTGATAAACTAAATATGCAAGAGAACCTGGGATTAGATTCCACTGACCTTCACGAACTCCTTCAAGTAATTTATATAAATGAACCTACTTATTATTCATAAAAACAAAATGCCTGAAAAAATGTAAATCCAGGGCTACTACTGAATTTTGCAGCTGAGACCAGAGCTAGTCCATTAGGGCCATAGCCAGTACTTCATCACACTGCCAAGTCCACTGTAGTGCCTGAACTGCTTCTAATTGTCTCAAAACTATTTTCTTTCTAATCATTTGGGGGAGTACTGGACTTTTGTTTTAGTCAAATTATAGTGTATTAAGTGCACAAGTGTACACTAGTGTACTTTGTGTAAATGCTATACCCCTTTATGCTTCATTGCACTAGAACTGCACAGGGACAAACCAACTGCACAAGAATGCATTAAATCTAACTGTGCTTTTCTTCTAGTCCTAAGTAACACGATGAAGCTATTTTTAATTTCTGTGCAGCAGCAAGTCTTAAAGGAGCTACATGTGATCTAGCTTGCATTTTAAAGAGGGAGAATACGAAGAGAAATTTGTAAAAGCTGCACAGTGCCAGACACACAGATGGTGAGGGCTGGAGCTGGGAGATCCCATGGCTTGGCCTTGTTCTCACCCTCTCCCATTGCCATTCATAGAAGATTGTCATCTTTTAGAGGAAGGGTTTCTGCGCCAGCCCATAGGGGTATATTCACGGTGACTAAAAAATAGCTTAGGATGCTTTCCTTTCCCTCATCTAACTAGAAAGTTAAAGCAGAGGGAGAGGGAGAGAGAGAGAGAGATGCTCTGCCAGGACACAAATCAGGGTGGTCAGTGATGTCCTGAAACGCCCTCAAGGCAAACTTGTCCTTTCACAGTCTGCACAGAGATCCCAGCCCCTCCAAGCTCACCTTCTGACAGTGCTTTGGAAATACCACCAAGGGAAAGTCTGTGCTGAGTAAAATGGCACTGCAATGCGTCAGGACAGAAAACCATGTCTCTTTTGTGTTCATGAATCTATTTTAGAGTTATGTTGACCTTTACAAGAACCTTTACTTAATAACACCTCAATTAAAGGTACTGGGTCAGAGACTGTACACTTTCTAGAGAAGACAGAAGGTGGACAGTGGACTCGGCATTAAACTGAAATGTCACTGTTAGCCCATAGGAAACGGCTAAACAAGATGTTATTCCAGGTAACACATATTGTAGAAGAAAGATGAAGGAAGCAGAACTAATAATTTCTTCTCTGTTGAAGTGAGATGCTTTTAGTGAGGAGTCATCCATTCCCATCAGTCAGCTGTGAGTCGTTTTTACTTCCATCTCCATTTTATAATTTCTTAACGCAAAAAATGCAAATAATTTCATTAAAAAAGATTCAGCCAAATTATCTATACCTTTTCATCAGTTTAGGTCTTTAAATGCTGAACATGCATAGCTGTTCTTTTTCTCGCATCCTTTATGTCTCCTTTCTTTTTCATGCTTCATACTCCTCTCAGCAAACTAACTGTCGCTAAAAGGAGAGATTTAACTCAGTGGCACAGAACTGGCTATGTTAAAAGTGCCTGGTTTTGGGTCTCTGAACATGCCCATTACTGAATGGGTATTTCTAGAAGCCAGCACAATCTGTCTCAGTTTGTTGTTGCACTTCACTGCTCAGAAACTAAAAAGTGCTGATCTTACGTTTTCTTTGACTAGCTCAATTTCTGGATGTTAAGTAAATATCTTTACCTTGGTAAGTGGAACAGATCCCATTTTGCGAATAAACTAAATGTAGGAAATAGGCCTAGAAGAGACCTCTTGAAGTATCAAGCCACAGAATCATAGAATCATTAAGGTTGGAAAAGACATCTAATATCACCAAGGCCAACCACCAACCCATCACCACCATGCCTACTAAACTATGTCCTGAAGTGCCATATCTACAGGTTTTTTGAACGCTTCCCTGCACATCCTGTTCCAGTGCTTCACAACTCTTTCAGTAATTTTTCCTAATATGCAATCTAAACCTCCTCTGATGCAACTGGAGGCCATATCAGGCTTCCCACCTCCAGCCAACATAATATACAATGTTGGTGCTAACCAGCTCCATTTCAAAACCTTGTATGTCAGGGTCAAAAGGCCTCAGAAGCTGAGGCTGAGAAATCCAAAGCTTCACATATCAATCCACAAATATACTTTAAAAAGATGTTTAGAGACAAATCTTTCTTCTTTCTATTGACCTTCCTATGTGTGAGTCCTAGCATTGATAAGGATTTCCCCCTGCAGCTAACTGCTCGGTCTTTATCCGTGCCCTAAGCTGGTCCACGCCATGCAGAAGAGGCAGACTCCTGCCCTCCGAGCAAGTGAAGAACCTGACATGTATTTGCATGAGGGAAGAGCAGAGATGAAGCATGGTCACATTGGTATCCTCATTTTGGCAGCTGCTAATTATGGATCACTTGACCTGGCGATTTTAACTTCCTTTTACTGGAATATGTTATGTGTAATTACTATCAATACAACACTGAAAAGGTTTCTAGGGCAAGGGGAAAGAATGGGGTTGAATGTCTTGATTTTTTCTTTTTTCCTGTAAAACGTCTGGCAAAATTTGGGAGTGCTACAACACAAAGATCAGAGGTTGTCTTGAACCCTCTGCTCTGTCTAAAGATGAAAAGCAAACAGGACAGAAACCCTTCTGAACTTCAGCTTTATGGTGTTATAGAGACCAAGAAAATAAAAAAAAAATCCAGCAGCTCCAGCAGTCACAGCAGCAGTGCCGGGTGGTGCACAGTAGAAGGTGTCTTATAGCACTGCGCTTCATTTTTCGTCAAACCAGCTTTCTGCAGCTGGAGTAGGAGAGAAGACTGTGATCCCTGAGTTTCACGCAGAGGTTAATGCTGGCAGTGATGTTACCTTTGCAGTGCATGTCAGCACTTTTGCAGCTGGGAGCCTTCTAGATCTATTCTCTGAGTTGAGTAAGGATTTAGGGAGTACACAAAGGGGAAAAGGCTCCCTGAACCCTGACACCCCTGCAATGGTCACAAGCCAATGAGACTCTCCTAGAAGTCTTACATATATATGTATGTACTCAGCACCTAATGCTCTCAGCTTGTCCTAGAAAGAAATTCTTTATTTCTGTAAGGTGCCACTGAGAATTTTGGGGGGAAGAGTTTGATTTTCCCTTTGTTTGTTTAATCCAAAGGGTACAGAAAGAGATGTTGAGCACAAAAAATTTGCCCTTAACCTTAATTTCCCCAAAGTCACTGAAGTATAGTAATGGAAGGAGTATACTTTAAGCTTCCTTATCTCTCCATACTGCAAGTTATAATTGTTGTGGATCTTTCTAAATCACATTAATTCCTTTGTCTGTACAGAGACTAAAAATTGTTAACTGATAATTATTATGTCTTTTTACCTTTTAATTAAAAAGTTAAGTGCCATGGGTAAATGCCAAGTAACATCTGAATGCTACACATTTTCACATCCTCTGGCTTCTGCAGAACAGAGCCAATCAAAGAGTCAAAGCCCACAGGATTCTTCTGGCTTTGGAAGGTTTAGGAAATTTGGCTTAAACTGAGAATGCGTTTCTTTACACCAAAGTTAAGGACACATCTGTGAATTACACCCTTCAAAATTCTTTGGTCAGACTGAAGAATTGACATATATTTGGGTGGGTTTTGGTTTTTTTCTTATGACTGAAGATGACTCACATGGTACACAGTAAGTCATGTCATGCAACTCTCCTGAGAAAAGACTCAATTTTTCCAAATTATATTTGATATTTTTGTGACAATGACAGCAATAAGATTTTGTTGGAACCATTGACTCATTCCTCTTGCATGGGAACAAAGGTTAGCTTGTAACAATGGCCCTGAAGCCCAGACCTTCAAAGGTATTTTGTTGCTTAACTACCCCCAGCCATTAGCTTCTTAATTAAAAGGTAAAAAGGCATGCTAATGGGAATTAAGCCTGTGGAAATTGTCTTTTTTCTATATTTAAAATTTTTCACCTGGGCAAATTAGCTGATATGTATGATATGACCAGTCATACATCACATTGTGCCTATGGCTATGCTTGTTAAATCTATTACTATCAAGGAGCAAACCACAGCCTGTAATTTCAGCATATTCTCTGTAATTAAGGTCGTGTTCCAGATCTCCTTTTATTTTGCACTATTCAAAGGCACATATCTTTCTGAAATGAAAGCTTTCCATTTGAAATCAGCGTCCTTGATTTCAGCTGCAACATGGACTTTTTTTTCAGAAAGTTTGCATGAAATATTTCCTTCTTTTTAAAAATTCAGAGTGTAAAACCAGCAAGAGGCATAGGTTTCACTTCAGTGTACCAATCTCAAGTGCTGGGAAACTTTAGTTTTTGCAGTCACAGTCAAAATTCAAATATATTCTGCCAAAGAGAGTGGCTCTGCTTTGATGGAATATGAAAAACCTTTCAAGACACAGCTATATTTTCATTTTGTTCTTTTTGAGTTTGATTTGATTTGAATCAAATTTTGACTGAAACACACAGCAGCCTAAACGGTCATCTTCCTCTGCACTCTATGTTACTGTCTCTTCTGGAGCAATTCTGCAGCTAACCATACTTCTGATAAAACCACTTCACTTTGTAGACACCTTCAGTGGTGGGTTCTAAAGTAAAGCAAGACTGTGCAGTTGTGTGTCATTGGCAGTTACAAAGATGGGAATGTACAATTAGCTCTTTCGTTACATGAGACACATGGTTCTCCAATTATGGATTGCTCAGTCTTGCAGAGAAGAGCTGTCTTCAGTCCCCTTGTACAGGTGAAACTCCTTGGAAGCCTGTGAGCATTTCTGTTTCAGGATCCAGCTCAGGTGCTCTCCTCTCTTCTGAGTCTTTCAGATAAGTGGGAGTAAAACGCAGTAAAATTGCAGTCATATGCCAGCAGACAAGACTGAACACATACTGATTGCAGACGTGATGAATAAGAAGGTGGTATTTTAATAGTCAATTTTCAGAATATAATGGCTCTTGAGAATAGATTAGCTTAGAACATTTTCTCTATTTAGAAGTGTCACTACTTGGCTGTGCACTTCAGTAAGAGCTGAGCTTTACAGCACCTTGAAGTTAAAGGATTGCCATAGGTTAGAAAGACTGCCAGCGAAGTGGTACCTCAAAAGTAAAACCTGGTGCCACCAGACAGCATAAACGACAGACTATAAATAAAACAGATGCTAGGGTTATCTTTATTCTAAGGTCCTGAAAAGGTCAAGTTGCTGCTGCATTTCCAGAACTTAAGACATGTCAAATTAAGCCAGCTCATAAATGAAAGCATCAGAGCTCAGGTTGCACCTGAGATTCGGAGGTATCTGTGTGTCTGTGTGTGTGTACATTCAAGAGCTGTTAAGTTCAGTAAGTCCACACTGAGAAGTAGGAGAGGCACACAACATTTCAGCCCACAGTTTATATCTAGATTGCTTTGCCTGGCTATGGAAGTTTTCTCCAATGTATGATTTGCAAACCTGGGAGGCAGGGAGCAAGATCAATTCAGAGGGAAGGGGAGAACAGATGCATCTCTGTGGGTAAGTGGCTTTCACTGGGGAGAGAGGAGTCCTGTGCTCACTCAGGAGCCTGTCTGAGGGAGGCTTATGCATCTTATACTGCGACTACATGCCATAATACATGCAAGTTGTCCTCAGAGCAGAGAGTCATTGCATGGAGGGCACTGCCATCACCATCAGCGTCCTTGCTTTAGAAGAGACCATGCCTGGTGCTGTATTTGAACAGAGTAGCACCTGGCTATGAACTCAAGTTTAACACAGGGCCCTGAGAAGGGAGGGATTTCCACCCTCCTCCACCTCTCCCACCAGCTAATCTGGGCAGCTCATTCCTCAAAATGCCAATTCATGTCAATCCTGCAGACAGGTACTGAACTGGGACCACAGGAATGTCCTGCAGTGGCTGGGCACTGTGGTGAAAGCACGGGGCTGAGCGCTGTGGGACTTCTGGGCTTCGCCAGGCACAGCTCAGTGTGCTCTCCAGCACGCCTCTCTTGGAAGCTGTGAACTCCTCAAAACAGGTCAGAAAATAAAAACATTGTATGTTCCACTGCTGAATCTAGTGTAAAGAGACTTCTCTGCTAACACGCTTCTCTGTGCATAGCGGAGTGCATGGCCTGAATTATCACCATGAGATTTTCTGCTTGAATTTGACACATTTATTTTGATGATGAAGAGCGAGACAAATATGACTCCTATCAGTGTCAAAAGGAACTGAAAAGATTTGCTTGCAGTGGTCTGTATCACCATGTGATTATGAGCCCTTTGGTCAGAAATAGCCCTTTAATAATTTGTGCTAGCATTGTGCCTTGTACCCACAAGCTGACAGACCGATGGCACTCCTTTCAGAACACAAATACGAATGCAGTGTACCCACAATTACTTCTCACTGGAAAATGTCACATAATGCATAGTTTCTTCAGCGGCTAAACTTCATTGTATTTACTTTGGTTCCTTACACTGTACTGACACTTCTGAAGATACTCACGCAATGAACTCTCACCATGCTTATTGCCCACTTGGACCACTCACAAGAAGAACTGGGACAATTAATGTCCATTTTAAAAAATGCCAGATGCCAGGGGAGGTCCTGGGAATAATAATGTAATGAAAGAGGACCAAAGACAATGTTTTAAATGAGGTCTTCCCCCTCTTTTGTTATCACTAGTAATCTGGAGAAGCCTCAAAAAAAAAAAGGGGGGGGGAGGGGCACAGGTGTTCACATAATGCTGCGAGCCCTCTACTTCCCTGCAAGACTGGGATCCCAGATATTCTCACTCACAACCAAGACCGTGAAAGTCACAGTAGCTGGCTCAGGCTAGTAATCGCATCAGCAACTGAGAAATGCACTGGCTCTTACCTTGTCAGGGGCCAGTGAGTTTCTCCAGAAGAAGGATAAATCACAATTTAGCATTTTATTGCTGCCCAGAAGGGCAGCAAGTTTCTGAGCTGATACAATAACATGTTTATCAGTCCAAGTAAATGGATATGAATGGATTCCCAAAGCTAGGCAGGTAAGGTCTCGCCAACCTCGGAGCTCAAGTGAAATAAAAGGCAGTGCTCTTCCTTCTTCTTCAGAGACGATTCACCTCTTTTGTGGGTGGGGTCTCCAGTGCCTGTTTTCAGTGCCCTCAGCTTCCTCTGCTTTCCTAGCACCCTGAAGGAAGCAGGAGGCAAACCATGCATCTTCCACTCTCCTGCTATCAAACCCCATCCCAGCTTGTCCCCCTCCACATTTCACCCCCTTCTGCCTCATACCCCACATCCACAGCCATGTGCAGGCCCTGGTAAAAAGTCTCTCTCTACATCTTTTTTCTAAGCACCTTTTACATATTGGAAGGCCGCAATAAGGTCTCCCCATAGCCTTCTCTTCCCCAAGCTAAACAGCCGCAACTCTCTCAGCCCTTATTTACAGGAGAGGTGTTGCTGTCCTCTTCTCATTTTTGTGGCCCTCCTCTAACAGGTCCATGTCTTTCTTGTACTGGGGACCCCAGAGCTGGACGCAGGACTCCAGGTGAGGTCTCACAAGAGTGGAGTAGAGGGGCAGAATCACCTCCCTCGACCTGCTGGCCACGCTGCTTTTGATGCAGCCCAGGATGTGGTTGGCCTTCTGGGCTGCGAGTGCACACTGCCATGTCATGTCCAATTTTTCATCCACCAGTACCCCCAAGTCCTTCTCCACAGGGCTGTGCTCAATCCCTTCATCCCCCACTCTGTATTGATACTGGGGATTGTCCTAACCCAGGTGCAGCACCTTGCACTTGGCCTTGTTGGACTTCATGCGGTTCACACAGACCCCCACTCCTCAAGCCTGTCAAGGTCCCTCTGGATGGCATCCCTTCCCTTTAGTGAATCAACTGCACCACTCAGCTTGGTGTCATCTGCAGACTTGCTGAAGGTGCACTCAATCTCTCGGTCTATGTTGCTAATGAAGATATTAAATAGTATTGGTCCCAGTACAGATCCCTGAGAGACACCACTCATCACTGGTTTCCACCTGGACATTGATCTGTTGACTGTAACTCTTCAGATATGGCCATCCAGCCAATTCCTTATCCATGTAACAGTCCATCCATCAAACCCATGTTTCTCTAATTTAGCATCAAGAATATTGTGGGGGACCCTATGAAAGGCCATAGATCTTACCTTGTCTACTGATGCAGCCACTCCATTGTAGTAGGGGACTAGATTAGCCAGGCAGGATTTGCCCTTGGTGAAGCCATGTTGGCTGTCTCCAATCACCTCCTTGTCTTCCCTATGTTTCAACATGTCTTCTTGGAGGATCTGTTCCATGATCCCCCTGGGCACACAGGTGAGGCTGACTGGTCAGTAATTCCCACGGTCCTCATTTTGACCCTTTTTAAAAATGGATGTAATGTTTCTCCAGTCACCAGGGACTTCATCTGACTGGCATGACCTTTCAAATATGATGGAGAGCAGCTTGACAACTGCATCAGCCAATTCCCTCAAGACCCTGGGATGTGTCTTGTCAGGTCCCATGGATGTGTGTATATTCAGGTTCTTCAGGGGGTCTTGAACCTGATCTTCACTTTCAATGGGAGGGACTTCATTCCCCTAGTCACTGCCTTGAGGTTCAGGGGCTTGAGACATAGGGGAATAGAGATTACTGAAATTACCGAAGAGAGATTATCGAAAACTGAGGCAAATAATTTGTTGAGTACCTCAGCCTTCCCCATGTCGGTTGTCACCAGCTGTCCCGTTTTGTCGGTTGTCACCAGCTCTCCTGTTTTATTTATGAAGGTGGTACATTTTCTTTAATCTTCCTTTTGTGTCCAACATATGTGTAGAAGCCCTTCTTATTCTTCTCATCCTTTGCCAAATTCAGCTCCAACTGTGCCTTAGCTTCCCTGACCCCATCCCTACACGTCTGGCCAGCTTCCCTGTACTCTTCCCAGGATACACGTCCCCGGTTCCACTGCCTGTGGAGCCTCCCCATCCTCAGGTGGAGGACCCCAGCCTGCTCCGGCTGGGGAAGAGCACTGGAAGGATCGCACAGCCAGGCAGCGGCCATGCAGGCATCAGTCTGCATCCAGACTGACGGCCATGGCAGCGGTGAGGGCAACGGGATGGCTCCACGTGCCCCTCCGTCACTATGCATCTGCTGATGGGTGAGACGGGAGGGGGAGGCTGCAGTGCCTGTGTCTCTGCAAGTCAAAAGGGAAAGGCGTTTTCCAGAAAGGTCTCACAAAACTTCTTTCACTGTCTCTATTGAGTCTGTCCCTGAACATGGATTTTGATGAAGAGGCTGCTGCAAGCTAGTCCCTGGAAGCGGAGAGGTTTGGCAAGCTTCTCGGGCTCTCCAAAATAATGCGTTAACTTTTTTATTGATTTGAGAAAGATTTGAGGGAGTTAAATGCATTCCCAGAGCAAATTGAATCCATATTTCTTCACAGATACGTGAGTCAGAGCATCTGAGTGCGCGTTGCCAAATATAGTAATCGTGCCGCATCAAAAGACAGATGCTGGAGCAGAACAGCACACTTCTCAAAGTTTTGTCTTAATTATTCTTCCAGAAAAATTATCAGAAGGACTCTTTTTCCACCTCTCTGCGAGGGCGGCTGATGAAGAAATGCTATATAAGTCAGCAGAAGCGGCAGTGGGCCTCTCGTCCCGACCTGCCGAGCCCCTCAGCAGCGGGGAGCAAAGCCAGGCGGCAGAGCGGGCCTCGCGGCTTCCACCCTTCAACCCGACCCGCAACGCCTCCACTCGCCTTTTCGGGCGGCCTCCAGCGCGCAGCACCTGAAGGCTGGAGGCTCCCAGGCTGAAGCCGCTGCCTCCCCCGGGGATGGGTTCTCCCTCCCGGCAGGGCACTCCGGGAACCTCCCGCCGGGGAGAGGGGCTTGTGACAGGCGCCTGGGGACAGCGGCAGTCCCGGTGCCGGTCACCGCTGTCTGCCGAGAACGAAGCGCGCAGCGGGGTTCCCGCCTCAGGGCCTCCGCCCCGCCGCCGCCAGGGGGCGCCGCGCCCTCTCGGATCGGGGCGCGAGGGGGCTCGGCGCGGGCGCGGCGCTCATTGGTTGGCGGGGGCCAGGCTGGGCGCGGG
>Ga0065711_1033379_pt1 | contig 25602 bp, 13 predicted proteins | sample Hoacrofraction12_FD_59098 | JGI IMG/M metagenome (GOLD analysis project Ga0065711, IMG submission 59098) | Hoatzin crop microbial communities from Cojedes, Venezuela - Epithelial fraction 12 v2 (version 2) | ecosystem: Host-associated > Birds > Digestive system > Esophagus > Crop | place...
GGCCCTCCCCTTCCCCTCCAACCCCCCACCCCCCCCCAAAACAAAAAAGATAAAAAAAAAGAAAAAAGAGATGCACCAGGCAATAGCTTTGTTGGGGAACACTGTTGCATTGTGGCGTACAGTACAAATTCCCTACACACTGCTGGGGGCTCAGGTCAGAAGTGCAAGCATATGTGAAGAGCAGTGGGAGGAGACGTCTGGAATGAAAAAGCGTGTGCATCCTGCCTCAATGTTAATATCTGTGTGTCTCTTGAAGGCTACTCCTTGGTGGTTCCTGGGACAACCATGTGCCCCGGGCCCCTGACAGGATTCTCTTTGAGATCTAGAAGTGGTTTAGATATACCCTACAGGCAGAAAAATATGTACGACATAGCTATAACATATTATGTGAGTAATGCAACCAGAATATAAAGGAAAATATTTTTATATTACTATTTATTTAATTACCTCTGTAGTTTCTTTTACCTTGCTTGATAGAAGTAAGTACTTCTTCAATGTTTACAAACTGAAATTAAGATATTACAAAACATTTGACAACACATTTCAAGTTTAATGTGCTATATTTACTTACACAATAGGTACAATTATATGGATTATAAAACTGTGTTTGGCTTTACTTTGTGCACACATATATAGACCTATAGATATAAGTGAAAATACAAAGAGCTTAGCTCAGTATGATTCTGGTATATGGGCCTAGTTAAGGGTTCACAAAATTGTAAACAATAAGTGGGAAGACTCAGTTTTCATTGTCTCTTGGTATAATATAGAAGGAGAATGATGTGAAACTGTACCAAGAACATTGAACTACGGACTAAATAAATTATGATGGGTATCTAGGAGAATTTCCCAAGTGAGTCTTATCTCTTTCTCACAGCTATGATGATTACCATCAGTCTGACTGAATTATTTGCATTTTAAAATCATTTTCATTGAGGCTCAGCTAGTCCCTTTCCCTTATGGTCCCTTCAACTAATGCTTATATGACCTAGCAGGGGCTGTTTTGTGGAATCTTTGAACTAGAGCTCATGGGATACGACCTTAAGAAATGTGACTTCTCTTTTATTTCCAGTACTGATATCTCCCAGAAATTTGCTCTGCCTGTTTTCTGATACAAATTACATGTATATTTTCATACAATAAATGAAGCATGGCTTTCAATGTACAGTGTTAAAAAAAAGGAATGTTTATGAGCATGTGTTGAAGCGGGACAACTAAACACAATTTAAGCCATCACTGTTTTCCTTTTAAGAATAACTCTTTTTAAACAGAGACAACAACCATTTATCTCTGACTTCATAGTGTCTGTAACACCTACTTTGGCCATGATAACAAAGCAGTAAACTCTTGGCCAAATCCTTTTCTAGGATAAGCATATTCAATTCATATTCAAGACGGCTGTGCAGTATATGGTAGGAATATGACACTTTCATTTGGCTTTGCCATCAGATTTGCCAGATTAAGAAAGATATTTTCTTTTCTTACAGCAGGTACATTTGGAAAGTCCTTGTAAAACTATACAGACAAAACCAGTATCTCTGCATAGGTGGTGCTTAAAGGATCAGGAAGATTTATGCCTATACATCTTGACTCAACAAGGAACTGATCGTATATGCCATTATGTTCTTGAATAAATGGCAGAGAGTCCATGTAACAAATGGGAACTACTCTTTCAGTTAAAAACATCCTCCGGCGTGATTATTTGTTTCTTTTGATCGGTTCAGAAGTTTTTTTTCCCCACTGATACATACTAATAAAAAGAGCCAGTAAAATTTAACAGTGACTGGTATAAGCAAATAGTTCTGTCCTATAAATCCTAATGTAGTCACGGTAAGTATACGATTTGCCATCTGCTTTTGTTTATATCAGGTAAGCAGAGCCGAAATTTTCAAACTGTGATTTGTGACTGAAGGAGAAATACTCAGTCACATCATGCTGGTTCTTGGTCGGTTTCTCACTGAGAGACCCTGTGTGGAAGGGGTAGATGAAGTGGAGACCAAAATTAGGCCGTCTCAATCCTTTGAAAAAAAGTCAAAATATTTAATTACAATTTAAAAAAACCCCAAAACTTCATCAGAGCATCAAAACCCACATAAGTGTTTTCCAATCAACACTTATCTGTGATACAGCTGCTGTAAACTGAAAGTGTATTGCTGTTTTATGTATTATTGTAAAAGAGAGGAGAGGTGTTTGCGACAAGAGTTTCTCAGAGTGATAGTGAAAGGTGTTTGCAAACCATTTTTCCAGAACAATCCATTCTGTTAAAAGTTTTGAAAGGTCCTGAGCTGATAAGTTTGAACAACATGGAGCCTCTGTTGGAGTGGTTTTTCTTCTAAAGTTTTGCTCTGACTGCAGGTCTTTGGGAACTGATGGTACTTCACTGCAATGAACTGAGGCTTGGCCAGTCACCACCAGAGCTCCCAAGAGTGTACCGTCTGCTGCTGAATTGGCCATGGCTGGACTAAATAGGGACCTGGTGTTTTCTGCGAGCCGTGGTATGGCAATAGAACATAAGCTTTCATTGCACAACAGCAGCAACAGTAAACTTTGTGGGGTAGTCATGATGTGCTCCATCAGGAAATTGACTGCTTCTTCTTCTACCAACTCAAAGAAGTCAGGGTCTGAAATTGCCTTTGCACAGAAAAGCAAGGAGTATTTCCTTTCTGAGGTGATGTAATCTAAGACACAAAGCATCAAGTCCCTTTCTCTGTTTTAGTGTAGTAACCAACTTATCTTATTTCACCATGGAATAAAGTAGAACGCAACTTAGAATGATACAAATATTTTCTAGGCTCCACTGAGAAAAAGGACAAGTTTTTGTTTTCTTTCACAGCCTCACGTGTAATCTTCATCTGTGTAAGTTCACCAGTGTAGTCTGTAAATTGATTACATTTTCATATGATTTGTTGGGAAATAAGTACTACTAAGTCTCTGTGATTTGGCTTGGAATAACTTCATCTGATTTCAGGAAAGTTGTGCCTGGTCTGCATCATTTCAATTGATAATATAATGAGAATGTCTGGTTATGATGCAATTTAAATATTTCTCAAATTCGTTACTAGCATTTGAAAACTGTGAATAGCTGGAGTGTGTGTAAGAGTTTCTAATCTATTTTCTATACAAAACCACAACTTATCACCTGCTGAAAGTGTTCTTTTCTCCTCCCTCTTTTTTCTTCCTCCCATGATCTCTGAAGAAGTATGCTAAATAGCCATTGTAGCTGATGACATTGTTTCATCAAATTTATAAAGAGATAATAATGAACATTGCTCATTCACTTACCTCTGAAGTGCTTATGCAAACCTGTTATTAGGAAACTTACGTTATTATGATGCTACTTGCACTTATTTATGAATACAAATGTTTGACCCACAACTGCTTAAAAGAAACAAAATCCTTCTAATAACTTTCAAAGATACAGAAGTCTGCTCTTAAATTAGAGGATTAACTGGCTAGGATTGACTTTGCATATGGAATGGCAGGAGGAAAAGGGCAGCCTGAGTCATGTAACTGTCCTTGTTTATCTCAGTGAGAGAGGAAAAATTAATTTTGTGCATGCAATTTAGCAAGCAAAAGGTCAAACTGATGCGTGCCTCCAGGTAGTTAATCAAAAAACTGCTATAATTCCCAACCCAAACAGTGTTAAGGAATAGAAATGCAGATATTGGCCCTTGCTCTGTGAGGCTGATTTCAACTGATAATCATAAGCCCCTCTTGCTTCTGTCCTGAGTATTTTACATGATACAAATGATTTTAATTAAAAAAAGAGGGTGTCTTTAAACCATCAGTTCTTTTATTCTCTCCAGTAGGGTGGGAACAGAGTGTAGATCAGAGCAGCAGTGCAGCTGGGGCAGGATGCCTATTGGGTGGACTCAAGTTTGTTTTAATTGAGTCTGAAAAAAAATATAGTCTGACACATGGCATGTGCCATCTGACAGTGGACAAAAATCCTCAGATCACTGACAGCTGAGATGGAAGAAAGACCGTGGTAGGATCAGCTAAAAGCAGCTCTAAGTCTGGATAAGGGAAGTGCTTGGGTGCAGGAGTTACTGGGAAGTCTTTTGTAACAACAATTTCTTTCTCTCTGCTCTCTTTTTCCTTTCTCCCCTGTATTTCACATTCTCTATCACTTTAAAGTTCCACTCGGCACTTTCAGCCCAGTGCACACCAGCATGGAGTAGTGTAGCGTCCGAGTTCGTTATTGTGCCTGCTTTTTGTTTAATAGGCTAGTAACCTGGGAAACATATTGATTTGTTTTTTTGAGGCACTGAACATCTTTTAGTTCTTTTCAGTTTCCCAGATGTATGCTGAAATTAGCCAAAAGATACTATTCTTCTGTCCCATTTTTCCTTGTGTAAATATACACTGAGTAGCTTTTTTTCCTCCAGCAAGGTCTCATAGGAAAACTACTTTCAGTCCAACCCTAATCTACATGTACATTTCTGTTCATGTTGTAGTGCTGCTCTCTGATACTCGGTTGTGTCCTTTGCAAAATAATGAACCTCAATCCCAAAATAAATTGCACTCAAACCAAGCATTGCTGTTAAATCTTAAATCTGATTGGGACCCTATATGCAGAAAGCTTGGAATTCACATTTCCCTCCCAGATGTCAGAAAATGGTGTCTGCCTGCAAAACCCAAAAGTCTTAGAGACAGTTGTACAAATGCAGCTGCTTTCTTATTTAGTGGAGCTAGTCACAGGCAGCATATTATTCTAATTTTCCAAAGCCTTTCCTGGCTGAGAGAGTTGCTTCAGGGCATAAAACATTGATTTTGATCTGTGAATTCACGTGTGGTTTAGGTGCTGACCGTCTGGGCATCATCTTTTTACATATTGAGTGCCTTGTGGGAGGTGCAATGTTCCTTCAGCTCACGTTGTATTTAAGGTAAGTGCAAGATAAATGGAAAGAGGCAGTAGAGACCTTGAGAAAGCCTCCTTCTCTATGCAATATCATAATATACTTGAGTTTTGCTAGGCACTTCTAGTTTCCAAAACATTTGGCAACTGAAGTAGTCAGACATAATCTAATGTAAACCTCATTTATTCCTGTTCCCAGAAGGGAACAGACGAGGAGGCTGGAGTAGTTTTAATGATCTTGAACTATGTCTAGATGTCAAGAAGACAATACCATTGTTCTTTGTGGCATGTGTTTTAATTTTTAAATGATGAAGATGTACCCAGACAGGGCATATTCAGTTCTGCTTTATGACTGCAGTGTGCAATGGCTTGTAAAGGGCCAGCACAAGGGCTGTTCCTCTGCTCCTTTCTCTCCCCTCCCGTGCCGGTGGCAGGGCTGAGCAGATGAAGCCTTACATCTCAGCTGAGCTGTGGGGCAGAAGCACACCACTCAAGGGAGCTCTGCAATGACTCAGGCTGATGAGTGGGAGCCCTGGCTGCAAAATGCAGCTGGCTGTTTCCTGCCCGACTGGTTGATTTTGCTTACTGTTATATGAAGCAGAGTGAGCTGTATGCCCACCTCTTCCCCTGCCTTTCCTGTATTTTCCTACTGGTCAAGTAACCAGTATAAGAAAAAAAAGGAGGAAAAGAAAATATTGTGAGGGAGGGAGATGGATAAATGCAAGTTTCCATTTCCTTTTCATAAATCCAAAGGGAATCCATTGGATTTGACCCAAAAGGTCTAGCAGATATTGACTCTATTTTCTGCACCCTGCTTTGTGAAAAAATTTATTTTAATTTATCTTAGTTGAAAACACAAGTGCAGTTACTTGATGGCATTTCCACTATTGTTGTTGTCTAGGTACCTACCATCCCATAAACAAGTACAATCTCTGGTCTAGTATCAGAGAAGGTCCACTCTGAATTCCACAGAGGATGACAAAAGAGCCCTGGAGTGAGGAAGGGAGAAACTGGAAAGGTAAAGTGGCAGTAGTAGACTCATATATGGTTCTGTAAATAGTCAAATGCTTAAACTTAAGACCACAAATAGCTGCTTTGATTTAACTTAGGTGAAGAAACTTCAATGAGAAAGTTGGTATGTGTAAAGTTAACCACATACAGAAGTCTGCAGAACTAGGGTTTAAGCCACACTCAATAGTCTGCCGTGATTATTCAGTTACTTTTTTTTGTGCCACTTTCTGTAGGCTTAAAGGCAGACTATGAACTCTGAATAAGAAAATGGTAACTTTGTCTAGTGTTTCTCAATTTACTTTTTATTTTTTTATACTGTAGGTTTCATAAACAGGAGAGACCTTTTGAAGGTTCTAACAAGTTACATTGGTAAAAGCAGATTTCAGTCCCCACAGCCAAATTTCCTCATAAAGGTGCTCATTGTATTCCAAAATCCGTAGCTCTCATAATAGGCTTGAGTCACTCTGCCCAAGAAAGAAAAGGAGAATTGTGAGTCATTTGAAAAGAGGTTATAAAGTCTTCATCTGTGAAGCACAGAATTGTCACTTCGGAGTGTCACCTTTTTCTTAAGAGAGTCAGAGTTGAGGGTGCACTGAGCTGCATAGGTTCTAGACAATCTAGCAAAGCTATGACTGTTGGAGGAAGTAGTAACATAAACACATGAATAGGTCAAAAGATTAATGTATTTAGGAAACAGTTTTTGAGCAAGCATCCTTTTCCTAGTATTTCTCATCTTTCCCAGGAATGGTCAGTTGCGTATGGAACAGCACTAAGGTAGAGTGTAATGTGTGGTTTTGGTTATATTTATGGAAAATCGCAACAGAAGAGAGTAGTGGATTTGTTCACAAAGCCTTTCTGTTCCAAGGAATGCCAAGGAGCAAAACCAAAACCCACAAATAACTCCCACCCAGCCTTAAACAAGGCACCAAGGATGTGGTCTTCTTGCTTAGGTAGCTTGTCACTAAGGCCTGACAAAATTCACATACAGAGACACACACAAAACCTGCATGTAGACTGTTTAAATTTTACCCCATCTGTGATTTTGATGACTGAATTACAGGGTTAAATCTGTTGGCAGTGAAGACTGGAAAACTGGACTAAGTACTGAGAAGCTGCGTGGGGGAGAATAAGGAAGACACTCTCCCATGCAGGCTTGAGGAATAGTTCCAGGTGCCTGGTGGGGCTTTGGAGTATTGCCTAAGGTACCAATGCAGGTATCAAATTCAGCCTTCTCATGGATGTTTGAGTGGGTGGTGTGGTGGGAAGACCCACACAGCTGTGGATCCCTAGCTCTGTACCTTTTAAATGAATCGTGACCATGTCTGGCTCTCATATAGTCCAGTGCCAAAAGTATTCCCAAAGAGAGCTCTAAAGACTTGGAAAGTGTGAAAGGTTCATGTAGATTTGCTCATCCTTACACATTCTTCTTTAAAATATACTCTACTAAACTCCTAAAGAGCTGGTCTTCTGGTATGTGTTTGCCTCTTTACTGCCAGGGAAAGAAACACACAGCTACAGAGAAGAGACAGCAAGAGTTGATTAATATTGTGTGGCTGTGACAGAGTGGACTTGCCTAAAAGTGCTGTTGCCAAATTTACAATACCAAACTTACCAGATTGAAGCTCTCACTAATTTTAACAAGTAGATCAGTAGCCTTTAACCAGGCTCAAGGAAAATGGTTCCCTAACTATTACTCAGACGTGTTCTGTAGCTAATGAGCATATAAATGCTACAAGCATTTCATCTGAGTATTTTTGAAACAGAATGCATTACTCAGTAGTTTCACTGATTGCCCAAAGAGAAGCTTATAAAATAGGCAGTCTGCTTACCGTCATTCTGATTATATTGTCAGTTGTTCGACCAAATGCCTGGAAATCTTAGCGACTTGGAGAAATGCTAAGCAAAACGATCATTTTATCAAATTATTAGGGCATTTTATTTTCTTATTGGTTTAGTTTTTATTAGCGCTGTATGTGCAGACAGTGCTTTGCACTCTGTCTCTGCTGTAGGAAGATAAGAATTTAGATTCGTTTGACATTATGACTCATTTAGCTGTGCCATATATACTAGCATTAAAAACTGCTGAGCAGAAGGGCAGAGAATTTGTGTACTTTTACTGCCCTTTGGTGTATATCCTTTAGAAAATATTTTGTCTTTAGTAATGACACAAAACTGTAGTAAAATAGTGGAAAATAGATGAGTAAATTAGGACATCTGACACAAAAAAAAACTTCACCAAAGGAGCTTCAGGAAAGGAAATAAAAAAATACATTGTGGAACAAACAGGATGCTACCAAAACTACACAGTGTACTTGGGATAAACTGTCAACAGAAAGCAGATAGGCCCAGGTGTTGCTTGAATGGTGCACCCTGCTTCTTTTGAAGTTTTTGTTTTTCCTGGTTATATAGAGAAGAACAGTAAGCCCTGTGTACTGCAGGTCTAAAGCCAGGATTTTAGGTGTTACCTACACGAGTTACTGCTCCCACATCAGCATTGACACCAGTGTTTGCTGTGTATTTGAACAGACAAGGCAATGTTGTTTTACTACAGAACATTTGACTAGACTTTATGAAATACCTAGGGAGCTCAGACTGAATTTCCTAGGTGGACCTGCTTATAAGCATGATATACAGGGGACAGGCATGTTTTCCAGGTTACTGAAGATGGTGGAAATCAATCTGTTAATCATAGCAGGTTTCTGTGATTTTAAATGTTATAGGAAGGCTGGTAAAATACAGGTGCTCTGAAATTTAAACTCCAACTTCATCTTGGAGAATCTTGAAGCAAAAACCCAAATTCTGTCCTAAGCCTAATCTAGAAGTAAATCCTGATGTAAACTGAGTTTACATAGTTGAGCTAAAGTCAGTCAAAAACAAAGAGGTCAACACAAAGGTAAAGTCTCTCTGGAAGACAGAGAGAATGCAGTGGGTGTGCTCATGGAGCCATTCTGTTATGAAAATAATGGAGATCAGGAGAAGACCAGGTCCATGATCTTCTCAGTTTTTGTTGTTAAAATCATTGCTAATGTCAGTGGGAGATTTTTCTTTTTAATTCTGGAAGAACTTGAAGGATTTGGTCTATAAACAAGGATAGGGAATTAGAAATAAGGTACAGCCTGAATTTAGGAGGTGACGGAGCATTTCTCAAGAATCTGAGGCTGCAATGTAATCATAAGAAATGAAGAAGGGATTTTATTCATCTGAGGTAGAAGTAAGTTACACCTAACTGAAAAATAATGTTAATAATTCCACAGAAGATTAAACATTTGAATTAGAATCCAGACAGCAATTGACTCTTATCCAATATTAAATGGAAACACATGCTTTGTGCTAGGAGCTAGATCAGTGCGGGAGGAGGAGGTGGCAAGAAGCCCCAAGCTCCATTTCATTTCAGGGTTATACTCGATCATGGCCACTGCCAAAATATCCCGTAAAGTTGAGCCTATTCAAAACCGTACAGTTCAAGACAGAAATCTCTCTCTCTCTCGCTCTATAACTTTGTTCATAAACATGATTCAGTCAGGTGTTAATTACAATCCCCAATAAAGCCTCAGAGCTGCACGGATTCTCCCGGTGAAAAGGGCTGGACTCAGCACTTTGCAGATCTGTTTATTTTACTTTACTGCACTTTAGTTACCCCAGCTGGCTTGCTACATACACGGAAAAGAGGGGAAAGCCCAGCGTACAGAACAGTCCAGGGGAAGGAAAGAGTATCACTCTTCCAAACTGAACAGCTTACATGAGAATTGCTTGCCCATAGTGTGTTGATTGGGTGTTGAAGTGTCCTTTCTCTGGGGACCTGACCTTTCAATATCCTGAAAAGTCTGTTTCTTGTCAGGTCATTCCAAGCCATCTTCTCTTGTGCCATGCTTCGCAGGCAAAGAGCAAGTGTGAGAACATCTTGCCACATATTATTTATTATTGTTAATAGTAAGAATTATTTGCTAATGACGTGATTGGCACTGAACAAGACACAGATAAGCACAGACATACCCTGAGGAGTTTATAAACGAAGACAAACATAGATGAGACAACATGCACTTGGAAGACCCTGAAGTGGATGTTGACCTACTAAGAATTTCGAATGAATTACTGGGAGTGGGAGATGGTTTCTTTCTGATACATTCTGTTTTAAAGAACAGACTTGTTTCTTGGGTTCTAGCAAGAAAATGTCATGAAAAGCATGCATGTCTTACCTTACTATGCCCTCTGGGAAATAAATAAGGCCATACCCTTACTTATCTAAATTGGCAGACTGTTGTTGAAGCAGACGTAACTCTGTTAAGTTACATCAGATCAGCATCTGACCACATAGGTACACAGGCACCTGCATGCTTCAAGATATGCCAACAAGCTAATTGTTCTGCTCTCGCAGACGATTTCATGCAAATTTGAAATCTTGTGTGTCAGCTTGCTTGCTAATTCTTGGAATGTACACTTTCCTTAGGTGGAGAAATACTGCTGTACAAGTGAGGGGAAGTTCCAGATATTTTTATACCCCCAGAAGTACGCAAACCAGAACAATTGATTCTTAAGTAAAACTTGTTTAAATGGCAAAATAACTTCACTGCTACAAGTGGTTACCTAGGTACACATACAACAACAAAAATATAATTTTTAATGAACAGAAGAAATACTTTCTTTTGGGTAAGCGTTATTCCTGTTGAGGTTTTATAAAAACTTGACTGTTTTAACTGTTGACCATTGCTTTCTGGAAATCAGGCAAATTCACAACGCAAAGGCTTGTCTATACAGGTAAACTACCAGCAGTAAACTAAGATGTGGAATGGCTCTGCATTAGCTGGTCTGCACTAAAACCCCCTATGGACATGGAGAGTGCACACTAAGAGTTCCTTTGTATGAAGTGGCTCCCTCAGCTGCATGTAAAAGTACACATGTAGGAAGAAGCCAACATGGTGTAAATTCACACTGTAGCTTGTAAATTCACACCCTACTTTCCTTGTATAAGCAAACCCATAGTCAAGGCCTTGCATTCATTCCCCTGGCATAAAATTGAATGAATAGATGAATCTTACACCTTGCCCTGAAGGTAAACACGTTTGGGCTAATGTGATGTGTAATGGAAGGAATGCTGTCAGGAGCCAGGGCACAGCTGTAGATAATCTTGGGAGAGTTAGTAAAAGTACTTCAGAAATTCTCAATGGCCATGAGGGAGAGAGGACATTCTCAATGTCAGAGGGAGATAGCCTAGCAATCCTGAATAACATGAGCATGACTTGAAATATAGCTACAGACTTCTTGCCCTGTGTGTCGTTCCTTAGTTTTTGAAGGGAATCTCATTGTTGAGTAGTAGATTTCTCTGCAATTTTAGGCAGAATGAGTATTATTTATTTATTATGTTTGGCAGTGAAAGTTATAAGAGTGCAACTGAGCTTAGACCTGCCAAGTCTCATGTAGCTGAAAAGGAGACTTTCTCACAGCAGTCTCTGGGCCTTTCCTAAAAGTCTCCCTCTCTGATGAGTATTCCTCAAGGCATTTCAATGAGACATTTAAAGTCTTTTTCAAGTACTTTGAACTATTGCTCTAAACTTCCACTACCTGACAGCCCTGTAAGATACAGTCATCCAAGGCTAAGCTAATTCCCATCTGCAGCAGACTAGCAACGGTGATCTCCTCTGCTCAGATTTCACTGAAGGTCAAAAGTAGTCTAAAGAATGAGGGGCCCTTCTTGAGAGTAACAAGCACCTCCCTTTCCTCCTGCCGCTGTTACTTTTGCAGGAATATACACAGACCTGCCTTTCACATTTTATTAGATTCGTATGTGAAAAAGAGTATCTTTGTCCAAACATGTATGAGCCATCAGGCTGTTTTTCCAACCTCTGTTGTTTGATGGCTTCAAGAATCCATTTGCAGAATGTGATTTTACCTAAACATACATTTTTTTACTGTGAAGTATTTATCTTTGATTAAGAATCTAAGAAATTGCACGTGCTCAAAAATCCACTCAATTGTCAACAACTGGAGCTACAGCAGTATTGTTAAAAATACTCACTTGTGTTTTGACCACAAAGCTTAAGAAAGCTGTGAAAAAAGCGTAGTGACTAAAAACAACTCCCTGCATCCCTGAACATATGCCTACAAAGTGAGGTGGTGTTGATTGCAGACTGGGAAAGTGACAAGCATGAACTAATTACTATGACAGTAAAGTCACAGTGACACCGTAGGCTTCAAAATGGGCAAAGTGCAAGAGCTCCTGAAACCTGTGTACATGGTTACTGGTTCATGCCAAAGGCCATGTCTTCAATGCTATAGTTAGCCAAGTGAGCCAGAATATTTCTTGCACACATTTACGCTTTTCTATTTTGTAATCACAGCTTCATTTTACTGTCTACATGTTCATTTTTTCAACTTTGGAATTGGATATCTCATCCGAGGAAGTTCTGGTTATTGTCTTTAATGCTCACAAAGCATACCCAGGGGACAATGCATCCTACTTGTCTCACACATCTGTCATGGTGGGTTGAGTTCTGTGGAGATTTCTCTTGTTTCCTCCCTCCCTCTGATAGAGATGTATCTTAGATAACTAGCTTGAACTGGATGACTATCTCTTAGCCAGCCAGTTTCAGAAGAGATCAAACCAGGCCCAGAGGGTGAGCGTAGACTGTATGGTCATGCATCTGCCAAAACTGGCAGGCAAGAAATAACCATCGACTGCCATACTTCTTCATTACTGGGCTGAAATCTGCTCATTTTTATGTCTGGGAATTTATTGTTACTATCGGGCTTTGACCTGTGTGCTATATAGAGAAAATCCACACCATTTCAGTAGGTGCTAAATAAAGCAGATGTATTGGTGATGGCTTGCCAGAACTGAAATGCTCCCCTGATCCCCAGGTTAGCCTCTTGAGCCTCTAGTGCCACCTGCTCCAGAGGTGTGTTTTATATATTTCAAAGAACAGACTAAGCAATATGACAGTATTTATCAACATATGCTGGGAATAAACTCAGAGTAATACAAGTTTGTGGTACTAACCCCCTGAGGGCTGACATTCAATTATGCCCCCAGCACAGAATGTTAGAATTTACAACTGGCTGCAGACATGCTTCTCCTTAAAGCATCTGCCAACAAAGCTGCACTAGTGCATGAGGAGTGCAGACCAAAACATGCTTCAGTCTTAGTAAGTGTAGGATCTGTGACAAGTCCTGTGCTATTTTGTCCCCTATCTCATGCTGCCAAACTCATGAAACTACCCTGAAAAAAATAAGGAAATGTTGTAGCCACCTTGTGAAAGTGCTTTGTTTTGCCTAGACATGCAGGATACCACAGTCTAAGGTTAGGTTCTTCTCTTGAGACATCTCTTCATATCTCAATTGTTTATGCATTGCTCATGTTTCACAGCAACCCACAGCCCAGCTCTTCTCACTGTCGTCGTGTTGTGGAGATCTGAGGCTGTTTTAAATCAGTGCACAAGCGGCATGAAACTGTGTTGTGTGTTCTGTTTTGGCATCTGGAAGAAGTGAACTCCTGGTGGCGATGCAGAGCGTGCTGTGGTCAGCCTTGAACACCACACCACAGTGCAAGGGGACCCCAGGGACCCTTGCAATCACTTCTCTATTTTGACCTTTGTGAGTGAGCAAGTTGTGCCTGATGGTTACACTAACAAAGCACTTAAGCTAGGAGTTTGTATTCCCGGTTAATTTTAGGTAATTCCTAGTGCCTATCCTAAATTTCTTCAGTTCTACTAAATAATGTTGTTTAATTGCTTAGCATGTGAATAAGGCAATAAAATCATTTACTACATCAGATCACAATGGGCAGAAGCCAGCATAGTGTGGTTCAGCACGCTCACAGGCTTCACATAGCCTGGCCACTGGGACACACAGTACTAAGCAGGGAAGTATTTGGCTGAAATGGCGGCATTATGCCTCGCTCTTTCTGTAAATACCACAAGATCTGTAACTGGTTGGCCACGGAGTACCTAAGGAGGGATGTCAGTTTTAGCATGTCAGGTGTTCATGCTCCCTGAACACTGTATTGTTAAACTCCTTTGGTATAGCAGGGAAGTGCAGACATATTGAATTTATTAGTTACATGCAAATGGTTTGAACAGAAAATAGCCCACATTAGTATAATTTTTAAGGAAAGATGAAGTAATGTAGTGCATTTATAAGAGCCCGAAATATGGCTGATTTATTGAGAGACACCATATTTGGCTTCAGTGACACAGCTGAAAAAACCTTGGAAGTAAGAAAGACAACAGGGACACATTTGATTTAAAAGATACTTAATGTGAAATGCAGATTTTGGAAATATTGACACAAATTCGGTTTTCATTCAAACTAATGTGACTTAGTTAATTATCTGTGGCGAGAACCTGGGCCTCTGATTTGTCCTCTTACTTTTTTCAGCCTAGGACACGGTTCTCAATTATACTGCTGGAAGTTTGGGTAAAGTGAGATTCCCCAGATTTGTCTAAAGCCCTAATGGAGAGAGTTGAAAATAGTTGGTTTGTTCTTCATCTTCTGATCTCTTGAGCACTCTGGATTCTAAATGAAAAAGAATGGAAATTTGTAACGTGACTTGAAAGAAAAGCTGCTCCTGTGACACCTCCAGACCACAAAGGTTTACATCACGTTTTTGGAGTACTTCTACAGACTCAAACTGTGTTCTTTGCAGTTTTCTGTTCCATAGTTTTTTAAAATCAGTGAGTAATCCCTACAATGAACTAGTCAGTCCTTGAGCGTGTTAGCATCCTTCCATTTTACCTAATTCTTCCTGTGTTAAGCTTAGGCCTTTTAACTAAATTCTTGTATATACTTAAAAATTACTACTAAAAGTCCAACTTTTAATCTTCCTTCTAATTGTTTTTAACAACAGTCAAAGGCTTCCTAACCGAAGAAGAGATGGCATTTTCATTTCTTCCCCTCTGAAGTCCAGATGTTAAGAAAGCAAGTTGCATCCTGGAGGTCTGGGTTTAGGTCCTTTCTGCCACTGGTTGAGAATGCAAATTTGAAGGAGGGAGAATCCTGCAAGAGTACCTTGATGGTAAGGTTGAAATATGTGGCTATATTACCATGTTAAAATTCATTTGGAGGATAATACAATGTGGCTGCTCAGCTGGAGGATGTGATACCCTTGCTGGTTAGTATTTTAACGGCTATTATAAAAAGTTCTTACAGAATGCCCTGTGACACAGTATTTCGGGTGATCTGCTGGGGGTTGTAGGTTTAGGAGCGAGGAGAGGAATTTAGATCTTTTGTTTCTCTGGAGAATATTTTAACATTTAGGAAAAATAGGTACATGTCATCACGACATCTGTTCACTAATTTGTTTTTTTTTATTATCATGCAAAATCTTTAAGCAAATCAGCTAGACAGCTTCAGTCATATTGTTTTTCTTTTGCTTAGAATGCTGAAAATATAGTAGGGATGTTTTAGATTTATCTTTTTGTCTCATTTTACATTCCTACACAGGGGAAATGGATTTCTGGGTAGAATAAAGGGGAGGCTTGGTGAGTTGATCTTGTATAAATCCTGTGAGTTCCCTGTGCAGTCTGATGTCCAATAAATACTCAAGACAGCTATAAAGCTTTGCGATATGTCTGCAGTGCAATCAGAGAGAAGAGAAAATATTCTGGGTACATTCTGAAACGGCTGCTGAGAACTGAAATCTGTGCCACCAGCAGTCTACACTGCCTGATAACTGATCCAGAAATGACTCTGTCTGCTATGACAGTCGTGCCTTCCTAGGCTGAAAAGTGTCAGGTTAATTGCAAGATTTGCTAAGTATTTAATTGGTATCTCTTAAACCTACTGCTTACTTCCTTCTTAAGGAGTCTTGTATTTACTAAATACTTAAAAAAAATTTCTAGCTGAATCTCCCTTATTTCTTTCTATTGCCTATTGCCTTTCTATTGCTATTCAGCTAAGACACTGTGTGAAAAGCCCAGGTGCTCTGGGCTCTTTCTATACTCAGTGGAGAGTGGTATCTCAAGAACCCGTCTAAGAGTATTAACAGAGGATGGCTTCTAGCTGAAGTGCCGTCGTTCACTGAGTAAAACTAAGTAGGGTAGACTCTGAGGCTCCTTGTCTTGCTGTAGATAACACAGCACTGATGCACAGTTTCTCAGTAAAGTCTGTCTAGATGCTTCTGCCACAAAAAAAAGTAAAGTCCAAGTGCCAACAATGATGACCTGCCCTGCTGTCGAAGGGTGTAAGTGGGGCAGAATGGAGGATGTAGAGACGGCAGGTTTTAAAACATTGTCAGATCACTTGCTGAAAAAATCCATACCTGTCTGTAGAACCTGTAGTCTCCTTTTATTCTGCCTGCTAATAATTTTTCATCTCTCTACCCATCTATTTCCTTTTCTGTCACTTCTTTATAAAAAGAAAAAAGAGGTCTAAGCAACACCAATTTCCGAATGACAAAAAATGTGAGCAGAAGTGCTCTGCTGCATGGTCCCCTCCCTAATGGCTATTTTTCCATGATACCATATGAAATCAGAATACTTGGATAAGGTAGAAGAAAACAGAGAAAGAAAGCATGTGTGTGGAGGATATACCCAGAAATCAGAACCATGCCATGTAAAATTGTTACAGCTGTTTCTGTTTTTATTGACTGTTTCTTTTGGATTCATTTCTCTGACAACTGCTGCTCATGTGAGCAGGAAGGCATGCAGCATGACATCGCTGTGGGCTGCGGGGTCCTAGGGCCAGGAGTAGGTGGAGAGCGGAGGGAAAGGAAGAGGGTGTGGTGATGAGGACATTTATGTGGGACACATCAAAGCACATCCTAGTAATACGTTACAGTAACCCCGGAAATTCGGTGCAGATGCACCAAATAACCTCATGGCCATCCAGGGTTTGCAATACTGTGACAGCTGCTGTCAGTACTTATTTCTTGGGATTTCAGCGAGCCAGTTCTTCCCCTGCCCTCTCACAAAAGTCCATTCTCTTCAGTTTTCTCTTCAGAGCAGTCTAGCTACACAGTATGTCATGCAAATGAAAGTAAGCGTGCTACAAATTAATTAAGCTGTGCCTCTTGTAAGATGAGAAGGAGTAAAGAAAGTGATTGTTATAGCCTTTTTTATTTGCTTGGATATAACAAAGTGATTGTTCAAATATGGAAATAGTGAATTGGGTAATTCTGTACATGGAGGGAAACAGCAAGAGAAAAATTTTTCCATGTGGGAAGATAGTAATCTTTTTTTGGACTGTAGGACGTATCTGCCTTCCTTGATAGAAACGCTAGACGGAAGCTGAAATATAGGAAATGCAATATTAGAGGCTGAAATCATTTCACAAATCAATGAGTGAAAAATCTAGAAAGAAGTCTGAAAAGAACAGTTGGCTTTTTTTCTGCTTTCTCTTTATCCCTTAGAGTTGCTCCATTATAATCAGTCTCCTTAAGTAACTGGCCAGTCTGAAAGGGGCAGATCTTGATGTGTTTTGTTCCATACGCAAAATGCATACAACCCCATATGCTCATATAAATGGTTTGGAATATACACACACCCTTCATATATCTTACTCAGCTACGATGATGTTATATCCCGTGGCTGTACGTATCAGTGACTTAGGTCAATAAAAAGACTGTCTTTTTAAAAAATAACCCCTCAACATTAAGTTTTTATTTTGCTAACAAATGTAAAGAAATGAAACTGTAAAGGAAGGGAAAATGCGTCTTGTGATGTATATTCATTTGAGATGGAAAAAAAAGATTGTAGATAGATGGATTATGTGTTATTAAGCATTACTTCTTGCTCAGCAATTTGTACTGTAACTCCTTCTCCCATCTGTCCCTGGTTTTCATCCATATGTGGAGCCTCAGTGTGTCCCTGATATTTGTCAATGTGTCAAAACTTTGGCACAAGGAGGAGGAAAATAGACCAAAAGCTAGAATCTTCAGTCAGAACACACTGAAATCATGTGGACTGGATTCAAATCCTGGAGCCAGTCATACCTCTTCAGCTTTTGATTAGAAGTTAAACTCAAAACCGAAGGGCACATAGCTCTAAGGTTCATTGCAGCTTCAGCTAAAATGCAGAACAGAACCATAGCCCTTCTTTGAACAAAGCCGTACTTGATCTAAATGTGAAGAGTTGACATAAGTCACCATTAACAAAAGCAGCATCTGAATACAAAGATCAGGTAAGTTCATTCAGTGTGAGGACAACAGTTCAGAGTGGTACAAAAACTCATGTTTTTGATGTCCAGATCATGCCAATTTTGCTTTAACTAGGCACTGACTTTTTGAACTGGGCTTTGTGTGTATAATGCTATTTCTTTCCTGAAGTATGTCTGTTTGCATGTACAAATTATGTTTCTGCCTAACAAAATACCCCATAATATGCAATTATCTGCTTTTACCTGTGTCTGTTTACCTATGATTTTTACCTGTGGAGGATTTCTAACTAATGAGTCACTATGAAAAACTGGTGTTTTATGAGCAACAGAGATGCAGTATGAGATTCCTGTGTCTGTGTACTCTATGTTAATGCCCAGAGCAAATCATTAACAAAACGTAAGCGTTCTTTTAAAAAGTGGGAGCAGAACTAAGTTGTAAAAACAACTAGTGATGTATCTGTTGCGACTATGCATTTCCAGGCCATTGCCTTCTCTGTTGAAAGTTCTCCATACAATTGGCTGAAAAAAAATAGCTGGGTTGTAATGGGAGAAAAATACAGTTTTAATGAGATTTCTAGCAATTGTTGGCTATGGATAAATCAGAAATAGTACTATAATAGGGATTTTTGCAGAATTTTGGGAGGTTAGTTTTAGGTCACAGAGAAATGTTTGAATAAATGAGTGAAAACTTTGAATAAACAAATCAAATCCCCACCAGACATGAAATAACTACATCTTCTGAAGTTCAAAAGTTGACAGTCATTGAGGTAACTTTCAAGTTACCTTTATATAAACTGAATTTGATGGTTCATTCCTAGCAATAAATGCCTGCAGCTCCAGAGATCCTCACAGTGATAAGATAAAAATATTAGAATTGTGTGAGGATAAAATACAAATGAGTATATATGAGAAACTTCTGCCTTTCCTTTATTCTTTCACGGACTTATTAGGACAGAATACTTTCCCATACACTCTGCAAATCCAAAGCCTAGACAGCTACAAGCATACTGCTACTAGCATGCAAGCACTCAGGTTGTTTTCTGTTGATCAGCAAAAATCTTTCTCTGGATTATTTTCTTGTCTGATTTTTGAAGAAGACAAGAAGTCTAAAAGTGATGAAGAACTTAAAAGATGTTGTTTCAGTTTTTTGCATGAAAAAATTTTCAACGAAGAAAAGCTTTTGATCCCTCAAGGATGCTGGGGCTGCTTTTGTTGCTACAGGGTTATATCATACTCTCCACTTGCTCTTTTTTCATCCTCTGACTGTTCATTTCTCCCTCCCCAGAACATACCAGGAAAATACTTTCTGCTGTGTTTACAAATTCTGGTATTTTAATAATTCAGTCAAAGATTTTTCTTTTCTGAGTGATTTTTCAGTATCTCCTCTCAGTTATTGTTATGACTTAGCTTTTGGTCTTCAGAACATCGTTATTTCCTCACCTGTTATTTTTTACCTAAGTTTCTTGTATTTCTAACCTGCAATGAATTACATACAATCTCTTCCTAGCCTCAACTGAGTCACTTGAAGTTTTACTACTTGTCTCTTTACTGCCGATTAGTATGTGCCAATTTTATTCCATTGGTGTAACTTACAAAATTAACTAAATGAACCTTTTGTTTAGTAAACTTAAGAGTGAGGCTATTACAGAGTGAGTGAGCATCTCTGAGAGTCTAATTTTGACAGAAATAAAGTTAATATGCCTAAATATCTTGGAAAATATGAGGTATAAACCTCAGCTCCCACCTTTTGGTTATTCTCTTCTCAAATCGTGTATTGCAGGTCAAAAAAAAGACTCACAGAGAAAGAGAACAATTTTAGCTTTGCACCTTGCTGGTCAGGTGGACCTTTAAGGGCAACCAGATAGCTTAACAGGGACACAACAACAGCCATTGTGGGTGGGGAACAATGACAGCAGCCTGGTAGGATCATATTAAAGATTGTGGGAAGAGCCAAGTGGAAGATGTCAAATAGGCAGGTTGTGTTGGACCTGAAAAAACATTGAAGCAGGATTTTTTGGGGACTAAAGCCAGTTACTATACTGACTGTCATTGAAATGATGTGGCTGCCTGTTAGTGAAGGAAGTTGGCAATTCCTGTCACGTAGGTGGAAAGTCAGGGACTAGTGAGGGCAAGGACTGACTCTGCACATGGCAGGCTGGTTTCTTTGATCACTTAAACTTGGTGTCTGTGGTGGACAAACTTCTAAATAATACACATTTGAAAATTTATGTATTAAAACAAAACAAAGTACTGAATATGGGGCAAAATATTTATCAGTGCCTAATATTTAAATGTTCCTGATTATCCGTGGCAGATGGATAACTACACAGAAATGTTGCTGTTTGTTCAAAGTCCATTCCCAGCTTCACATTATTTTCCATGGGAAAAGGGGACAACTGGACACCAGTCCACAAATTGTCATACATGTTCACAACCTCTGGAAGCTGTCACTTTTTTGCTGCTTGTGATTTTGAAAAGTCTTGCCCACAGGAGTCTGCTGCCTCTGATATAAAGTCAGAATGTCTGTATTTTGGGGGTGCTTAACAGCAACTCCAGCTACCTCCTGCTTCACCAGCCCTATGAAGTCATTGCAGTTGTGAATAGACTGGACAAGGTTAACCAGAAACCTGACTTTGAGCAGTTTTGTGTTTTACTTTCTTAAAACTTCATTGCCAGGAAAATTGCCTTACAACTATTGGAAGAAAATTGCAAACAAGGAATATGTTAGATCTGTATCTGAAAAAAAAAAAAAAAATTAGCTCGTTTGCATTTTTTTTTTCAGTTCAAACAATGTAATTTATGTGTCCCTGCCCATGGCAGTGTGGTTGGAACTAGATGATCTAGAAGGTCCCTTCCACACCGAATCATTCTATGATTCTGTGATATAAGTAATGTTATGGCTGTGGATTAGTCTTGTGGGCTAAACATTTAAAAGCTGCCTTCAGATCAGCTGAGGGATAAACAGGATTGTTTTGATGGAAAAACCACTTTGATCAAGCGGGAGGATCAGTGCACAGAAGTTAGAAACTGCAAAGAGAAGCAGAGAGAATTGTGACTGATGCTAATCAATCAATAAAGCGTATGTCTGGGATGAAATAAACTATCTAGAGTTAGGAATTATTGTAAAAGTGTAATTTAATTAGAATAGCATAATGATATTCTGGAATGGAAGGAGGTCAGTTTTCTTTCAAGGCCTCGCTAAGCTTATGTTTCTACTCTATAGTGGTTTTTTTAATTTTTTATCCGCTTCTGGGCGCTAGTTTCCTTTCGAACAGTTGCAGCTTCTACTGCTGCCTTTTATAGGGTGTACCACAAGTTAACCCTTTCAAACCACATCTTTTTATTCAGCCAACCTCAGGGTACAGCAAAACCTCAAGGCTATAGTGGAATTCTTCTAACCAGAAAGGCTTAAAAACTCTGTAAAGAATTAGGAATGAGAAACCTGCCATTTCACTTATTAAAGTAGGATGTGGGGAAAGGGAAGGGAATAGTGATTTATATTATTTTTTTTTCCACTTTGTTAATATAATGCAAGTTATAGAATTGAATTTATTTCTGACACTCCCCACACTCATGTATTCAACAATATCACAGCCAGAGACAGTGACAAAAGTATAAAATGCTCCAGATGTCTTCAGTTCATGCAGAAAAGAGTGAATATTCTCTTTCACATTTGCAATTAAATGTACATAAGTAAGATTAATATTCTCTAAAAATAATATCTGCGTGCTTTTTATTTATGTCTGTCTTTAAAACGTGAAGATAAACAGATGAGCCTTAACAATATCTGCAAGTATGCCAGTAAGTGGCTAGTACAGACATACATTTTTTTGGTATACATTTATGTGTCATTTTCAGGTGTGAAGGCTCTTAAAGAAACACAGACACAAATGACGCAGAGATCAGCATTTTTCTTCCTTTTTAATCAAAACCAGTACTTTTTTTCCAGACTTGTTGCTGACAAAATTATTTCTCTGTATTTACTGATGTATCTATTGTAACACATGTTTTATGTGAACCAGGCCATTTCTACTAGTGTTCCTCACTATCATTACTATACAGAAAGACAAAGCTGAGGGTGTAACTTAGATGAAGCTTTATTTGTTCTTTTCCTTTTGAGGTTAGTTTTTTTTGTTTGTTTTTTTCCTGTTTGGAAGTCTCAAACCCAGTGTTTGGTCTTACCTGGTTGCCTTCAGAGAGGCACAAGGGTCAAGGCTTGCTGTGGCCTCCTTTACAGGGAATTGCTAATGAATGCATTGCAGAGTGCCTCACTGGGCTGCACACAGTGAGCCCATTTCTTGAATACAGGCTGGAGTTGTGACTGGTGTTGCTAGTGTGTTTCCTTGTGCTCTTAGAAGCCTTCTTAGCCCAGATCTTCTACAGATGTCTTCTCCATTGTGAGGCCATTATCAACCCCACCCTGCTACAGATCAAAAGCAATTCTATGAGTCTACCTTATTTAGCATGTAAGCAACATGTAAATTTGAGTATTTGAATTTATTTAACATGTATGACACAGCATAACAACTAGCCAATATTGAAATATGCTTTGCATTTTATATCGTTATCGATTATCTGGATGGGGTGATCGAGTGCACCCTGAGTGATTTTGCAGAAGACACCAAGTTGGGCGGGACTGTTGATCTGCTTGAAGGTAGAAAGACTCTGCAGAGGGATCTGGAAAGGCTGGATCAATGGGCCGAGGCCAATTGTATGAGATTCAACAAGGCCAAGTGCCGGGTCCTGCACTTCAGCCACAACAACTCCATGCAACGCTACAGGCTTGGGGAAGAGTGGCTGGAAAGCTGCCTGGTGGAAAAGGACCTTGGGGTGTTGATCGACAGGCAGCTGAACATGAACTAGCAGTGTGCCCAGGTGGCCAAGAAAGCCAAGGGAATCCTGGCCCGTGTCAGACGTGGTGTGACCAGCAGGAGTAGGGAAGCAATCGTCCCCCTGTGCTGGGCACTGGTGAGGCCGAACCTCAAGTACTGTGTTCAGTTTTGGGCCCCTCACTACAAGCGGGACATTGAGGTGCTGGAGCATGCCCAAATATGGTCGGCGAAGTTGGTGAAGGATCTAGAGCACAAGTCTTATGAGGAACGGCTGAGGGAACTGGGGTTGTTTAGTCTGGGGAAAAGGAGGCCAAGGGGAAACCTTATCACTCTCCACAACTGCCTGAAAGGAGGTTGTAGCGAGATGAGTGTTGGTCTCTTTTCCCATGTAACAAGTGATAGGATAAGAGGAAATTGCCTCAGCTTGCTTCGGGGGAGGATTAGATTGGATATTAGGAAAAATTTCTTCACCGAAAGGGTTGTCAAGCATTGGAACAGGCTGCGCTGGGAAGTGGTTGAGTCACCATCCCTGGAGGTATTTAAAAGATGTGTAGATGTGGTGCTTGGGGACAGGGTTTGGTGGTGGACTTGGCAGTGCCAGTTTAATGGTTGGACTTGATCAGCTTAAGGGTCTTTTCCAACCTAAAACTATTCTATGATTCTATGACTGATTTTTCTCGTTCCAGAGAACACTGTCCATGAGACTCCTAGATCAGCAGTTTTTTATCAGCTTCAGAGTTGCTGGAAGGACTGGTAGGTTTTGCTGATTTATTATAGCTGTTTGAAGCAGCTCTCATAAGCACTTTTTCTATGTCTGTGTGCACATGCAAGAGAAACAGGCATAGGAGTGAGAGGTGACTTTAGTCATCTTCTGCCCATTTGTGGAGGAATGGGATATTTCCTGACAACTCCAGTTACCATTTGAATCAGGTTTATTCTTGCTGCTAGACTTGCAATATACTGTTTTAGGCATAAAACATATGGCTCTGCATTTCTAAACTAGGTTGTAGGCGTGATATAAAATTCTCTTGGGGGCATTTTAAGGTAATATTGTTTCTTTTTGTTACAAGACTCAGAGTGAAAAAATGGTTAATCATACCACAGGAATAGCTGCATTGCAGAACTGCTTCACGACATTACACTCTACTGAACTCCAAGGCATAACTTATGTTGCACCTAAAATCATTAAGCGTAGAGACAAATTGCTTCATAGAGGCAAATTTTTCTGTTACTAGATTTTTTGTCTTTCATGTTAGTGTTCTCTTTGCCATGTGTGGTCTGTGGAATAGTATCTAGGATTTCTGTTTGAAAATGATTCAATTGGCTTGGTTCAAGAAATCTCCCCTCTCATCTCTTCTAACCAAATTTCTGAAGTAAATTATAGCCCTGTGGAGCTACAAGTGGAGAAAACAACAGCTTTCAGATGCCATTTTGATAGTTAAAGGGCCTATTGCTGTTGTATTGCTTGCACCACTGATTATTTCTGTTTCTTTATTTACAACTATAAAATTGTTAGCTTTGCAAAGGAGAACCTGGCTCAGGTGAAAAATAATGATTCTTCGTTAAGGCTGGACCCAGAGGGAGTGAGAATTTCTCGGAGGAAACATAACCACATTTTGTGCTGTACTTCAGTGCCCCACAGATCCAATCTAGCATGCAGACAAATGGAGCTAAATACGGTGCTTAAATGTGCATGTTAAACCCTTGCCAGAAGCTACAGTTGTTAAATAATACCAGGATCTCCCCCAGTCTGCTACTAAAACAGTTGGAGCTGACTGCCAGGCTCATGTTTTCTGGGCAGATTATTTCAATCCTTTGGGAAAAGGAGAGCCCCTCTAAGAAGTTAATACCTCTGGGGCAGTATACTGGAAAGCTTCATTTGATCTTCTCTGACATGTATGACAGTATCTCATTTTCAAGCTGAAAAAGTCTCATCCATGGGTTATGCCCTTACTGACATGCATAAATAAGGCTCCAATTAGAAAAGGGGGAGTGAAGGGATATTGGAATGAGTGGCAAATATTATCTGAAGCTCTTATTAGAATCCCACTATTAAAAAACACGCTGACAAAGCTGTCTGGGCTAACTGCGGTACATCGCTGGCTTATTTGTGCTGTTTGGCTGTGCGTATGGTAATTGTCAGCTCAGGGATGGTGTCAGTCATCAGGAAGCACTAGTGTTTTAAACCTTTCTGGCCACATCTGTTAAGGGACAGCTCACTAAGACCATAGTTCTTTCCATTGATTAACCATGCCTTACAATTCATCAGTGTGAATGACACTAATTTTGTTGTGGTCTGATGTATGGACAATAAACTTTTTCCTCCAAGAACCCCTGAGGAAATTGTTGTATAAACCTAGTGATAGAGAAAAAAAAGATGGAAAAGTAGAAAGAGAGAAACTTCTTCCACAGTCCACATCAGCTGTTAAGACGCTTTATTAAACATTGCTGCAGAGATCTCCTCTGGGTGCTAGAGCTATGCTGAAGAACGGCTGCTGCATGATAGGTTAGGCAAATTGCAATACAGAGGCAGATGGGGGCAATTCCTGGAGAAGGAGATTTCCACACATGTTTCTTATCAGTGAGACAGAATTGCTGGACTATACTGTTGATTCCAATTACAACACTGTGTTTGAAAAAGCCTTTAAAAGCAGCACCTATTTCTCCTTGTTTCTTCAGCTCTCTAAATCTTTCTGATACTGTTGGCTCTGAAATAGGTTGAATGGGACAATGGGAAATAGCATTTCAAAATCCTTCACTGCGCAAGGTTTTTCTGTGGTTTTGTTTTTGTTTTTTTGCTTTCTTCCCCCCCCC
>Ga0065711_1033380_pt1 | contig 25601 bp, 14 predicted proteins | sample Hoacrofraction12_FD_59098 | JGI IMG/M metagenome (GOLD analysis project Ga0065711, IMG submission 59098) | Hoatzin crop microbial communities from Cojedes, Venezuela - Epithelial fraction 12 v2 (version 2) | ecosystem: Host-associated > Birds > Digestive system > Esophagus > Crop | place...
GACCCGCCTGGACAAGGTCCTGTGCAGCCTGCTGTAGGTGACCCTGCTTCAGCAGGAGGGTTGGACTAGATGACCCACAGAGGTCCCTTCCAACCCTTACTATTCTGTGATTCTGTGATTCTGTGAAATGCACTCAAGCCCTGTTCACGAGCAGCTCCTGTAGTAATAGGATGAAGAGCTGACACACAGCTCCACTGGTAAGATGCTCAGGTGGCGTATTTTGGCTTTTTGGGTTTGTTTTTTTGGTGGTTTTTTTTTTTTTTTTTTTTTTAAACCAAAGTTCATGCATTTTTTCCCCTGTATTTTCCTAGCATCTCTCTCTCCTGCGTGGAGGCTGGAGAAGTGGCATTTTGAGCATTTGTAATAGGTTACTTATTATAGCTAGCTAAAAAGTTTTAATAACAAAAAGTCACATAGAATCCATCAACAACTACACAAAACCTGGTGTTTACACTTCCAGTCTTTCTATGTCCATTCTCTGTCCCCAGATTGTTTTCATACAGACGAGTCTCTCTAGCAGACTGCAATAAAAAATGCTTATATTTTGGCTGATGTTCAGAAACATGGAGAACTGTACTATCAGGATGTGACTGAAGAAAAATGGACAGTGCACGCAGATGTGCTGTATTTTCAGCTTGAGCACAGAGCAAGTCAACCTTCCAGAAGTCCAAAATTTAGCACTTTGGATTTCTGTAGAGATTAGTGTCAAACAGCAATAATAGCATCCTGCTGTCAGACTCATAACAGGCTTCTCTGCATGGCCGTGCTTCAATCCTTCAGGTTTGGTCCTTTGCTTTTCATGCCCAAATAACTCTTTAGGCTTGCTGTACCTGTTCACAAGGTTATGTTCTCAGTGCACCATATACTAGTCACATACAGAAGTGTTGCAGAAGTTTTTCACAAAAGGACAGTCTAGGAAAGACTACAGCTACTATGTCTGGTAATAACATAAAAGGAAAAGACAAAATTTAGTAGTTCAGGTTTGACCTTATTGTTATTGTACTACCCATCACGATTCTCAATCCTCAACTTTGTTCACCAAATATTTTCACATATATATTTTGAGCAGAATGCTACTGTTAGGATCTCTGCTAAAATGAGTATCATTAATATCTCAATGAATTTATAATGATGATACATACGTGGAATATCACACTAATGAACTACAAGGACACTCCAGAGACATTGACTTAAACCAATGACTAGTATGTGAAAGAAAGGACCTTTGTTCAGTAAAAAACCCAGCTATCTTACCTCTTGTAATAAAGGATTTGCACCAGTAATCCAAATTTTGCTAAGCACAGGGAGTGCCAAATCACCTATACTTTGCTTTTAAAATACAAGGCAATAATCTAAGCAAACGCAAGGTAACTTTGTCAGGAAGCTGGGGAATCTGCTGGCCACACTTGAGTGGTATTTTAATCCAATGCATTTAATACAATCCCTAAGAATCACCTCAGTTTGGAAAACAGAAGTCGGAAGCAAGGTAGAATAACCTGACCCTAGTGTACTGACACACAGGAACAGAAAGACATTGTCAAGCACAAGTCCAGGGCGTAACAGTTAAATCCCTTTCTCACTAGATGAATTTCACGGGATACGAACTCCCAAGGCTTCTCAGAACAGAAAAGCACTGACTCAAAGGAGTTCAACTGTTCTGAGTCTTTTTCCCACGTCAGGTTAATTACAGTGAGTTGTGGTACATGCAGACACAGATACAAAGTGGAGGCAAGCAACTGTGTTCTCCCAAACTCTCAAATCATAACCCCCACCAAGACATATGCACATCCAGTCATACATGAATTACAGCTCTCCCTGTTGTATAGAGCACTGGATCCAGCCCTCACTAGAAGTTTTGTGCTGGAAGGATTTAGAAAAGCAACATTTAAGTCTGCCCCAGTTTATGGATAAAACCTATCTCTCACAGTAAACACATACTTGAAATGCATACAAAAAGGACTATTAAGAACTACCGGCTCACGCTGTTTATCTTGTTACTTGTGCTTACACGAAGTAAATTTTGCTTATTGCTACTTGTCTGTATACCTACTTTACACAGATGCATCAAACTTGTACACATATATTTACATGTGCCTATACAACCCATTAAATTTAGCACTCTCTTGTATGCTAAATGAAATAATAAAACAGTATTCCTGTTCCAGTATCCAGTATTCAGAAAAAGAAAATATAATTATATCATTACATTCCAGTTCCTTAGATCTCAGTTTTGACCTTTGGTATGACACTCCATTGTGACTTACAGTGCAGCCTCAGAGATGACATTTTACCTTCAACAACTCCTTCTAGGACACAGGTGAGATGACAAATACATTCCCCTATATGTTATCCTTTTACGGAGCACAGAGGTCTTTCCATACTTAGCAACCAGGTGTCATGCTGTTTAAGACATGCACCTTTCTAATGGCAATGGATGAGGTAGCCATAAGAACGTTGTGTCAATTTAACTCTCATTCCTGAACAGGGATCTTCTAGACAAATTCTTAAATCTTTCTCCAGCCTCAAGGACTGCAACAGGTCAAAGAGGTGTGCAGCCCTCAAGGTCCTAACAAATACTGATGACAATATCAAAAGCATGCCAATCCAGCTATAAATGCACAATAAAAGCCCAATTTTTGCTGAAGTCATTAATCACCATTGCCCCAGTAACGTATTTGCTACTTTGACCCAAGAATTTGTCATTGTAAGGTCTAGATGACAGCAAACATTTTAGGAGCCATCCCAGTAAGTAATTACTTCATTGCAGTTTGAAAAAGAGAACAACAAACTTCTTTTCTGATTTGGATCTTGTGCCCCCAAGCACTGGAGAAGAGGATGTTTCTCCTGCAGTATATCAGACCCCCTTAACCCCTCCTCTTTTCATGAGCACAAAGATTCTGAAAGACTCATCACCCTGCAACTTTGTTTGCACTGCATTTCTGAATAACCTTCAGAAAAATTTAGAAGGGAAAAACGGTATATTTGAATATGGCAAAACTTTAACAGTCATACATGTTCCCCAGATTTTGCTTCCAAAATTCAAAGACATATACATTTGTCATAATGTTAATGAAATAGTTCCTAAATAATGTGAACAACAGGGAATCACAGATCTTAAGCAGCTGCAAGTTAGTCTAAAAAATTCTATAAAACATTCCTTGCTGATTTTTAATTACATGTATTACAGCAACGCTGAGGTTTCAAAATTACATCAAGCTCCACAGTACTAAGAGCTCTACGTACACAAGTTGAGAAAGAAATCCTGACCTAAGAGATTACAGTTCAGGTAAGCAATACCAAAAAAGATATGTGACAAGTACATCAAGTTTTATGTGTAATTGTTTAAAGCATCTGTGACTTTGCCGAAGTCAAAAAGAAAGTATGTGACATGCCCTGCTTTACAACAGCAAATCTTCTCTACTAAGCATATTCTATTCTGATTATTTTCTTCAATTCAGACATCTTTACCAGAAGTGGAAAACAGTTATCCCATCACAGATAAGTCCCAGTGACAGTAGTCCTGAAATATATTAAGTTTCTTTAGAAAGCGATGACAAACCAATAAAAAAATCAACCAAACAAAAAAAAAATCCACAGAGGCTTAACAGTCCAATGTCATTTGCAAAGTGCTTTGTCACGGAGGAAGAAGCAACACTCATGCTTCAGAGACTCCCAGATTGTGGTGCAAAGAATTGCACTGTCAGGCTGGGGAAGCCTTTGCACTTGAACAAAGGCACAAGCACCTTCAGGAAGAAAGCGAAGAACGCAGGGGAGCAGGGGACAGGGATTCAGCATGCTGAAAGAACTTTCTACAACGTAGGTAGTGGGAGCATGTTGTGGCATATGTTGATACTAGTAAGAGCTACTGTCTGACTTCTAAGGAAAGTACTTCACTATCATGAATACCTTGAGAGAAACTCTTTAAATATCTTGAAAGCCACCCTTTTGACATCAGAAATATGAAAATACAGTAAAGGCTGTGGGAGAGGAGCAATAAAAAGGTCAATGCAGATAATTTAAAAATAAAAATCAGCATGCTTCTATCTGTTGTTGAGGGATAACAGACATTAGCAAACCAATCATCAATTCATCTGACATAAATGGAAGCAGAGTAGGTCACAGTCACAGAAATGATAAAAAATGAGAAAGACGTTTGCACTGACATGAAAAAGTAAGTTTAAGGCAGCCTTCTGAGCCATTATTTAGTTTGAAAATACATTCAAATCCTTCCAATGACTAAGAAGCTTAGGAATTATGAAAAAAACACCAACACCCCCTACCCCCCCGCATACTGTTTGCAAGGACTAATATGCCAAAAAGTTTGAACATAGGCAGGAAGTATGAAGACAGTTTTACTGAGAGAATGAAGCCATAAGAAACAAAAGACACATCCAGGTATATTATAATACGGGCTGACAGCTCAAACTGCATTAATCCCCTGTTTTAAGGACTATCTCTTAAAAATTATTCATTTGCCTTTTTCCCCTCTCCCTGGAGTGTTTCAAAACAAAATTTTAAATTAGAAGCAGCAGGACAGCAAAGACAAAATCCATTTGATGCACTGATTTATTTTATTTACATTTTTAAGGAGATAATGACAGACTGATCAATTTAAAGTTCATAATTTTGGCAAGACAGGCCTTTTTTTGTAAATAATACTCAGAGCTGATGACAGCATTGAGCCACTGACTTGTTCAAATTTGTGCTAGTAATGGCCCCAAATTCCCTTCTGATATTTGAGTGCTGGTTTATGAAAAGAATAACATCGTGATGCAAGAAGAAACAGAAAAAGAAGTGAAATCACATCAAGAAACACCATCCCTGACTCAGCCTCACTCATTAGGGGGTCTTGTTGGAAGACTTATCTGAGGTATACTAGTTTATCTCTTTCCATTCAGATTTTGACTCCCTCAAATGGAAATTCCTGTGTAATGGCAGGGCATAACAGAAAGTTTCTACAGATGAAAACATGTCTGATAAAATGCAGGGCTGGAAAGCTGTACAGTCCAGTCCTAACCTGGGTGTTTCAACAGGATTCAAGTATGACACAGTGCAACTCTCTTAGCATTTGTGTTAATTCAGAGCTGTAAAACAGATGCTGAGAAAAGTCTCCTGCCTTCAGAGGCTGAGTTGCTTAGCTGGCACAATCTGAGAAACACAATTTCCACCCATACTCTGCAAATGTGAAGAGAGATGTCTGTTCTTCTGAGGACTCTGTATTGGCTCCAGTCTTCTCCCACACAGCCTCTTCAAGTTGGAAACGAACTGCACGTTCTCCAGACTCCCTTCTCTTCAATCCTTCCTCTCTGTTTGCCACTTTCTCTGTTTCCCTTTTCTTGGTCTTTCCATCTATTCTTTCTCTATTAATTCACACTTCGCTGTGCATAATTATGATGATACTGGCCTCTCTTCCTTTGTTTTTTCTTCTTGCACATCTCTTTGGTGCTGCTTGAGTTAGCCGGTTTTTTTCCTGGGTTTGCACAATATCTCATTCTGGAGCCTCTGTTCCAGTATTTCTGTATTTCTGCAATACATGAGATCAATGGCACCTGCTGCAGAGCCAGCTGGAAAGCAAGCACACTCTTGCATAAGCATAGCTACTCTGCAGATCATGGGAAGGGAGAAAGCTGTAAGGAATGGAGCCACCTAGCACACAAAAATCCATGTCAGGGTTATTCTGGACATGGAAGATGTATGTGAGAAGATGACCAAGGGCTCTGCACTATATGGGGGGATCATTTCTGAGGTCAGGCAGCTGAATTCCAGTGTAGTAGGATACAGGCTGCTGTAATAAATTCCCTCTGAAGCAGATGGATGTGTGTTACTCTACAAAGAGACCAGTCTCTCAGAGCATGGTGACAAGTAGTAGTTTGTTTTTATTTCAGCCTCAGGTGTGAAAGCCAATTAAACTGCTTAACTGACACAAGACATGGAGTTAATTTTTCTTTGCAGCCAGCCTTCTCCTTCTACGAAGTCATCTAATTGTATGCATGGGCTTTGCAGAGATGGCATCTGTACAGACACATCAGAACTAGAAGCAGATGTACACCTGTTAAAATCCATCCCAAAAGGTTTGCAGGTTCACAGATTCACACAGCTGTTTGAATGTTTGTGAGACTCCATAAGTATTTATATCTACTACGAATACAAGCATATGCTCTCCAAGCTGTGTATGAAGAAGTGCAAGATATACAGAGCATTGGCTGAAAATTTCCAGGCTTTGGATGGAAGAGTTAAAAAGAACCCTCCCCTCCTGGACTCTAGGAGCAGCGCTGCAACAGTGGCTTCACTGTCGGATCTCCACCTACACCATTTTGATGGAAAATTCCATCAGTTTGCTCTGCAGCTTCCAAAGCTAACACTTCTAAAAGCGTCACATGAATTGTGTACGGTATGTCACTACAGCTCAAAAATCACAGCAACATCTCAGAGCAATTACTTCATCTCGAAATATTCTCTCTGAATCACTTTATATTCCACAAGCTTTCCTCACAGAAGGTTATTTGCTATGTATACATGACATACTCTCTTTCCAACCAGGATAAAATACTACTCTTGCAGTTTTAACCTCTAAGCTTCTTATTTGGTACCGTAGCTGCATTTAGGTATGTATTTCCTCCAGGGCTTCCAAGACATACCAGTTTTACCCCTTTGGGATGACTTGCTCACATAGGACATCCTTTCTTTAACAGGTTACTCCATCAGCTAATCCAAGTTCTCCGGAGACATTTAAAGCACTGACAGCATGAAGTAAGGCCATTCCAGACATCTGTTATGAATTTTCAAGCAACCTAATTTAATTAATCATAGATTGAAGTAATTTGGATTTGCTCAATCAGAATGGCATATATTTTCACTGGCTTTTCTCTAAAGAAATTTTATGTTCTTGAGCAGCTTCATAGCACTGCAGTGTCCCACCTTTTTGGCAAAGTACCAACACAATGCAATGCACGACAGGATGAAGATATATGCCCATAAAAACATAACTGAGTTTTTAATTGTCATACACAAAACATATATGCATCACGACTTTTTTTAATACAACAGACATGCACATGCATTTTGTCCAATAAAAATCTCATTCAAATTAGGTTATTTCCATAGCGTTATTATCTAAATAAAAATATCGGAAGTGTAAAGCAATTTGACTACTCTCTTCCTAATCTGGTGATCATTCCTGAGGGCTATTTCACTATTATCTGCCACTCAGACCAGTTTCCAAGAGCACTGCGCCTCTGAAAACTATACAGAAGCTGAAAGAAACTGCAGATACTGCGTGCTTGGAAAAGTGGGCCAGTTGTCTTTCTGGGACTTGCAAACCTTCAGCTTCACCTCAGTATAAGCCTGAGGTACCCTTAAAAGAAATCACAACTCAAGCTCTCTTTAAATGAATGGTACTGATCCACAACAATTGCAACTACACCTGCTTATACAGTACTAATTTAAGCTGCCATGATAGGCCAGTTTCCTAATAAAAATACAGGCAAGACCCAGTAACATGGATGTGGCTTCCATCTGCCCTACTTGTAAATGATACTACAGGACAGGATTTGTTGAGCAAGCCAGTTCACTAGGGAAGCTTTATGTGTTGCCACACAATGAAACACAAATAAACACGCAGGGACAGATGAACTAAAAACAGCTGAATGAGACGAACTCTGTAGCACAGCCAGTACCTCCTTTAGCCACTGAGCATTTAGATACCTAACAGCACTTGGATACAGATTAATGGAAATTTGAGACAATTTATATTTTCTTTTAAACATATAAAGGTTTTAAAGACTCTTTCCTTGAAAAAGTACTCTGAATAAAGCAAGCATTCAGACGAAGTCTTGTCATCATAACTTTCCCAAGTTATTCCTAGGTCCCTCACTTTCGCTGGTTATGTCTGGCCTCTTGGGCTAAGGAAGAAAGAGATGGAGATTATTCTATATTTTTCAGTTTAATAAAATTATAATAGCTCTTTTTTTAAATAGAAAGCTTATAGTTTAGAGAAGCAAATTTTAACTGTCTTGACCAGAGGACCACTTTCTGTGAAAGAGTCAGTTTTTGAAGCCTGTTCATTTTGACAGCTATAAAATTGTACCAAACACCTGGAAAAGATAACTTACATCATGATGATTATCAACATATTTAAAATAAGAATAAGATTACTTCCATGTCCCCTCTAGCAACAAACTAACAAAAAACTCCTTAATTCCCTCCCTCCCCCCCCCGTTTTTTTTTTAAATATGCACAAATTCCCATATTGTTCTTCTGAACTGCGTCAAAAATCCTCGGGCCAGCATCAAGCAGCTGATAGGATCAGAGTGGAGAAAAACCCTTTTACGCCCACCCCCAGTCCTCCAAATGCAAATCAATTGCCACACCAAGGGCAAGATGCTAGCGAAAATGAGACTACGGGACCTGTCAAAAGCTCTACTGGGCAGCAGAAGGAGGCAGCACCTACACACCTAACAGAGTGGCATTAAAGCCTTTCATTCACTTTATGTTTGCCTTCAAGTCACGCTAGTGACGAAGTAAAGCCTGCTTTAGTGTATGAAATTCGGGGTAGAAAAGTCACCCGCTTCTTGTTTCCCCAAACTTTCCAACTGGTGTGGCAACTACTTGTAACTCAGCCCTGCTATTCTGTGATCTGCACTACTTTATGACAACTCCAGGTCACTACTTTGGTGGGTTCCTACTTACCCGGGATGCTCCCCTCAGGTGCCAGGCAGACATGATGAGGATCCAGAAATATACTGCACAGAGCAGCCTGCAAGGCTGGGTCACACTGTCTCATTTCAAAGGCAGATGAATAATGGTAGTTTGTATTTTTAATCTCATTTTCACTTCCTCTTTCAATATACAGAAATATCTGTCTTGTCCTGGAATGGATTAACTGGGTAATTTGGGCTTGCTGTCTGCACTATAGTACTGCCTGCTAAAATAAGTACCTTAACAAATGCCTTCACTTAGAAAAGGGGCAGTGTGAGAAAAAAGCTCACCTGCTCCCAACCTATCTGCAATTATTTAAGCACCATGGTATTATTTTACTATTTCTGTATTTTGCACTTATTTCTAGGTCTCCATGCCCACTGCTTTACTGAGCATGTCAGGTATCTTCTTTCATTTCACCGATTTCAAAGGAAAATTTAATGGGTACTGTGTAGTTAAGAAGAGTTAGTGGAAGATGAGCAGAAATGGTTGATCTTAGGATAACTTAGCCTTAACTTCTTCTCAATTTCACATTCTTTAGATAAAAATAACACCTTTCCTAAGAATTTTCTTCAAAAAAAATCACTCAGAGAGAAACCTGAGAAAGAGTAAAACTGGCTTCGGTGTGTTATTTTAGAAACTGGACTTCTAAAGAAAATCTGAACACCACACATACAGGTAAATGACTGTTTCATTTGGTACCTCAAATAATTAAAAATACACTGTATATGAGAAAGTAAGTGCTGTAGAAAGTAGTATAGGTTTCAAGGTGCTTATATACAAAGAAAAAAGAAGTGTAGAAAAAAATAACGCACACAAAGGAAAAGCCTCTGTAACTAATTCAATGTCCTCAAATCCTACAAGCCAAGAACTTTACATCCTTCAAACGCATTAGGAAGAACACAAATCAGTGTCAGTCTTGTCCCAGAGCATATTCTCTCTTCAGTGGGTTAACCTGCACAGGGCAGCCATTCTCAAATGCATCATGAGAAAGAGGTGGGTACCTCCTGAACCTAGAAAAGGACCCTTACAGAAAAATTCTGTCCTCTTTGGAAATAAATTGTACCTGCAGTCAAGCAGGTCTCCCAAGGTCTCCCATCAGTGTAAATAAACATGAAAGAATAGCAGCAACAGAACTGTGAAATATTAGTATTTCCACATTAAGAAATCGGCAAAACAATAATTCAGTACTTTATTCTTGGACATCTCTGAAGTCAAGTCACACAAGCACTCTTCTGTCTACACCTCCCAAACAGTTCATGTTCATCTGTATCAGTCAGCTTTGCTGACCCCCAACTAGAGAAAAACTGACTAATGAGACAAGTGTTGCTTCTGTACCAGAGCCAGATTCAGATCTAGACTGAAACGTGAGATGCAAAGAAGACCCAGAGCAGCTTTGTTTCAATCCTCATATAACCTTTCATTTTCATTTGGGAAGGCTAAGCAGTAGCACAGTTGCATAACAACTAGCACTGAAACACTACTTCTTCTTGCAACCTCACATCTAATTTTGAGGAAAACCAATATCCTAGTTTTTCCTTACAGAGAAATGTACATCTTCTATCAATAAGAACCCACACATAAAGAACGGCATAAAATAGAAACCATTTCTGACATTATTGCCATGAATCCAAACACAGAGAGAGTGCAGAACAGTACAACAAGCGCTGGGCATTTCAACCACTTTCAAATTTTCAGTATGAAACAAAAATATGTTTCATCTTAATTAAGATTCATCTTTAATCCTGGATCCACAGGGACTTTATCAGCAGAGACAGAGATGTGATCACCCCACTCAGTGCTTGTCAGGCTGCATCTGGAGTACTGTGTACAGTTCTGGTCCCCAAAAATCAAGAAAGACATGGGCAGACTGGAGAGATCCAAAGAAGGGCCTTGAAGATGATCAAAGGGCTGGAAAACCTACCCCATGAGGAAAGACTGAAGGAGTTGGGTCTTTTCTTGCTGGAAAAGAGATGGTTTAGGGTGGACCTCATCACAGTATTTCAGTACTTAAAGGGCAGCTACAGAGAGGATGGAGGCTCTCTCTTCACAAGGAACCACATGGAGAAGACAAGGGGCAATGGTTACAAGTTACAGCAGGAGAGGTTTCACCTCGATATGAGAAAACAAAAAAATGTACAGTGAGATCAGTCATTCACTGGAACAATCTCCCCAGGGACATGGTCCACAGCACTGGAGGTTTTCAAGATGCCATTGGACAGGGTGCTAGATAATCTCATCTAGGCTCCCCTTCCCAGGAAAGGTTGGACCAGATGGTCTTTCGAGGTCACTTCCAACCTAGGCTGTTCTCCAGTACTATGATTAACCAGTTTTGCAAGAATATGTCATGATAAAAGTTATAAGTATACACATATACGCTGATGATGCCAAAAGACTTATTAAAAAAAAAAAAAAACACGATGTAGTGAAAAAAAAAGTGTCACAAGAATGTTAAATTAACATCACAAGATATTATTAAAGAGCTTATCTCTTGTTCACCCTTTTTCAAAACAGCCATTGAAACTCTCTGATGATTTCCACAATTCTACTTGTAGTGTTTCTTGCTTAAGTTCCAAGTCACAGCCACTATATATAGCACAGTCCATCTAAGATGAACAGTTTTATCTAGTAATAGATAGGAGACCTAAACATACAATTCTAGAGCGTAAAAATAACATCAAGAAATCTCATTAAATCCATTCGCATGACATCAACCTACAAAGGAAAGTGGCCATCTATATTGCTAACTGCCACCTGCCAAAATCCCTGTAGACTATGTGAAATGATTAAGAGTCCGTTCTTTCTACAGAATCCTGAGAGATGGAAAAAACTTTGTTCTTATGACTAAATAACTACTCGAAAAACTGTGACTTAAGATTTTTGACACATAAAAATTCCAAGAATGATCCAGTTAAAAGGCTTTTTAAAGACCTCTATTGCTTCATGTATTCTCTGAAGCTCCAGTGTGAAAGTGACACAGGAAATCCACATTTATATTAAAATAAAAAAATACTACACATAATATCAAGGTTTGGAAAGGTGATTATGAAATGGCATTTTCATGTCTTCAGCTTCAGTTGCTAAAACATGGAGGGGAACACACACAAAAAATTCCACTACAGTTTGTCAAGTTTTATTTTATCTTATTATTATTATAATAATATTGAAAAGAAAGAGCTTGTGGATTATAACTAGCTGCTGTAGCACCTAACATGGCATGCTTTGTGCTCCTCTTCCTCAGAGAAGGCATTTTTTGTAGCAGATAAGAATAGTCTGTCAATACTGACCTGGATACAGGCTCATTACCATTTCATGTAAGACTAGTGTCATGAAATTTATTCATTAGTTGTACAAACAGAAAGGTCAAATCTCAAATCCTTTACTCATCTTGTACTTTCCATTTTTGTGTTTCTATCCAGAAAAAAAAATTATTCTCCAGATAAAAGCTATTATCAATTTTCAGCATAGTACATCACTCTGCTACAAGTTCTCTCCTCTTCCCTACCTGACATGAACTTTATTATTGCAGCATTAGTTACTGTTTTTACTTAAATCATTCCTCTGTTACATGTTAAAATTAAGCAACATCATAACAAGACAGACCATAATAAAACCGCAGCTGACTCTCCAAGACCTCTACAACTATCTTTAATTATTTTCTATGTAAATGAGAGGTAGCACTAGCACTTAAATGAAAAAAGGCTTAAAAATAAGTAGTGCTAAATGACACTAGTTCAGGAAATGTGAGACTAGCCCATTAATACAAGAATCTACATTAAAATCTAGACATAGACCACTGCTCAGACATCTTCAAGAAATGAACCAAGTGGAGGTTGATAAGACTGTCTTTCAAACATCTCCACTACAACTACATGGAAGAGGTCATGTCAATTGCCAATTTTGCTAAAATCAAGCTTTAATACTGCTAATAATAGATGGATTTTTTATATAGAAAACTCTACATAATGTTACTAAGCTCACTTGAACTAAAACAAAAATAATTGTAAAAACATAAGCTTTTTTCCCCCTTTATACCTTCTATAAGTTTGTTGGGTTTTTTTAAAGTTTTGTTCCTTGCCTGTACAAAACAGAGGACATGCTTAAGCATGCTTAACCACCTTGCTGAAGAGGATACTAATGTGTTGAGTTTCCAAGAGCAGACATATTAACGTACTTTATATCCATAACAAATAAAGCACAACGCTGAAACCTAATTTTGATTTTTTAAATATTTTATATAATTCTAGAGTATTATGTAGTTTCTGTTTTTTATCTCAACTTTTCAGTAAGAGCAACACACTGTCCTTTAACATAATTTCCCCTCATCTCAACTGACTTTAGAAGTTTTCCATCAGGAAAGCCAAAAAACACCCTCCACCTAATTAAACATGGTAATTATAGCTCTGGTCTTTCTTGTCAGCTATAAGGCTGGAAATCACAGCTGCTTTCGTTTAATAAAGTAGCTGCTGAATTAAAATCCTGCTCATCTAACATCAAATCTTTCAAAGGGGTAAGGGTAAAATATTTAAGAAAGTTTCCCCATGTTAGCCACTGGCAAAAATCTTAATTATGCTGAAACTACGAGATCTATTTTGTCTTATTTTTTCTTATCGTGAATCTTCATTCTGAAACAGATACAGTTGTTTGGAAAATTGCAATTACATTATCCCTTGGTGCCTCTTGATCTTATGCAGACTGCTCTGATAGATAACATTTACGAGAGAGCAACAACCTCTTCATCTACAAACACCCAGCATATAAGTTTTAACAACAACATTATGTATGAAGGGGAAGTTCACGACACCATGTGGGAACTGAAAATTGGGATGTATCTTAACATGAGCTACACGAAATGCTGCATACTCCCTTTTATGTCTGGATTTACAGAAGATGTGGCAATTTAAAAATCATTTAATGATCTGTCACAGAAGATCATTCCCTCAGATGATTCTGCAGCCCTACCTTCCCAAAAGTAGAACAGCTTCCTTGCTAAATAAATGTGTCCACAGTTATGCATAAATGTATTCTGCCTTAGAAGCCACACCATGAATGGCATTGTGAGAAACAGCCAGGCTTTTAGATCAATAAGACCCCATTCCTTTTTCTCCCCTTCTCCTCCTCCAAATGCAACTTCATCACGAATTTCTATGAGGTAAGAGAAAGGACGCCTACTGTAGTTCCAGATGACTTCCAGATCATTAAGAGAAATATATAATTTAACACAGATAAACTACTTTTCAGTCTTGTCGAGATTATATGAAGACAATGTTTTCATTGATTCTACACCCATGCAAATTACAACACATATTAAAGATTCAGAGAATGAACAAAATCTTAGGGGCCTGTTTTTAAGCTCTACATTACCATCCTTTCTCCTCGACTGGAGACAAACAAGACTGTTCTGCAAATGCTTCAGTCGAGTTTAGAAACCATTAACTCAAACTACAAGGTCATCAAGATAAGAATAAAATCAATAGGATTGTCCTTCCGGGCTCTTTTCAGATATGGCTAATAAATCGCTACAGCACATTCTTCTCCACACTGGTTCCTTTTTATTCAAATATTTACCCTGGTTGCAATTTAACTTAAGGTTTGTTTTGTAAGGTGTCAGCATTCTGGTTTTGACTATAGTGCCATTCCTTTCATGTGGTGGGACCGAGCCGCTCTAAGGCCTTGCTCAGCATACACAACATCCCAATCAAGCCTGGGTAATGCACGATGCTGAAGAGAATGGGAAAATAATGCTCAAATAATGGAAGACAACATCTGGATATCATTATTATGACCACCATTGTAAGCCAGAATGAAAGTCTACATTAGGTTTGATGTGAATTCATTAAACCCAAGAGCAAAATCGGACTCTCTCGAAATGCACGCCATGATGACTTCTCCTGAGCAAACCCACTGCCCAGCCCAAAGGAGGGGCTGGACTCCAGATGCCACCAAAATGCGCGTGCATGAGCTAGTGGTAGGAGATCTCTCGTCACACGACCACGAGCCCTAGTGTGGCTTATGTTTGATGCTGAACAGTAACTTTTAAGGCCGTTTGCAAAGCAGTCTCTGTATCCCCTTGCAATCCTTCTGCCAACAATGTCAGCATCAACTGATCCGCTTCTCAAGCAGATCACTCCTTATGCTACCCCTGACACTGGAAATTTCTGGCTAACGGTCACTCTGCCATCATAAACCTTTTAATGGATTATTTTAAAGAAACTGCTACCTCCTAGTAGCTAGGTAGATGGCTCAGGAGGGGATTAATATTTAACCTATTTATACCGTACAGTTTGTGAAAAAGAAACAGTGCTACATATCTGGGCTATATAAACATTCGGTATTTTCTACATAATCTTTTTGATTTTGGCCTGTAACTACATTCCTTCCCTCTATCTGTGTTCCCACACTTCCTGAGCCTGGTTTTAAAGCACCCTGTAAATCAGGAAATTGGTACTGTCTTGTGCCCTCCACTGCCGTGGAGCCTACCGCAACACAACCCAGGCTGCCAAAATGCAAAAAGGACACACAACGTCTTTAGCAGGATACTAAGGTTATTGCCATGAACGTTAAGATACCAAAAGTAAAAACTTGGGGAAAAAATGAGAAAAATATAACAGTCAGACATACAAACTTTGCATTATTTAACTCAAAGTTGTATTCTTTACTGTGAGGATCCCTCCCGTCCTTTCAATTGCACATAACCTGTAATAATGGAGCGTCTGCTTAACTTAATCTCATTTATTTAAGTGCTTGTAAAGGTATCCAGAAAATGTGCTACACAAGTTATACTAATAATCTTTGGAAACGGAAATTAAAATGTAGCATAATGCAAATGAATAAAATAATATTTTATTTATATAGGAATGTATATAATGTGATAAAAGCAACATTCATGTTTTATCCAGGAAGAAACTGATTTTGAGCAACAACAGCAGCAAAGGGAAAAATCCCCCAAAATACATTTGGACATCACTGAAGTAGTACAAGAAGATTATGTTTTCAAAATTTCTTTGTAAATAATTATGGAAATAATTCAGCTATTTGTTCTGATTCAGAAAGATGTGCATATATTACACATGCTGGCTGGGAAAAATGACAAACCTATGATCTCTGAAACTCTCAGAGTCTCAGAGTTTTAAACATGGTAAATGAATGGAAATATCCTATTAATATCTGTACATCACATGTAGATGGTAATCAAGTAGACTAGTACTACACAGAACCTTTCAGTTACCCTTTGGTTAATCTGGATTAATGTGTTGTAGATTTTTTTAGGAATAAGAGCAAAGAAAGTTTCTAAATGCTATGTAGTTCTAATCAGCCACATATTAGCTGACTACATAAATCTTACAGAAGGAATGAGTTAAATTTCAGTACCGTAACCATAAAGCATGCAATTGTTTGTCAATTAAATTAAATACCCCCCACAAAAAGTCCACCTAGTACTGTAAGGATTCAAAGCCTTACAAATGTTCTACATTCAAGGGGGAGCGGGGAGGGGATGGGATGGGACACTACGACTTTACTCTAAGAAATGTATACATTTAATAAATACAAATGCTATTTATGGAGAAAAAGTGGATGATTAGGAAATATTCAAGAAAGCGTGCAAATACAGTTTCTCACACGGTATGTAGATTTTAGTGTATCTTTGCAGAGGTGCAATGATAAAAGAAGCATGCAGCATCCACATCAATTCAGAGCAGACATAACACTTCTTATCTCAATGTATAATGCAAACTTCAGCACTGAAGTTCCATTCTTTCTTTCAAAATTATTTAATGCAATAAGACTGGATACAGCTAGGATAAACAAACCTTTAGGTTTATAAACCAATCAGGTGATAAAAAAACTTAATAATAGGTGATATAAAAAAACCCTAAAATTAAGCTCTCAAGTGCTCTGTTGGATTGCAAAGTCAACACCTTGCCAGATTAAGTCATTGCTGAAAACCAGATGTGTGCCACTTTGTTTAACCATTAAGCTGTTATGCATAGGACGAACAATCATAGAAGTTTACCTTCAGTTTTCCTGGCCTTGCTAATTTTAATATCCATATTGTTGATATGAAACTTCAGAAGGTTTTCAGTGAATACTTTTTTTACCCCAAGAGTAACCTGAAGCACAGTTTTTAGAAAAAAAAAAAACAAATAAGTTCACTTGCATGTTAATATATTAATAGAGGCTCCCATTATTACGCAAGAAAACCAGGGTTCTTTGAACACAGATTGTAAGCCAACATGCCCTGTGGCACCACATTTACCTGACAAGATTATCATTTTAGTAGTTACTGTAGTCTATCACAAATGAATATAGATACTGACTCAAAAATCAGGAACTAATTCAACCATAATGTATAATTTCATAATATACAGGTTTCTGCCAATTTAATATTCATACACTAAGATAGCTTCATGTTTTCCATATGTATTTGAAGACAGTCCAATCTGGCTAAAAGCAGAAGTTTCAAGCATTTCAACTCAATTCTTTGTACACTACCATCTTAAACAGGGAAATCAAGACCACATTTCTGGAGTGGAAACTGTTTCATGACTCCTACTGGATAAAACAAGCGAGCCACAGAAGCCTTCCCAGAGGTGTGCTCAGCAGAATGCAGCTTGGCAACAGACAATTTTACAAACCTCTCAGAAATCTCAGAAGCTGAAATGCAGAATTCTAGATGTGGGATACACAGATTTGCAACTCCACCTTAGAAAGACAGCATTTAGAAAGTAATTAATGATGGCAGTCAGCATAATCGAATGTTTGTTCCTGTGTAAAAGTTAACCGAGCACAATACTTTCGTGTGATAAACAGGCAGCAATTCAGCTTGGGTTTCATGAAGTGGTAACTTGATCACAGCTATGTTGGTACATTTTATCACAGATCTAATTTTGCAAGTGGTAATTCTCCTTTGATCAGTTGCTAAGTTGAGAAGATAATTGAGGGACAGTGAATATCTGGAGGCAACTATACAGGACATGTTCAAAATACAAACAAGCTATCTAAACAAGAGCAGCTCATCTTTAATAAACTCAGAATGGCGGTAGTCCCTGTAAACGGACTAAATACCAGCAACGACTCCACAGTGCGCTAATCATGTGCACACCCTTAAACAGCCATTGGTGGGCCAAGCTTAATGATACACAAGAAAAAGCATTTGAGGAATAGACAGCAACACCTGCCATGGATGCAAATCAGCCTACCTAGCTTCTATTTTCAGCAACGTGGTGCTGAATCGCTACATTTGGAAAAGACAAATAAAAAATTAAGTTTGTTTTTGTGAACTATGCAGGACCTTAAAATTCCTATTCAAAACAACTAATCTAGGCAGAAAGTTCGACTCATTGCGGTGGTTTTATTTGGCAGCACGGAAAAAACAGTTATCCAGATACAGATCATTTCACATAAGGAAAGAAGCTGTGCAATCTCTTGCACTTGAAGAGATGCAGAAAAGCCTTTATCTAATGTACTAAACAAGGAAGATAGTCACCGCCTTTACAAATGCAGCTAAGGACTATCTTTGTCCTTCAGAGTACAAAAGCACCACTAAAATGCTCAGCAATATCCACTCCCTCAGCTGAAGCCATCTTTGTTCACAAGGAATATGATCTGGAACGAGTCCTCCTAATGGCATATATGAGTCTGAACCTCCTCCAAGATGCTGACAACCATAGTCAAGTCGTCATTCCCAGCTGACAAAAGTGGGAATTACTTCAATGGTTGACAGGGTCCATAAAGGCCACTAGGCTGAAAAAAGAAAAAAAAACTCAACTGCAATGCCCACAGGCACAAGACACAGACATGCTCAGATTTGTTATACCGAAAGCCCCCCCCTCCACACACACTCGAATATATCATATACCTTTATGTATTTACTTCACAAAACCTTCCTTGCAGTTTCTTCCTGTATACAGGAAGGAAGAACTGCACACGAAAAATGCTCATGACATCTCAAAGTAATTCTAAGAGCATTCTGTATGACAGTGATAAGGAGTGCACGATAACATGAACAGAACATGTTATAATTATATGCACACTTGTTTACATAACAACTGAAAAGTAACTAGTAAACAATTCTTTTTGGTTGGCAAACAAATGAAATTGTAGTTTTATTTATGGTTACAAAATACAATTGAGGAAAAACCTGCTTATTTTGAGGCTACCCTAGAAAAGCCTCATTATTTGAGTTAGTCAAAGACCCAAACTTTTGACTTTCAAAACACGTCCAGATGTTCCTCCAGAAAGATTTGGTTTTTACTAGTTTATGTTAATGTTACAAAAAGCTTGCCATATTTTTTAACAGCTGTAATTAACATGCCGCAATATTTCATGAAAGACAGCCAGGTATTGCGTATCTCTCAGTGACTTCAACTAGCAAGCTCTTGCTAGAGTCTGTAGTCCGGAATTCCACACATTCCCAAGCATATTTCCTCTGCTTAGGCATAACAGGAAATAAACTGAAATAAGAACCAAATAATTTATGCCATCATTATGAATACACACTTCTCAATTGCAGTTCACTGAAATCATCTAACACTGCGTAGATGACTAGTATAGCACTTCTCTGCCTGTCTCAATTTTGTACTTTGGAATTATCTTCAGTTATTTTTGAGTTCTACATGTGTGTATACTAAATAAAGCATATATATCCCTATAGAAAAGTATAAACTGAAATGCTACTGATTTAACCCATTAAACAAAAGACTAATAATGAAACCATTCTCAAAAACCAAATTACACTTTGAACGATGGTTTTAATAATAGATTAGGTCGTTTCTTTATCCTTGAAAGCCCAGTTATGAAGAAATAGACTTTGAATCAGTTCCACATGCCCATAAAACTGTGTGTGGAACTTGATTTTTTTATTTTTCAGTTCTGTAATAGTGTACTCTGTTTATTTTGAATATCTCATTGGGATATGTTCTTGCACTCAGGTATTTCCTTGCGTTACATTCACGTACGTTAAGTGTTTTCACTTTCAGATGTTGCTTAGGACTTACTTCCCTTTTCTGTTTTTTTCATTATTGAAATGTTTAAAAGCATTTCAGAAGTTTCCTGTGATACAGTCTTTACCACCTCCTATAAAAATAGCAGAGTTTTTCTCTATCCATGCCCTTTCTATGCAACTTCAATCTCCCAACATTTTTAAGAGCTGTGTTGTTCTCAGAACTGTTTAGATCTTATGTTCTTTTGGTGTATGAGATTTATTACCTGTGAGATATTTTATTGCCTTATTTACTGGCTTCAGTGGCCCATTCTGGGAAAGGAGGCAGATCAGCTACAGGCACCCCTAAAGACAACGATGCTAACACTCCAGCTGATGTTCCTGCTTTTCCAGCCAACGGAAACGTGAGCCCTGCTCCTGCAGGCAGCATGTTTCCTGAAGCGCTGCCCCAGCTCACTCCAAATGCTCACTGCCTGGAGCAAAGCCAGACGTACACCCTGGCCTGTTTCACAAAACTGTAGAAGACTACACTCAGTCACCTACCAGAGGAAAAAAGTCATTTTCCATAAGCAGGACTACTCAACATAAAACCAGGTGAGTTACGAGAAGGGAAAAAAAAAAAATCAAGCTTTTTCTCTCTCCAAGGAAGTGGCTTAAGGCAAAGGTAGTTCCATAATGGGAAAATAAAAATCAGAATATTTCTATAAAACCTTTCATTTAAGGATCTCTAAATTATTTAAAGCCATTAGTTCACTCAGCCTTTCAACATGATTTTCCTTTGTTCATGCAGCACCAAAAAATGAATGTGCAAGCTTTTGCTCACAAATTTGACACGCACAAAGCCAAGAAAATATATTTTGAAAAAATGAATGTTTTGGAAATAGTTCGGTTGCACACATCAGAAAACACCTTAACAAAGCTAAATTTCCTTCACCCAGCAATATGCAATTGGCCATTCAATTATGAAATAAACAACTGGAAAGAGAATTTGTGCAACAAATACCTATGACTAAGAAATTCAATTTCCCCCTTAAGCATGGAAAAATAGGTGCCAGACTTGAAGGAAAACATCCTGCTACTAGCTCCTTTCAGCTACTGTGCCATCCCAGACATACCATGTAGCCCTATCAGCAGTCATTCCAATTTCCTTACCAGTCTCTTGTAGATGCTTACGTTCCATTTATCTATGACACACGGACCAACTGTTTAACACCATCCCAACATCTCCTGATCAAAAAATAGTTTAATAGCATTTGACAGATGAAACAAATGAACAGACAGTGTACAAGAACACTGATTATGGTGAGCAGCTTATGAAACTGTGTTAAAATTCTCCAAATGTACGCAATTGCATACTCATATTTCTACTGAAATACAGCAGAAGTTTAAGATTCAGCACGCACACAGTTTGGACTCTCTGTATTTAACATGATGACCAGGAATTTGGTTTCTGAAAACCTGGGCTTGCGCAACATGCATCATAACCTGAGATAGGGAGTTAGGATGTCTCTGACCTCTTCCTATCTCATTTTTCGTAGCCTGTTACACTGCTCACTCTTTTTCTGAGGGTGGTTCATTGATTCATTCTTCCTTTTCCAAAGCAAATGCCCTCATGGCTGAGTTTTACTTATAATGCAAGGAAAGAAACAACTATCAACCTGTATACAGAAAACCACCACATTTTTATATCATCAACATATCAGCTACGTTGTGTTTAGCCCATTAAAAATGAAAAAAAAAAAAAAAAAACAAAAACAAAAAAGCAACCCTGTCCAAGCCAAAAAATGTCCTACAGGAACACACAAATTTAATATGCAGCGAAACAGATTAATCTGCAGGAAACCATTCTGCTTGTTCTTGTTCATACACTATCCATTTTTCTACTATGATATAATGAAGCATTGCCAAAACAAACATTCACTTTCATGAGAAACATCAAGAAAATCATTTGACTTCAGCAAAGTGATGGTTTCTAGATCATTCTCTTCTTCCAATTTGCTCTGTCTTAGTGCATTATGTTTCAAAGCAGATTTTTAAATTTTGGGAATAAGTTTTTCCCACAATTCTGTACAAGTCTAGTATAGTAAAACTGTGGATCTTAAGATACGCCTGCAATACAAACCATTCGGTTAATTACCGTACCATAGAAGACAACAAGCTCTGAGCAAAATGCCTCTCATTTGTAAAGATGACCATGACTAGTCCTACACCAAGGAAAGGCTGAAAATTGGTTTTAAAAACAGCAACAAACTGCAGTGTAATCTAAAAATCTTGTTTAAAGTTTCTTTTTGCTGCAAGCCTATATTGAACAATTACATGATCTTTTTCATCTTGAAATCAAAACATACAGTACCTACGTATATAAGACTCCCTTATTGGGCATTCATTGGCAGGCAGGTATTTTTCATTATAATTCATTCTATCAATTCTTTGTTCTTTTTTTTAAAAGGCATTTTATTAAGCCTCCATGCTCCACATCCTCTCCAATTCTTATTACCATTTTCATACCTTATGGTGAGGCTGACAAGAAGCAGTGTAGATTTGACAACCAGAAAGCGCAGGAATCTAGCAAGAAATTACTATGCAAATGTGTCTGGGAGAAGATAACATTAATAATTATTTGCTGATGGGCCTTTTGCTCTAGTAGGTGGCATATTTATAATGAAAACTTAACAGTAGTTTAAGCCAAAGATCAGAAGCCTCAGATGTATATGTGGCTGATGGATGACAAAGGAAGAAAAACACTTCTGTGTGTCGTCATTTTAGAGGAACCAAGCCAAGCTCAGTACCTTAGATGAAAATATTTTCCTTCCAACTTCTCACATTCTATAAATGTTTTATTTACCAGAAAAGAAGACTTTTTGCTCAGCAGTTACTAGCAACTTCCAAAACAGTGTTTCAAAATACTCAGATACTCAGAGCTGAAACATGAAGCAGAATAGGCAACATTACGTTTGTCAATTAAAAAAAAAAATAAAAACAGAAACAAAGCCTAAACAGTTCTTTATGAAAAAAAACCACCTTTATACACGTTAATTCTGCATCTAAAGGAACATAGGTCACAGCAAAACACACCGCTTTTTTACTTCTCTGCAGAGAAAAATCAGTTATAAACTCTGACACTAAAAGAAAAATGTAAGAGAAAGGCAGAAAATACTACCGTGTGATTACATAAAATTTCACTGTGGACTACAAGAGTCTAATATCGTGTTTCAGAAAAAAGTAATCAACGTAGGTAACTACTCCATTTCAGCAGGGGAAAGTAGAGGGAGGGCTTACACAGCAGGAAAAAAGGAGGCAATTCAGAAGCAACCAACCTTCCTATGCATTCAACAATATGCAGAAGAGCAGAACTCTACTTCTGTTTTAGTTTGAGTGTTTCCACTTTAGATACTGCTACAAAACAACTTCCTTTTTTAATTCAAACCATGCTGTGATTTTTCCAGCTCTTAAAATGCAAAACTGCAACTTTTTTTTGACGTATTCACAGACAGCACTCTCAAAATCCTGAATACAGGTACACATATGGATCAAGGGTCATCCTGATGCAGGAGTGAGAAGATCTTAGATAAAGGCAAAGTTTGCAAATGATTCAGAAATTGCAGAAATAAATTCCAAGCAATACTTAAATTCATAGAACTTTTTCACTCCCATTTCTGTGGGAGAAAGTTTGGCACCAGGAAAAAAAAAGCCATATTCTGGCAGCACACTCTTTGGAGTCAGAAGTCCTGAACTGCAGCTTGCAAGGTATTAGAAAGATTAGTATTATGTATTACAGTCACAGGCTTAAGAGCAAGCCTGTTAACAGCAACATCTTGTCAAGACAGTTTTGTGCAACTAAACTGTAAGCATTTTACCTTAAGCAAAACAGGAAGGAATTAGTCATCCAAATAAATTAGTATGCTTACACTGTGCTTCCACTCTTACCACGAACTACAGAAAGAAGTCTTTGTGGATAGATGGATCTGGGTGCTGGGGACACGCTCCAAGGGGATTGAAGACATCCCAAGGATAGTACTCTGAATATACCACTGTATGATATTGGCTCTAAAAAATCCCATTGAAGTGGGAAAAAGACAATGGCTAATGTCAATGGTTAACTGTAAGAAAACTTCTGTCACGTAAATCATATATGCAGTGTCTTTACAAGCTACTTAGGAAATAGGCAGAAGATTCTGTATTCCCAGTTTTCTGCGTCTTCACTGAAGATCTGCTTTAAATAAATATAACTCTTTAAAATTAATACCAAGAAAATTAGGTGAAGGGATAAGCACACATCACATAAAAGAAACCAGGCTAAAACTGCACCATCCCTGCCCCCCCCCGACATTGAGCTTCATGCATTTGCCAAAAAAAAACAAAAACAAAACACCACCAAAAAATAACCACCACCAACCAAACAATCAAGCAAACTAATTTTGGGTGACAAAGGTCACTGCACATCCTGGACGGTATCTAGAAGTGGACATATAGCTGCTGCATAGCTGCCTTTCAGTATTTAACATACAGTTTTAGAAAAGGAGGCCAGCCTCTATAGAAGAGCAAAATAAGCAGTGTATACCGTAAGCAAGGGATTTGACCTGGAAAAACAACTGTCCTTTCACAAGTGCTCACTCAGAAAAGATTGATCCTGTCAGCTGAAAATTAACTGCAGTAGGAGAGGAAAAGACAGCAGAAGTCTGGAAAAGTATTGGTATCATGCTCCTAACTTAATGCTAAGAAAGAAAGCTTTATGAACTCGGTTCTGACTGAAAGAGTATTTGTTACTGGTAAGGGTATGTTGTAGAGACTTTAAAAAACAGGATCCACCAGTCCACTGTTGTGGAGGCGAAGTTGTCGTTCTAATTCATCAGAAAGTCACTGAGACCAGCAATGCAAACCATGTTATTAAAAAAGTAATACATACACTTTCCAGATGTTACAGAATCTGTGCTTGTAATTGCACACTTAATACAAACAGTGCTGGACTTTAAATCAAGCTATGTTGCCATTTTAAAAGGAGAATGTATCTAATAATAGAGGTTCTTTAACAGTAGGGAAGAAAAGGCACCACCTGGCTCATAATTAGAAAATTCAAATTGGCAGTAAGATGCAGTTCTTAACTGCAAAGTAAGGGGTTATTTAAACAACTCAACAGTGTAACAAGCAAATTAATCATATCCTGAAGTCCTTAAATTGAACTTGGATTTGTCTCTAAATAATGTGTTCTAGTTCAATTGCAGATTTATTGGACTTAACAGCAAGCACTGGCATGTTAGGGAAAGCAACGAATTAATGCATGAGATTATGTTGTCTGGTACTGCAGAGGAGACAAGGCTTGGCAATTCCTTTGGTCCTCAGAGTCTGAGCCCCACTGGATGCACTGATTCTGACTTGGTTTATACCAGAAGAGTCAGGCTAGACCATACAAGGCTCACAAATTTGTTGACTTTCAAATTTCTCGGTAACAAGTTCGCTTTGATTAGTGCAACAAGATTTTTCTCATTATTTTCAGTTAATTGGTAGATGTCCCTTCAGACTTCACGCTGGCAGCTGACGGCTCCACACCACAACAGTACAGTCATGTTCCACTAACATTCAGCAAAAGGATCAAAGAAAAAAAAACAAAGACCAAACAAAACAACAAAAAGGAGACTATTTCTCCCGGGGTGCATTAAGAGGAGCAGCAGGTCGAGGGAGGTTCTCCTTCCCCTCTACTCTGCCCTAGTGATGCCCCACCTGGAGTACTCTGTCCAGTTCTGGGCTCCCCAGTTCAAAAACGATGGGGAGCTACTGGAGAGAGTCCAGCAGAGGGCTACAAAGATGATGAGGGGACTGGAGCATCTCTCCTATGTTCCGTCTGAACATGAGGAAGAACTTCTTCACTCTGAGGGTGACGGAGCACTGGAACAGGCTGCCCAGGGAGGCTGTGGAGTCTCCTTCTCTGGAGATATTCAAGACCCGCCTGGACAAGGTCCTGTGC
>Ga0065711_1033381_pt1 | contig 25601 bp, 9 predicted proteins | sample Hoacrofraction12_FD_59098 | JGI IMG/M metagenome (GOLD analysis project Ga0065711, IMG submission 59098) | Hoatzin crop microbial communities from Cojedes, Venezuela - Epithelial fraction 12 v2 (version 2) | ecosystem: Host-associated > Birds > Digestive system > Esophagus > Crop | place...
GGGGGGGGGGGGCATTTACTGCTGGCTGGTCTCGTAGAGTAAAGGGTGTGCAAGAGCATGCTGTAAAGATGAAAATGAAATAATTTGCATGGTTTCTGGTTTCTGGATACATTGCAATATTAAACATGGGCTGAGTTCTCCTCCCTCCTGCACTCTTCAGCAGTTTTATACACTGTGTGCTGAGTTAGGGCAGAGCTGGTAGCCCTGGTGGCTCCAGCTACCTCAGTGCTTTGGGCCTGATCGCCTATAGCAATATGGCTGCTGGCCTGGACAGGGCATGGGTTCCTGTGTGCCACCCTCCCAAGTGTAACCAGTGTCAGGGTGCTGAGCCATCACCAGTGCCTCTGTTCTCACCCAAGTCCACTTCAGACACCAGCCGTAGGTGTATTTCAGGAGGGAAAGAGCATGCCATTGGAAGTCAAGCTTGTACATAAGTCATTCGAGAGTCTTTTGAATGTTGTACCCCACCTTTTGTAGAAGTTATAAGAAGAGAATCTGGGAAGTCGGGGAGAGGGAATCAACATGGAAATTACTCATCCAGAAAGTTGGAAAGATTTTGCTTGCCATCAACAGTGCTCTAGTTGTGTGGATGACCAGCTGTGCCTACCCCTTGCTTGAAAGAGAAGAGGAAAAGGCAGGTAGGAGATCTTCTCCCCACTTTCACCAGTATTGATTTCCTGGGGGGGGTGCAGCAGGAGGATGATTCTGTTTTGGAGACCGGCTGTGTCAATAACAGAATTTTGTGAGAGCGAGCAGCTCCTTCTGCACTGGGCCAACCTGGGTCACGGCATGCACTTGGTAATTAAATCTTGGAGGAGCAGCTAAGTTGTTTCCACCACTTGTGTGCATGTAGTAATTAAAAGACCTTGTAATTAATGGAGACTGCGGAGGGAAATCAACTGGAACCTGTCAATTTGAGCTCTGTTTTGATGGTGAAGATTTACACAGCGAAGCAGCTAGTTTCCTCTTACAGCTTCTGTAGATCAGAGTTTTACATGACCTTATGAATAGCCAGTGAGGCTTTGCAGCTTTGTTAGACATACTCTCCGTGTCTAACCAGGGGGTAAAAGCTTGAACTTGTTAAGTGTATTGGAAGATCTTAGATCTTTCATTTTACCTGTAAGTGTCTGAGATTGCCACTCCAGTGATGTAAGCACCTATGCCTTTGTGGAGAAGAGGAAATCCTTGATTTGAATACATGTATATATTTCCTTGGCAATGAGAAAAGCCTACCAAAATACTAATTAAAATAAACCCAGGAACTGCCTCCCCTCATTGTTAAGACTGCAATGCATAGCACTCAGAATTAGGAAGCTGCCACAGTTGGTTGCCCATGTAGTCTGTTAAGTGATCTCACACGTTTTTTTCTCTGGTATGGAGATACTGCAAGGCAAGTCTCACTGAACAAAATTCAGCACTTCTTTAATACTGAGAGTTCAGGTCTGTCTTACCTCACACTTATCAACCCCTGCTCAGAATACGAAGTTACTGACTGCCTCCTGGGCTCTATATGGAGCTCATTGCCAGGCTCTCATCTTGGAATGTATTTGGGGATGTTCAGAATCAGCTATAAGGAGGGTTGCAGAGTCAGTGCTACAGTTATTTTTCTGTACTGTCTGGCCAATGCCAGTAGCAGTATTATGTTATCCTTCCTCTTCTGCCGATTGTGTTAAGTGTACCTGCTCTGAAAGTAGGACATCTGAATCAGCAGAGCCAAAGTCCCCTTTTTTTCACCGCTGGATTGTAGTGGGTGAGTAAATTGGAAGGACTTCAGAAAATGGAAACAAAGTTGAGCACGCCCTGAAGGACAGAGCCGCAGCAGAGACTGAGGGCCAGGATCCTGCAAGCACTTCTGGGAAGCTACTGTGTATCTGCATGAGATTCTACAGATTAAATAGATTCCAGGGGACAGGAGTCTGAAGCATGTGCAAGTCTATACATGTGCGCATTCTCAAAAGGATATATACCTATGTGACACAGAAATGAGCCAAGGCTGAACTCGTACAAATATATGAAAGGTGTTGCCATGAGGCAAAGAGAAAGGGTATTTGAAATTAAGAAAAACTAGCAGGAACATCAAGCCAAGGTATTGATTTGGCTGTGGACTGGAGTAATATACAAAACGAAATTCTTTTAGGAATACACGTTTCTACCTGTATCTTCAGCAGCTGCTTGACTGTTAGGTGACCAGGTAGTTTTTGGTTGACCTCTACTAGATGCCATTAGAAGTTTTATGCTGAGAATTGATAATATGCTATCAAACATGTACACCTCCTGTCTTTTAGACCTCTGACCAAGTCCCATGGTCAGCACTGGTGTGTGTGTGCTGGGCGAAGCTAAAGATTGTGCAGAACATTGTGTTTTCCCTTGTCTTGCAGTATCTGCAGGAGCTGTGAACTGGGAGGAGCAGCGACTATGGTTAGTCATCACTGGGGCCACAAATTCCAGGTCCTGCTTGTTGCTGACTTCTTCAGAAAAGGCTGTGCAAGAGTAAATCTGGAGAGAGATCAAATGTAGCTTATAAGTGCCTTACACTTTCCATTTCTTTGTAAGTAACCTACTGCACTGTGAAGGAAAGCTTCTGTCATCTGATGCCTGGCGAAGCGATGGGGGAAAACATCCCTTACCTACAGCCTGTTAGCCCGCGCTGAGCCAGGCTCACGTTAGAAGATGCACCAGCAAGTCCTCAGACTGCCTCATAAACTGGCGTGCTCTAGTCACCGTGTGTATTGTGCTGACTTGTAATTGTGTGGGAGTGTGATGTGATTTCTGGTTATTACTGTTCAAACAGGGATTTGCTTTAGTTGCACTTTGTGTTTAACAAAAACATCTGCAAACGGGTTCTGATCAGTGACATCTGCACCAGCAGTACTAGGGCAAAATGAGTGCTTTGTGTATTGATTGAGGCGATGCTGCTTAGGTCTTAGATCTTGGATTCTTCCCTTTTTGACTGGATTTTCTTTATCTGCACTTTAAGCGAAGGTCTAGTACTGTACTTCCTTTGGCTTGTGTAGCCGTTGTGTCAACAGGTATGAGTTTTTCCTGTATTTCACATAAATCTGTTCTTTCACAAGGACAGTAATTGCGTTAACCAGAGATCCTCCTTCTGTTTATAAAGCACACAAATGTTCTATTTTTTGTGATTAAAACATTAAAGTGAAAATGCTTGTTGAGGTTACTAGTCATGACCTATGTATTTTACATGGGAGAATATGTTCCATCAGACCTCTTTCTGTTTGTGGTTTGGATAGTCTTTTCCTGTCCAGTCCTCTCAAACTCGCCATTTGAGTCAGAAATAGAGATGTATTTTAAACTGTTGCTGCCCTGATTGAATTGCCTCTGCAGGTCCATAGCCTCTGTCATACCTCGGAGCGATTATTTGCTTTCAAACACGTGTTACAATCCTGCTCACACACTTTTTCTGCCAGCCTTGTGGAGTGCTTATCCCAGAGCTTCTCTTTCATCAAACTCTAGGAATTTTTTTTTCTGTAAAATAATTGTAAGACTTGTGTCTCATTTTGCATGTTATGGTGGTTTTCTTCCTTTCTTGCAACAGAGGCAAACAAATTTCCCATGTCTTTAGGACTTGTAGCTTGCTGGTTCAAATTGCTGCTGTGTTGTTGGGAATCATTACTGGCCTTCTCAGCAGGTCCTTGAACAACAGAGAATAAATGATATTTGCAGAGCGGACGTGTTAGGGTTTCTGTTACGGTCTTTCTGGCAACCTGCTTGTATAACAATGACCCTGCATTTGTCCTTTAGTGCAATTTTTTTAAAGTTTGTTCCCAGCATCCAGAAGTCTACATCAATCAGGAGAACTGATCTACAAATAGGTTAAGAAAATAATTGAGCTGTACCGACCTGAGACAAATGAGGCTTCAAGGCAGTGAGAAGAAGAGTGTAGGCATTGCCCAGCAGTGTATAGATGTGTGTATATCTGAGATAACAACCTTGCTCAAATAGGACATCACCTCTCTGGGATTTAAGAAGTGTTGTACCGGAAGACGTTCCTCCTTGCTCTTAACTGAGCCTGTGCAGCAAGAACCAAGAAGGGTCATAGCAGAAACATGTGTTGCAGGACTTCCAGCTGCTGATTTGCTGCCAGAGATGCTTGGAGGATCTGCCCTGCTTTGGCAACTGCTTAGGCCGTTTCACAGGGCAAGTGTAAAAAAAAATGCTTGGTGCAGTGAGCAAAAAGATGGCAAAACCCCCCATATCAATCTGTCTTTGAAGAACAGAATAAACTGCTGCTTGGGAAAGTTCAGTACCTTTTCACACACCTGGGAAGCACAGCAAAAGAACGGGGCCCTGTATAATGAAGCATGAAGGGGAGCTACCAGACTCCTCTTCAAGGTCTTTTTTGAGCTGCTGGTTTTGTAACAGCCAAACATTGCTCTTGTATTCCTCCTGTCCCCTTTCCTGCTCTAACTGCTCCCCCATTCCTCAGCCTCCCTTCCCTTCCACCAGTTGCTGAGTTGTGAAGAGGGACTGGAACGTTTCACAAGCAGCTTTCAAAGCTTTTTTAGGGATTGTAACTGCTCACTTCCTCCTGTTCCTAGTGGAGCCAAGCAGCTAAATCCTCAGCTTGAAAACCTGAAAAGGTCAAGGGAAGTTAAATTCCGGGTATGTGGTGTTCCAGGATTGTCTCTGCGCGCAGTAGGAGAAACTGTGATACTGTGTTTAGTACACAAACTGCCTGTCTACCGAGCCTTTCCTTAAGCACCTCTGTGGTACTAATGTATTAGCATGGCCATCATTCATCGCACTACTGAAAACAGCAAATTTGCAAGGCCAGCATTGGTGCAGTTGCTGTGGGAAGAGGTTGCACGACACAAGTTTATCGAGGTAGACGTAGTCCTAGCGACTACTTGTTGGCCAATCTTTGATCTCCACTTTTGAAAACAACTGAATGCAGATTTGCTCTCAGCTTGGTTTTCTAACTGAAAAGTCTTGGCCAAGTACAAAGTGAACTGGAGAGACATCAGCTAATGGATGAATGGCAGAGAGACTGTTTCTTCATATGAAATGGAAGAAAAGTTTTCTAGGGGAAGACGTTTACGGGCTAAATCTGTACCTCATTAGAACGGAATAACTTGATTGTAGCTGCACTTGAATAGATCCACTAGGATTTTAGGTGAAAGGGTCAAGTAAGACGGATGACTTCACTGAACAGTTTGTATCTCTAAATATTTTAATTTTCTAAGTGTTTTTAAAACAGTTACCTTAAAATTCCAGGCTGAAATGCTTTCTGTGGGATTTTGATCCCAGCTGTTAAAAAAAAAAATAGTAATGCCATCTCAGTTGCAGCCAGCTACTGCTTTTAGCGGACTGAGACTTCTTACATTATGATGTATGTCTGGTTTTGCAATCCTTGTTAGACTGTTGAAAGAGCTAAGAGGTCCATTTCAGAGTCTGCTTTTGACATCTTAATTGCAATATAACTAAGTTGAACCTGTGTGTGGAATACTTAACAGCAAAAATTAATCAAAGTCTTTAGAGTGCTAGCAAATGTTTATAGGATTTTCCCTATGCTTGGTATTATGAATCTTTTCATGTTTGTGTGTGACTCATCAGTAGTCAGTTCCGTTTTGATGGTTCAAATCTTGTGGTTGACACTATCACCTTCTCATCTCCAAAAGCTACTCACTGATTTCCTTTCGGATTTTGAATGCTTGGGTACTTCCAGTGATGTCTGTGTTTGAGTTCATTGTTGTTCTCGGTTGTGGAGTGAAAACAAGTGGTAGAAGCTTATTCCATCTTACCAGATGGTATGTTTTTATGTGTATGCAGTTCATTCTGCTCATGAACTTCACATAATGGATGTAAGATGTTTTATCCTCTCAAAGATGGGGATAATTAGAGGAAGAGGATGCTGAAGCAGTTTAGTTACTACCAGATATAAAGTTAGCAGTATTTCTGGACCATGGCTCAGACCTTTTCAGATGTATTACCAATGCAGTATGTTGTACATTTGTTGCCATTCTGAAGTCTTGAGGAGGACTTTTATAAAGAATGGTAAGACAGGAGATAGTAGCTTTTTTTAGCCTATCAGTCATGCACTATTCTTAGAAGAAAAAATGTGTTGTTGCTGTTCTTAGGTTCTTGCATTGCTTGATTGTGGATACAAACAAGACAGAGATTTAATAATGTGTCAAAGTAATATGTCTGAACAAGGCTAAAGTGTTGAAACAGGAAATGTTAGTTTTTAGTGTTCAACTGATCATCCCTTAACAGCAAGCTACTGATGATGTGCTCTTCCATTCACAGGAAGAAATTGTTATTCAGTCTCCATGGGAGTGAGGTGAGGGACTTGGAGCATCCAACCAAACCTGAGGGCAGGGCTTTACAACTAGGCCATTATCATATCACTCTGTGGAACAACTAGGTATAACTTACTTTCCGTGTGAGCTGCATACATATCCTTCTCATCTGCCTCTGCTATTTAGTCCTGGATGTGGTGCAAGATACTGACTATGGCACAAATTGGCCATACGTCAGCCTGGCAAGTACCTGTTCTCATGCTTTTAGCTGCTGCCACCGTTGTCACGGCTGAGCTACACGTCAGGGCTGACAGAACTTATGGGCATTGTCAGACACATCTCTGAAATGGCTTCAGATATGTTTACTTTCCCTTTTCCAGAGGTTATTTTATGAGTACTCAACCAGTTCTCTCTGTTTACGCTGAGTTTCGTTTCTGTAAACTACACTGACCAAATTATGCTCAGGGATCCAGGCTTGCTTTTAGATTGTGAAAAGCTGCCAGCTGAATAAAAGACTTAACAACATTTTGGAACATTCCACTGAATTTAAATCTTAACTGTGGAGTGGCTGCCTTAGAGGATTAGCACTGTGATACACCAAACTTACCACCTTTAGATTACTGTCTTAAGTGATTAAGAACTGAGCCTGGCTCAGTAATGAATCTGCTTTGCTGTGTGAGACCTGGGTCCATCTGCTGCTTTGAACTATGACCTGTGCCAGTCCTTTCATGGACAGTTGTTTGCAGCTTAAACCTGCCTTGCCGATCAGAGCAAATGCTGCCTAATGCACGATTTCTCTCATTCTTTAGCATTTATGCTGCTGTGATGAACAATGTCCTTAATTCCAAGTTAAATGAGTACTCATTGTCCACAGATGCCCACGCTCCTATGGCAGGTGGAGGGAACAGTCACTTAGCATCCCAGTGGCCACAGGAGGCACAAGGGAGTTTTGCTCGGCTACAGCTTTTTGTTGGAAGCCTCCCAAAATATCCTTTTTTCTTACCTTGAGCTGACTCTTTGGCAGTTTTTTGTGTCTTTCTTGAAACAGCTTTCAACTCACACGTGCTCTATAAGCACGTGGGCATCCAACATGCATTCGACAATGGCCCCTGTTTGCTCTGAGTTTCTTTTGGCTGTGAAATCTCCCTGTGCCTGAGATTGGTTTTCTGTCTCTTACCATAGTGTGATGATCAAGGTGGGAAACTGCTGCAAGGGAATTCTGGGTTTGCAGGAGTGTGCATGAGAGCTTAATGCTACTTTCACAACTTTGGCAATGGGACTGTGTGGGGGATACTGCAAGAAAGATGAGAAATCTACACCTAGAGCTATGTCTAAAGGATTGGAGGGAGCGCCCCAGCAAGGCATGGGCTTTGTGGGCCTGAAGGTTTAGGTGCAGTATGAGACAATGTGGCAGGGAGAGATCCTTAGTGTGTTTGAAACAACATTTTACAGCCTAATAAGCTATATAGAAAGGCACTTTGGAGAGGTTAGAAGTATAGTATATAAAAACAGCGAGCACTCTTTCTGGGTAGTAAGAAACATCAGTCACAATCCTTGTCTCGTGCTTTGCATCAAGGTTTAGTACACATACGTCTTAAGCTGCGGTGCTAGGAATGATAGTGCTAAACACTCGCCTCTCCTTTTTAGCAGTGACCATTTCCTGGAGTAATGGGTCATTTCCCTCTACAGAAAAAACACTTTTTCCAACAACACTAATCAATACTGGATGCCTGTTTAGAAAAGGTAAATCTCTCCGCATTTTGTTTTGAGACATTTCAGTTTGTGTGCTTTTCTATTGTAACACCCTGGGCTGGGCTTGAAGAATGAACAGTCATGATCCAGTCCCACTGACTTGCAGAGAAAGAACTCTTCCCTGGACCAGTTTACCAGGTTTAAAAAAAAATAGAACTGAAAAGGTTTTGCTCTCCTTACTAAGCTGTATTAGCAATTATCTGAGTAATTCTGCAGTTTTTGCCTCATCTTCTGTGTCCCTGTATCTTCTGAAATGAGCTTAGAGGAGACTTCAGAGAGACAGTGTTAAGAACTGCCTTGTAAGTGAAAGTGTGTCGTCAAAGGCTACCTCCGTCTCTTCACTCTTCCTTCCCTTTTGGAGAAAGAGATTGGAGCTGGGCAGCAGCAGTGATGGTAGTGAACACTTCTAAATGAAGAGCAGTTATGAAGATCAGTGTTTAAAGGAAGATGGACAGCGGCGCTTGACTGAATTCCTCTTATATACCACAATTTTGTAGGTCATTCAGAGTGTATTGATTACCAAGAAGCAGTCTCTGAGTTGAGTGACTTTTTTTCCTTTCTCCTTTTCAGGGTCATATTTATTATTGCAGTAACAAAGATTGTGAAAACAGCTTATACATGTCATTCCATCACAGTGAAGTCAGAAGAGGTCTTTGTTACTCTGTTCTTCTACATGCTAATGTGGCAGGGAGACTGTTTCGGGCAGGGCATATCCATGTCTGTGTATTTTCTCTCTTAATGTTTAGTGCAGTTATTAATTGCGAAGTTGCAGTGGTTTTCCAGTGTAAGGTAGATAATGTATTATTATAGGTCTTCAGCTGGTGATTAGAGCTGAGGTTGTCTGTTGAGCTGTCACGAGGACAGCACAGTCCAAGGGCTTGCCTACATGTGCAATGGAAAACAGACACATTAGAGGCAAGACCGTGGTGGAATGGCAGTTAAGCTCTAAAAATGGAAGTGGCAATGTGGGTTGTTTCACTTAAGGTCTGTCTTGCCACGAGCTCAACCCAGAAGCACAGTGTTTTTGTTTTTCGATAAGAAATTAAGGGTCTGTTTTCTAAAAGCCGGAGAGTCTTAAGAAAAATTTTCAGATGAAAAGGCTATGAGATATGCTCAGCAAAGAGTGAGCAAAGCCTCACAAAGATCCTGCTCTGTTCATGGATTCAGTATTCCTCAGAGGTAAACTGTAGCATCTGCCTACAGTTTCCATCAAGCTTGTTGGTGGCTGGAGCAGGAGAGGCTGAGTGCTGTTTTTTTCCAGCCGGGAGAGGAGAAGCCTCCGAGAAGACTGTATTGAAATCTAATGGCAGGGAGAGGGTACAAAGGACAGAGGCAAGGTCTTCCTGGTGATGTTTAATGACAGTGTGAAAGGCATCAGAAACAAATTGCTACAAGGGAAATTCTCATTAGATATTAGGAAAGAAAAACTGGTCATAAGGGTGATGAAATATCGGAATAGGCTATACTGAGTCCAAACTCAGCTAACTAACCTGACCTTAGAGGACCTTACACTGAGTGGCAGGTTGCGCTAGAGGAGCTCTAGATTCCTCCCAAACTAACTTTTTCTACTGTTTTTGTTTCTAGATTTCCCAGGATTGTGCTGTACAAACTAACCACATATTGATAGTTCCTGTGCCTTTTGGAGAACCAGTATGAAAAGCCCACTTGATGAAAAACACTGATACCTTTAACGAAGCCTATTTATGCCTCCTGAACAATCCTGAGGAAACAGCTATTGCAGAGAGGGAGGCATGCTGCTGAGTCTAGTGTGAGCAGGCTTCAACAGTTTATTGTGTAAGTATTTCACTGGTGGTGCAAAGTTTGCGGGTATAAATCAAAGTGCTCCTTGAAACCCAGTAAATAACACGTCCCACTATACTTTTAGCCCTTACCAGCAAGAGGCAACCACCCGCAGTAGAGTTAAACACATCCCTGTGGCAGCCCTCACAGCGTTAAACACAACCCTTTGCTGCCAGTGCCTCAATCTTATTTCATACTCCTTTCAAGTCCAGAAGGAGGGTGTTTTTTTCTGACATTTGCAGAAATGCAGTAAAATATGTCAGGACCTTCACGGAAACTGTGCAAGAAGGAAATAATGCCATGGAAACAATCTCTCTCACATCCTTTCTGGATATGTCGAAACCAACTTTAAGTGAGTTGGGCTGGATATGACAAGCAATGCAGAATGGTGTGGGTTAGTTCACCGTGCTTTTCTATAGCACTGCCTTGAGGCAGGGTAGAGGTGTCCTGTCTTTGGGTTCCTATTCGTAAGTTAGTTTCATATAACTATTTCCTTTGATCCTGCAGATAAGGTAACATGGAAGTTGTCTATCTGAACAAAGTTCCTCACTAGCAGATGACAGTTACGCTCACGAGGCTCAAAGGAGCTGTGCTGGATCTGTGTCCAAAGGCAGCAGGAGGAGTTAAGGTAATAGTACCTAATCTAACAGAAAAATGTGGAAACAGAACAAGCAGGGGGAAAAAAGGGAAAAACAGTAATTCTAAACCAGAGCCTAAATCATGGAAAACAAAGGGCATAATAGTTGTGGATGAGTTCGGTCTGCTGGGATTTCTTTTCGGACATGCTGGTGTGGAAGCGGCAATGGATCATAAGGCAGAAACCCTAACTTCAATACCACTTCTGTGTTGCTGATTCTGAATTTAAATCACACAGCGCTTAACTGTTGTTGGCTATAGAGGACTGTTGACTTCCAGTCCATTAACAAAATGATACAAGGTCCCAGGCAGGAAATAAAATATCGTTTGGAGCTCATCAGGCTGGGTTAAACAGCTGAGGCTGGAGGCTTGTGAAGATTCCCTGCAGTTGTGCAGCAGATGGGACTCGACCCAGTGTCTTCAGGTTCTAAATGAGCCATGCAGCAAGGGAGCTGGAGGAATGGCCCCGTCAGCTGCGTGCCTGCCAGGGGCTGCATGGCACTGCTTGCCTCCGACTGCACGGGGGGTGGACAGCAGGGTCAAAGCAGCTATAACCAGTGGTCCCTGGGCTGCTGTTCTAATTCACAAGCAAGCACAGACTAGCCATAACAGTCTTTTCCTAAATGCTGCCCCTCCAATGTTTTTCAGGATGTTTGTTTACGTATTTTGGCCTACAGTGCAGGACAAACAGTAATGTCTTCCAGAAGGAAACACCTCACAGAAGGGTCTGCCGGTTGTTAGATCAGAAACCTTTCCTTACCAGTTACTTTAAATTTGTGATTTTTTTTTTTCATTTTTTTTTTTACTGGCAGTGTTAGGAAGTGTTATATGGAAATAATTTGGTGCTTTGTAAGTGAGATGAGATAAATCCTGTGTGGTTAGGACTTATTTTAAAGACTTTCTGGGCTCTGCTGCTGTAATGTAATTTCCCTTGTTCAGCAGCACTCGTTTTCCACGTGACGTATCATTTAAACACGTAGGCAATACTTGTGTTGTTGTGTATCGGTGGTGTGTTGAGATGCTGCAGACAGACTCTGGCTCTCAGATATCCTGAAAATACTATTACTAGTGATTTGAACTAAAGTTGATACTAAGAGGAACGGATGAAAATCTTTCACTTTTGCATATTTATTTAGATTTTCATGGTGAGGGAAACACAATATAATAGCATCTGCTTCATGTTCTCCCTAAGATTTTCTTGTCCAAATATGTGGATGACAACTTGTATTTTAGACTTTATTGAACTATAAGTTTTTATTTGCTGTAGGAGAAGGAATGAGAACCAAACATAATTTTAAACTTTACGTGATACATTTTAACCACACTTGCCATTTATCATCAGGCAATAAATAAATAAAAAGTTATCTTTGTATGGGGCAGCAGGGGTGGTGTGTAGCCCAGTATTTTTTATCTGTTTTTGAGGCTTCTCAGCACTCAGTCACATACAGTGTTTTGGAATACTCCTCAGTACTGTCATTTTTTTTTTTTCTCTCTATTATTTTCCTAATGATGCCTAACATTGTTTGAGAACAGCATTTATCTTCAAGCGTACTGCTTTTGTCCCATCATCGTGCTGATAGGCTTAACCCATGTTTAAGTCCCCTCTGCTAATATTAAAGGCAGGTTTCAGTTCTGTGGAACTGCTCGGGATGCTGGAAGAAAGAGGGGTGGAAAATGGCAAAATGTTCCCAGCTACGTTTTGCTGAAATGTGCTCAAATTACTTCTGTAGCACTTGGAACAAGGACTCAGTAAACAACAAAAAGAGTGAAGAGGAGAAAAAGAAAAAAGCATGTCTACATATGTAGGTATGAGGGTGGGCCAGAATCTGAGGACACCTGGAGTTAACAGACATTATATTTGCAGAGTGAGCATGGTCAGGCTTTGCTTCTAGATGTACCTATTTTGGTACCTTTTTTGGACTTTGTCTCAGGGACTGTTGGAAGAGAAATCTTGTTACTTGAGAGGATTTATTTTTGCCTTAATTTTATCACTTAACATAGTAATAACATGCAGATAGAGACAGTATATGTGATACAGCGTGTCTGTGAATGAAGAAATAATTAGCAGAAGTATGTGGGCTGTGCCCTTACAAAGCTTATTTGAATTTCAGGCCAGGATAGGATCAAGTTTACCATTGTTCTTGCACCATAGCTGTATGTCACCCTGTCAACCAAATGCTCCCTCTTATTTTGGCCCTTCCTCTGTTGTGCCTCTGCAAATGTGCCTCTGCTGGGGAAAAAAGAAACCTTGGACTTGGGTTTATATTAAAGGTTTTGTTTTACATTTACACCGGCCTTTCTGTGTGGAATCCTTTACTCCCTCTGCTCTAAAATGCCAGCATTTTCATTTCCTTGAAATTGTCTCTTCTGAAGAGCATTTTGCAATGTTACATATAAGAATGTTACATAAAATTAAATGGTATTGTATTGCCCTGGTCTATTGTTTGTCTTGCAGCTCAGGCCAGGTTATATTCTGACTAGGAACAAGGCAGTTACATGAGAATCGAGTGCTGACTGTACAGTGTTATTTTTTATTATAGGCAGAATAATAGGCTCAACCTTCTGCCAAATGCCCTTTCTTTACCACACCCTTCTTACCTTCTTCTGTTTGTATAAGATTAGTGGAGTATAGAGAATGTTTAATTAAGTTTAATTGCACGACATCTTAAAAGCGGGAAGGTAATTACTCATTTAATTATTGTGCTGCTTTGTGCTTAAAGTGTGTGTATAATTGCTCTTTTTATAAGGACATTCCACTTTGCAAGCTTGCATGAAATTAAAACAGCCTCATACCTTTTGCTCCTGTTTAAAGTGAAACTGAGCAAGTAACATCTGTAAAAGTGCATTCTGCTACCCCAAGTATTATGCCTTCTCTGTTCATTTTTGATGGTGTCATCCTCCCTCTGTGACATTCCTGCACTGGGAAGGACTGTAACATTAATCATTTTCAAACACATAACCCATTGTCTTTTGCATGTTTTTCATTAACACTTGTAGAACATGTTGAGAACTTGGGATTGCAGACATGCCAGTGCAAATTATTATTTCCTACACTGTCTTCCTTAATTATTTCTACAGTGGCAACCCAATAAATCACGGAATTTGATTGTGTGAAACAAAGGTTAAGTGACTCCTGGTTACAAGTGCTGATAGAAGGAGATATTTCCAGTGTGCATAAGGGCTCTCAGAGGTATCAGAACAACTGCCCTTCTTTGCAGGAGTCTGTTTCTCTTCTGCCCTTACTAGTACTAGCAATAAGGGTGAGATATTGAAATTTTGACAATCCAGTAACTCCTGGAGCAGCTAACTGTGATGTCCAAAAGATGATTTCACTGTAGAAGTCACCAGAGTGGAGAGGGGTGAAGGAGAAAGCCAGCTATTCAAACACAAGCACTTTTGTAATTTCAAGTGGACTCAGCCTGAGGCAGTTGTGGGCTCTGTATGATTATTTTTTGTTTAAATAGCGAACAGTTAAATTTCTTGAAATCCTGGTGCAAAAAGTCTCTCTGTAGTAATTAGGCAAGCAAAATAATTTTCCTAACTCTCTCAAGGTTACTGTCAAATTAATTTCTATATTGACATGTCCTCTTACCTTTCCCAAGTGAGAGGGAATAGGGGTGTGTGTGGCAGTGGGTCTTTATGGTAAGTTAGTGCTTGTCTTTGGTAGCCCTGATGTGGCACACCTGAATTAAGCCAATGCCAGTACTCTGTGTGATACCTCCCTGCCAGAGGACTAAAGGGCTCCAGCTGCACAGGCCCAGAGGGCTGCATAGGTCTGGATTGAGGCCCCTCTCCGGTCTGCAACTATCCTGCTTGCTGCCTGTGTGCTCTCCTTTTGTGGGTAAGATCTAGCGTAATTCCGGCCTGTCCTCTTGGGGTAGCCCAGAGACCCTGTGGGATCTCCCTCCTGTGCCAGGCAGACTGTTCCTTGTCACTGTGAGTGGCTTTCAGCCTTCCCTTCCACTCGGTATCCATATCCCTGTTACCTCTCCACATGTCCTCCCAGCCTTGGTTACTCCCAGAGCTCCTCCACCTTTTCAGCATTCCTTCCGCAGTTCAGGCTTTTATTTCCAAGTCAGTACTTGAAGGAGAAGATCTGGTCTCTCAGTTACCCTTTAGGAACTGCTGCCGTTCATCCCATTGTACATCCTATGGCTGTTATGGAAATTTTTGTCAGCAATAAAAGCTTTAGTAATAAGGCAGTAAGCACAGTTGTGGCTAGAGCACCAGAGTAAGACAATTTTAGTTAAAATATGTGACATTCTTTCTTGCCTTGTCTTTTTACTTACTGCCGGTGGAGAAAAATACATGCTGTTTCCATACAGAAAAACAAAAGAGCCAAACTTCATGCTTGGATATTTCAGCTTTTGTTAGACACTTGAAAGACCTGTGATTACATATTGCCAGTGATGACTGTAAGTAATTCTTACCAGTCAGTCTGCCAGGGAGGGTGAAGAGGTAGGATTTGGAGGGTGGTAACCTGAGAAAATAAGTTGCTTTGCATGGTCTGGAAAAGACAGTGGGAAGTTGCTGTTAAAAATGGGATGGGTAAAAGAAGGGTTCCAAACTCAGCAGGACTCCTGGTGTGTTTCTGCAGACAAGGAAATTGCTGCTTTGGACACAGGGCCTTGCCAGCCTCTGATGAGCTCCAGAGCTCCTGGGAGAAGCATCCTTGGTAAGGCAGCTCCATTTGAGCACTGGCTTCTGGTGCCACATGATATAATCAGTCTTCTGCTCCCTGCAGGTCAGCATCTCCCAGCTCATGATGGGGTTCTAGAGAGCTTTGTGGAGAGAGCTGCTTTGTGTGAAGAAGCAAGTAAAGGCAGTAATCTTCTGAGCCAGCAGAGCCGAAGCGTAAGGGTAGAGCCTAGCAGAGCATAATGTTTACAGCCTGGTACTGCTGCTTAGCCCATGGTACACTTCTACGAAGAGAAACTGCAAGGAGGGATAGACTGGAGCAAGACAGAGAGACTCAGCTGTGGCAAAAAGAATTTTTTACTTTATTTTTAATCATCTGGAAAAAAGCATAGCCACAGGGCGTACAGATATGTGGGAGCAAGAGAAGTTGTGCTTAGCTGATGATGAGGTAAATATATATATATCAGGCAGAATTGATCAAAATGAGTGAAATACGAATGTGTTGACATTAATACTGAATTAACCTTATATGAAGACTGTTTGAGGAGTAGCAGAGTTTTCATCGGATGAGTGCCAGTTGCGCTTGATTTTATTCAACTAGCTGCCACCTAAACTTCTTTTGTTGATTTGCTTGTTGATTTGGAAAAGCAGATAATGAAGTGCTGATCTTGTTAGCTGTGTGACCTGGCGATTCGTAGTCTCTGGAAAATTCTGTTGATCATCCAGAGGCTGTAGTTCTCTAAATTTTGACATTCTATTGGTACTTACGTGCTCCCTGCTGTATTCAAAAGGAGCTTCTCTCTCAGGGTACAGCCATTTATCTAAAATGTAGCTATGGGAAATAGACACTGTCTGATACAGGCTGACACAGCATTAACGGCAAAAACAATCATACATGAAGAGCAGTAGCTGAAAATATGCTTGAATGCTTTATTAAATAAAGATCTGAATCCTCAATTTGACTTGTTTGAACAAATGGATTTTATACTTTTACAGAGGAAAAATAATTAAAATCTTTCTTAATTGGTGTTTTGCAGATAATGATAATGTCACGGTGTCAATAAAGCTAATAAGGCTGTTGTATTCCTGAGATGCTTTTGATCAGAAGTTCTGTTGGTGATTGTGTGTTTTGATAAAATATACTAATCTTATGGGCTTTTTCTCCCCATTCCATTTTTTTGTGTTCAGTGCAAAGAGCAAATGCCTACCTCAGTCGAAGTAGAAACAGGGCAACAATGATTTTTATTTTTTTTCTCAGGAAATTAAAATCTTCTCTTATACTTCATGTTGAAAGCACAAAAAGAAGTTGACAAATCTAATGCCAGTGATTTTCTTCCTTGGCAATGTCACACAGCCTTACTAAAAATCTTGAGTTGAAATACCTAAAGAAATGGGTATTAATACATGTTATGGACTAGATGACACACAGAGGTCCCTTCCAGCCCCTACCATGCTGGGATTCTGTGTGTGATTACATGTGATTTCTTCAATAAAGTAGATATAGCATGTTGAAAAAAGAGAGTTCAAGGGAAAATGGTTCCATTTAATTTTAGTCTTGCAAAGTATGAAGTATAACTGAAACTTCTAGCGCTATTCTGGAGGTAGGTCCTGTAACCTATGGATCTGAAAGAGTATAAGAGATAGATGTATGTGATGACAGGCTTACTTTCCTGGGGACTAATCTTACACCACCAAGACTGTTATCTCTGAGAAGTGAATTAGCTCGATCATTTCCTTTCTTATTTTCTTTTTATTCTGAAAGGTTTCAGGGGCACCTGATGCTCTGAAATTTTCTGTTGAACAACTCTCTTGTACTAGTGTGATTCTCCCATGCATAAGAAGATGAAAACAAATCAATTTATCCTAAAACTTAATGGATGCAATAGCTTGGCAAAATGAATGTGAAGAGATATTAGCCTTCTTGGATGTTGCTAGCCTAAAGAATAAATATTGTTTCAGCGTGGTCATTAATGCTTGTCATCTGATTAAGTGTAGGTTTATTAAAGTGATGTAGCGCTAACTTTGCATTTGTCTAGGAACAAAGTAGCTCTGGATCTCCTGAAGTGTCTTGTGTGCTTCTGGGCTGGTCTACATATCATTTTGATCTCAGCAGCTCTTTGGGCACTTTACTTTGTCTTTAACAATGGTTATACAATTCTGCTGGCCAAATACCCATCATTTTTCCAGACAGGTTGCCTACCACTAGGAGTGTGTCCATGAGTGCCCTGGCCTCCCAGGGCTCTCGTTTGTCAGGGTAAAGCTAATCTCCTGCGCTGGTGTGGGACCCCAGGAAGTAAGCACTACAAAAGGGGGAGAGGGGCTAGGAAGGAGAGCTCCTCAGCTTTCTATGGGGGACTAGTCAGGGAGAGGCTGGCAGAAACTGCTGTGCAGTATGAGCAGGGGAGGTGATTTGTTGAGAAAAAGATGGGGGAAAGCAGGGTTTTCAAAGGGCACGTACTTGTAAAGTTTAAATGTTACAGAGCTTGATCTGCAGCTGGTAAACAGGAAAATGCCAGGGTGATATTTCTGATGTGAATGTCTCTGCTGATTAACACTAATTAAAGCTGGGCTTAGTCTACTTGGGGCTTTCTTTTCCCTCTGTGTCCACATGCTTTCCCATGAGTGTTAAGAATCAAGTATATTAATAAAATTTTATGCCTATTTTAATTTTTTTCTTATGAAAGCTCTAGTAGATTATGGGCAAAGTCTGTTCTGTGTAATCTCAATTGCTCCAGAATGACTTTTTGTGTTCCTCTATGTGTTATGGTACTTCTTTTTAACTGTATGTCTCATAATCACATATATTTATCATATATTATGTTTAAGCTTCTACACACAAACCACTCCAAAGTCACTAGTATCAGTTAGAGTGATCACATGACTGGCAGACAAGTTGGGTATATGTTGATGAATTTCTCTTTTGCTGTAGACCTGCTTTGGAGCAGATGTTTTTCTGGTTTGTGTGTTGTTGGTTTGGGGTTTTTTTCCCTTCTCCTGCTTCCTCCTCTTTTTCACTTCTCCCAAGAATATTTGCATCAAGATAGAACACAACAGTGTCTGGACAATGCTCTTTTTATGCAGGAAGGCTTGCACTTGGGAGTATAGAATTCATACAGTTACATGCTTGCTTTGCGTGTGTGTAGAATTGCGACCTGCATGTTCTCACCGAGTAGCATACGGGTCAGTTCATCTCCTTGACCTGGGACCTGAAGTGATTACAGCTGAAGTCTGTGTGTGCGCTTTTCCCCCCTGCTGGAGTAAGAGGAGATAAGACTCTGTTATCCTGGACACTGCTTTCTGGTTTACATACAGCAAGTAATCATGAGGCGATTGCATCAGAACACTACATCTAGGGATGAGGATTGTAGCCTAAACCACCGTGTTAGCATAATATTGCATATGTATATATTCTAGCACCATCTAGACATTTTCCAAGGTAATTTCTGTAACAATAAACCATAAAATGCGATTTCCATATAACAAGAGGTAAAATAATGAGTGAGGGGGAAGAAGAGGAGAAAAGAGAAATACAGAAGGAAGAAAATTGTCCTGGTGGTAGCCTGGCTTTACTCGGAAGAGTAAATCATTTTGGAAGAGTTTCTTGAAGTCACAGACATTCAGCGATTCGTGAGAGTGGGGAGAAAACCAAACTCCATAAAACCCTATCTAATGCTTTCATTGTGCAAATGGCTTTTAGAAATGTTTTATGACGACACTCTCAGTCACTGGTGCTTGGTCTGTTAATGCATTAGCAACAGTGACTCTATTGGTGGCTGCTCGTGTCAACCATTTCCCAGTTTGCTCTTAGAGAAGCTTAGATTTAAAATTCTCATTTGCTTAATTAAGTTTAGAAAGAAAACCCAACTGAGTTATCTCTCTTGCCAAGCCTCATGTGCAAATGTAGTCTTACGAGACTGTTAGTTCCAATTTATTTCCAATTCCTGCTAGTACAAGTGGCATTCGGAATCAGGAGTTAGAGCCTGTCTGTAAAGTTCTACAGATAAGCAAGGTCATACCACCAAAGTATCAGTACTTTTCAAAGCATTTCTTTGGCCACTTTGCTGTCTTCCATTTGATGATTGTGACACATCAAACAGGAGGAGGGTGGTGTTCTGGGCCACAACAATGCAAAACTAAAGTTTCAGTGACAAGGTCCCTTCAGGAGTTGCACCAGAGTCTTCCTGAAACCTTATGTCTCTAGTAAAGCTGTTGAGAGATGCAGATTGATAACATAACTGGTCTGATGAATTAGCTACCTGCTTCTTCCTCAAGGTGATATGCTGTTCCATGTGTGCAGAGAGCAAGAGCTAAATTTGCAGAAAACTAACCTCACAGAAAACATTTTTCCCTGTGGAGAACATCAACGTGCTCAACAGATAAGCTCTGTGTATCAGACACCTTACACTACAATTATCTGGTGCTGGGGAGAAACATCAGTGGATTGAGTTTAGGTAGTTTGATTCAAAAAATTAGAAATGTGCAAATCATTGCACATGACATACGATGTGAAATGAGACCCACGACAAACAAAAAGACTGATTTATTTTTATTTTTTTTACCAAGCATTTAATATCTCTGGGATCCACTTTATTCTTTCTGCAAGTAATACGGTCAAGTAAAGGGTAGAGAGATAGCTAAACAATTGCTGGTATAAAAGTCTAGGATATAAATGCTATAAATATTAGGTTGCAAGACGAGGCTGTGTAAAGTATAAAGTATGGCTGTCATTGTTTTGGAGGCAAGAGATAAACACAATCCAAGAAACAAACAGAAAAACCCAGTCACATAGTATCAGATGAAAAAAACACACCCTAATATTATTTTATCATAACTAATAAAACTAAATTCCTACCAGCTTTAAAAAAAAAACAGCAAAACTAAGCAAAAGCAAAAATAAAACCAGCCATAAAAACCCCCAAACCACCCACCGAACAACAACAAAAAACCCTTATCCAAAATAGCAAACCGCCAAAACAAGTAAACAAACAAAACCTCCAAACAGCAAGTTTTGGGTTTTCTATAAATCCCAGCTTCCTCAACTTATTTCCAAACAGGCAGTTCAAGACCTCTGTGGTTGTCCTTCTGATGAGTGTTTAAATCACCAAGCCCTTTTCAGTGCAGAATAGAATAACTTCTCCTTCAGCAGATTTATCCTGCCGTTTCATTTGAATTCAGCAAAACCCATTAGCACAGTGTCACTTCCCCCAGAGTTAGTGTAGCCGTTGTACATTCTCTGTCTCTATTCTTGGGGTGGGAAAAGCTTTGCTCTAGGGCAGCCCTCCATAAAACTAAACCTAATTGTTTTGCAGTAGACCGTAGCCTATCACTTCATTGTGCTGTTGGCCAGGGGCCAGAGTGCCTAGCACACTGCTGTTAATGATCTTGTCTGCCCTCATTCTTAGGGGCTCACCCACGAAAGCGTGTAATATAGCTGCTGTACTCTGATTTTGGTTTTCTGTTAGCCATTTTACATGGATTTTACAGGATTTTTGGTTTTGAAGGACACTATTAGTTTAGGTGTTTTTCTGCATCCTCCCAGTCAGTATCTTGGATGAGGCTGTAAGCTCAGAAAAAAATATGGCAAAGTGTGTTTTGACAAAAGGTGGGTGTTCAGCAGAGGGCATTACGTTTTACTTTTCTGTGCATCAATGTTCATTGGTAGTTTGGGGCACCTTGTTGTTGTAATCTGTAGTGATTTCTGTTGTTTCTGTAAGTGAACACAGATGGGGAATGTTCTTTTTTTGCAAAGTGCTAGAAACGGTAGCAGCAAAGGAACTGCATTGGTCTGCTTTGTCTTTTGGGCCAGACTAGGAACACCTGAGTGATGTCTCTTACCTTTTTCTCAGGCTGAATTGTGGTGACTTTTGGGACACGGACTTTAGAACCTGAAGCCTGTCCCAAAACAAGGACTGCGATCTCATTCATCACTCCAGAAAGGGAGAGAACTTTTCACACTTGACCTGATTATGCTACTTTCTGGGTCCCTGTAGTCCTTACAGGTATTTAAGAGCTGCCTTTTCTAACACATTGTCTGTCATAAAGCAGTGTCTTACGGTGGGGAACAAAGTCAACAGCTTCAGCTTCAAAAACACGATCATTGCTTATGCTTCCAGACTGCCATGTCTGACCAAAGTCCACAGATCTCCTCACCTACTGCATCTTCCCAAAATGCTCAGACATGCTAGATGTTATCTTGCTGTTACTTCTTTTAGCGCAAATGAAAATGTGGCAAGCTTCCAATTCCTAAATTCAAATAGAGTGTGAGAGGCACCTTTTGTTTCCTGCAGTATTTTACTCCGCATGGGAAAATGAAAAATGTGTCTGTTAAGTCTGAACAGGAATTGGAAACCAGTTGTTGTCTTCAGGTGTTCTTGCCTTTGAGACTAGCTGGTTTTGTCACACCTGTGGTTAAATTCTGACATCAGGTGTAATTGGTTGTTTGGGCCTTACAAGATTACAAGAGGAGGAAAATACATTTTTTTCCATGAAGTGTGAAATGACATCATGATACCTTTCTAGATATTCTTTGCTGGAAAGGGAGTAGACTCAAAGGTCTGGTATCCAGGAGAACCAAAACAGCTTGGCCTACACATCTGTACCCAGGCATTGGATTAACCCAGGGTCTCCACTCATCTCTAAATATTCCTCTGCTATCTTGGTCTGAGGAAAACAAACGCAATTTACTTGGCACATTCTGATTCGCTGTGTGTATTTGTGCTCTCTCTTGTGGAAAAGATTTATTAGGTTAAGGGAAATTATCTGAGTCTGCATTGTTTGTATAGTCTTGAGTTCTGTTCCAAGTGACTTCCTGATACATCAGTTACACATAACTCTGCCACTTGTGAGGAATTGCAATGACTTGTTGTAATTCACAGGAGAAGGCTTGCTGTGAGGGCAGAGGAGTCCTGTGCTGTGGGGCAGTGGATTGGGGCCCCCAGAAATCTGGAATCAGTTTCCACATCTCTGGTGGACTCTGTGTGCAGTAGTGGTGATATATTACATCACTTCGCCTGGTCCTATAGTGAGGATAACTTTTGTTTTTTGTCTTGACTACTTGATTTATCAAAAAGTTTGGAGCATGAAAGAAGTGTTGGAGTAAGTTGCCCCGACATTAGGCAATTTCATGCCTATGAATGGCTACTAGTTATACTGAGTGACAGTGTGCACCAACAGCCCAGAAAGCCAACCATATACTGGGCTGCATCCCCAGCAGCGTGGCCAGCAGGGTGAGGGAGGGGTTTCTGCCCCTTTGCTCCACTCTGGTGAGAGCCCACCCGGAGTCCTGCCTCCAGCTCTGGAGCCCCCAGCATAGAAAAGACTGAGACCTGTTGGAGCGGGGCCAGAGGAGGCCACAAAAATGATCAGAGGGCTGGAACACCTCTCCGATGAGGAAAAGCTGACAGTTGGAGCTGTTCAGCCTAGAGAAGAGAAGGCTGTAGGAAGACCTTATTGCAGGCTTTCAGTACTTAAAGGAAGCTTATAAGAAAGCTGGGGACAGAATTTTTAGCAGGGCCTATTGCAAAGGACAAGGGATAAAGATTCTAAACTAAAAGAGGGTAGATTCAGACTCGATAGAAGGTTGAAATTTTTTGTGATGAGAGTGGTGAAACACTGGCACAGGCTGCCTAGAGAGGCGGTAGATGCCCCATCCCTGGAAACTTTCAAGGCCAGGTTGGCCGGGGCTCTGAGCAACCTGATCCAGCTGAAGATGGTACTGCTCACTGCAGGGGTGTTGGACTAGATGACCTTTAAAGGTCCCTTCCCACCCAAATTATTCCATGATTCTATGTGGCCTGAGCAGTTAAAGGTGGCCAGATATGAATGACAGCCACTTTGCTCCCTTGCTTGAGTAGCTGGCATACTTTAACCTCTCTAATCAAGGGGACCATTCCTGCTGAGGGGTATCATGTTTGACTGGCACGTCTTTCTAGGTATTTTCACATTATTGAGCACATATAGGCTGTGCTTTTAGCTGGGACCTTTAGACCTGATAAGACACAAGCTCAGAGTATTAATTACACAGGTCATCTGAATAGAAAGTGAGGATCAGTGCAGAATACTCTAAATTCTGGTGTTCCTTTTGCAACTCTGATATGGTTACAAGAAATGGATCCATGTATGGATTTTCAGCCTTTCACTGTTACAGGTTATTGATCTCCAGAGGGAAAAGCGAATAGTGAAGGTCTAGGAAAGTGTTTAGAACTGCCTTGCTGAGAAAGAATGCTGTTTATTTCTCCTCATGGTGTGACTTCCTGTATCCACAGGAGAACAGAGAGGTTGAAGACTAGTGTTTAGATATTTTAATTACAAAGTTATTTTTGTAATGCTGTTCCATTTTACCTCCTGTACTCTTTATTGAGCTGTTGAGTGCAGGACAGTCCTGTGTTGGTCTTCAATGCAAGTCAAGGAATTGCTGGATTTTTGTCAGAAAGCACTGGGTTTCATCTACAGAGGGAATTCCTTAGAATCCTTTGAAAGAAAGACTCCTGAGATGGTCAAGAAAAAAAAACCTCTAAAGCTCTGCCTCAGCTCTTCATCCTTCTCTGGCAGGGGAGTGCAGGGAGGCCTGTCTAAAGCAAGAGATGTTTCTTCAGGTGGCTGGATGTGATGTTCTTCTCTGGAACAGGCAGTTGTCAATAAGCTGTTGAGAGATGAGTACTAGGCTGTAGCTGGAATTCTCCGTGTCTGCCAGGGCTCAGTCTGAGCTCTTACCTTATGCATCTAGCTTTCAGCCTGTGCACTGGCACACGGTCATTCCTCTCTGCACTGAAAATTACCTCTGTTGTTGGAGCCATGACACCGGCTGTTTCTAAGCTCCTTGAGGTGTTGGTAAACATCATGTAAATGAGGTAAATGCTCCCTGGAGGTTTCCCAGTCTACAAACTTGCTATACCTCTAGCTCTTGTAGCCCAGTTTTCTTGGTTTTACTGCCTAACTCCTGAAAAACACTCCTATGGAGCCTCCACTGACTTTCTAGATAAAGAAGGAAGTCTGAAACTGGTCATGGCATCCTTTTTCTGGTGCTTAAACTACAAATTTCTAGTGTTCAGGTAGATAACCCATTTATGTCTAGTTGTACAAACAATCTACTGCTTTCTCACCTTCTACTCCACAGTTAAAAGGAAAACCAAAGAAGCAGAGCAAACTCTGAGGTTTAGACTATGTAGGAACAGTAAGTGGAGTGAAAATGAATGAATAAAAGATTTCATAAAATGGAGTCTGACTGTGCAACCAATCACCTGCTTGTAGTGACGTGAACTGCTTTGCCAGCCTTCCCAGCTCTTTTTGCTCTGCAGAGTTTCTGGTTTAGTTGCTGCCTGGTTTACCTTTGCTCTCCTCCAGCTTAACAGTCTCTAGGGTGAGCTTATAACAATCAGCTCAGTGAAGAGGAGGAACAGGAGAGCCACTGACCTGTATCACTGGAGTAACTCTGACAGGCTGGAAACTGGCGTTATTACACTTGCATTAACCACTTAGACAGACACACAATTACATGCAATAGGAAGGTAAGTATGTACATGAGAATAAAATTGTTCAGGCAATATCAGGAGAGAACAGAGATGTCAGTGAAACAGTGACTTCCTGTGAAAGCTTTCTTTTTTCCACATAGCACATTAACAAGGGCAGCTTTGGAAGCTGGGAGGGACAGAGAGAAAGAGGGAAGGGGAGGTAACAGGGGACAGCACAGGCATTTTCCAATGCAGACAGAAGATTCATACATAAAATAAGCAAAGTGGCCAGTGGCCTGAAGATTCCTTGGAGGTTTATGAATCACCCTGCAGTAGCTTAGTGTCAGGGCATAACTAGAAGGAGCCACCCAGCAAATGCCATGGCAGCTAACAGATGAGTGAGATGATCCATTGCAAAGGGTAGTTTTTATTAACTCTCACTCTAAACTGAAATCAAAGTAATGCATTTAGTGTCCAATACATCTGGGCCGCAGCTTGGGGTAAAATGCTCTCTTATTACCTACTAAGCAGAAGTGAAAAGACTCGTTAGTGCTGCATTTTGAAGACATTGAGATGAACAGTTGCTGTGAGACTGTACAGATGGTTTCACAGTAGACAAGTGTTGCAGCTGCAACTTCAGCCTGTGCTTCAGACGCTCAGACTCCAGGGGGTGAGGACCAACCCAGTCAGAGGGAGTGGTGATTAAAAGCTTAGGAAGCCAGGCTGGGACACACGGGAACTGGAAGAGCCATTAGTGTACTACTGTGTGGCACAGGACTGTTAAAAATAGTATCTTCCAGTCGGGTCTTTCATTAAAAAAAGTGGTTTTCAGCATTTAGAGTTTTTTCTGGGTTCGTATTCCTCTTTCAATAGATACATTTTAAAGATACGAATGTTTGACAAACTTTGCTTTCCAGCTTTACAAAAATAAAAAGAGCTGAAGACAGAATCACAGAATCACAGAATAAGTAGGGGTTGGAAGGGACCTCTGTGGGTCATCTAGTCCAACCCCCCTGCCAAAGCAGGGTCACCTACAGCAGGCTGCACAGGACCTTGTCCAGGCGGG
>Ga0065711_1003963_pt1 | contig 25600 bp, 7 predicted proteins | sample Hoacrofraction12_FD_59098 | JGI IMG/M metagenome (GOLD analysis project Ga0065711, IMG submission 59098) | Hoatzin crop microbial communities from Cojedes, Venezuela - Epithelial fraction 12 v2 (version 2) | ecosystem: Host-associated > Birds > Digestive system > Esophagus > Crop | place...
GGGGGGGGGGGGAGGAGAATAAGTATGTAGTACACGAAGACTGTATATACCAAGAATGATTACTGAGGTTCTTGGCATTAACATCATGTTTTCCTGAGAGTTCAGGACGTAACTGTAAATTTGAGTTGAAGACTAAGTCAAACATTTGTTCTCTATGAATAGACAAGTTATTTAAAGAACAACAGTTTTTTTAAAACCTGCCTTGGTACCTCATGTAGTCCTAACTTTAATATTATTTCATAATTGGTCTTTGAGGAGATTTATGTGGGACAGTAGTTTGTGTACTGGTATAAAACATTTAAAGAATAGTTTTTTTATAAAAAGCTATATGTAATTAGTTTTCAGATCAGCATTGTAACAGTCCTTTGGAATGATCCTTCAGTTTTCTCTTTCTGTGATCAAAGTTTAAAGGTGTTTTAAGTTTGTCTCTAGCAATCCAAAATAATTTTTGACCAGTCTTCAGCTTTGCTCTGTGCTCCTGTTGAAGTAATAATACTGTAGCTTTAGATGCCAGAAAAGTTGTTAACATTTCAACTATAAAACCTGTTTTTTGTAAGTTTTAGCAGTTAAACAACTCTGTCTACAAATTTGGCATACAAGATCACACACTGGGAGTAATTAACTTAGTTCCAAGGGTGAGGATGTGAGGGTGGCTTTTCTACAAGTGTAATCTCAGTGTCTTGATTAGAAATAATATTACAAGACAGTAATTTGGAAAGTGGTGCATTTTTTCAGTTGCTGTCACAACTTCAAGCTGCAACATCAGAATATATATTTCCTGCCACCTTTATCCATACTTAGGAATATTTTAAAAAGTATCTTTTAATTTACAGTACTTTGTGCAACAGAGAAATCTATACAGTCACAGTAGGCATTTAAACTTCACTTTCCTGTTTAGTTAAAGAAGGACGTGTGTGCAAGTCTAGATATACAGAGCTAAGTATGAAGGATTAGACTCCTAAATGTGATCCTGATAGAAGACTTTCTTCTTATCTGAGGTTCTAGTGATTCCTGGAAGCTACCTTGGATACATGCCTTTTGCACTGCTTTCTAGTTAGTAGGTTAATTTCTACGTGATGGATGTAGGGGGAAGAACAGTTCTTTCACTTTCTTCGCTGACTGCCATGAAAGAGAGGAGGTGTGCTTTTTTCCAGATTACTGAGCCACTTTCATCTATTCGTAGCTTTCTTAAGCAGCAGAAGTGAAACTCCTCCAAGCTCTTAGCTTCTGTTTTCTTTCTGTTTTCATGAACCTGAGTTACTGGAACTTCGCTGTGGTAAGCAAAAAAGTGCTTTGTGTATGGTTGACCTATGGAAGCTCTAGGAATCAAACGAAATAAATCTGTAGGTACATTCTGCAGAAATCACTGGTTTAGGGATCAAGGGCAAGGGGATGCTCTCAGTTAAAGTTTCTTATAACTTCTGTCTTTTTTTATTCTGAAATTTATGAGAATTATTTAGCAAAAATTATATATCACACTATACTAGTGCAAAGTATTTTTGCACCTCACTAATTGAAGTGTGGTAACAGAATTTTAATTTAGTAATCAGAGAGCATGACTGTCTGGCTGAGTATTCAGTACATTTTTCAACATGATAGTAACTACCTAAACTTGATACTACAAACAAACAATTTATTAGAAATATTATTTCTATGTTTTTACCTTAAAAGTTGAGAGATGCCCTCAGCCTAAACAGATATTACTGTGTCTTTGAAAATCATAGGCTCAACGTAGAGTGTTCACATGCTAATTTTGTTGAATCTGGAAGAGTGGAGTTGATGTGTCAATATAAATATTTCGGGAGTGACCTGTGTGTCATGCAGTCTGCTTTTTTATGTAGCTTTCTCTTCTTCCATTGTTCTCAGAACCTGGCTGTTTTTGTTCTATGCAGTTTCCACATTTTTAATTAGATGTAAATTAAGAATACTTGATGTTATGAGAAATTACATAATTGTCCTGATTATTTTTTTGTCCCCATCAAATTGATAATGGCAGGATGTGCCTTTTCACTGGTGTTTCATTTCATCATTAAGGATATTGATAAAAAGTGTTTTAGCAGTCTAATTACCTGTTATCTAGGCTTACATAGACACCTTTAAGTAACTGATTTCCCCAGTTTCATTACTTCTGATAAGTGATAACTCGTGACTATTTCAGTGGAAATGGACAACAGTGCATTACTGTTTCTAGTTGGTGTGTGTTTCACTCAACTTCCTTCTAGTTTAACAAGCCACTACAAGCAGGTTTGCAATATAGTTGCATAGCACTTAGACTTTAAAAGTCTTTAATAAATGTAGAGGTGTATAGTAAGTTCACCAGAATCGTCCATTTATATTGTGATTCTTTCCTTCAGTAAGAGGAAGATACCTCTTACATTCTTAGTCAATTATTAAATGCTTAACTGTAGTGAAGTACAACGTCCTTCAGTAAGAGAAATCTTTATGCGTATTTAGTCTCTTATTTCACTTCTTGGCACTATGATACTAGTAGGTGTGGTAGCAGCTGCTAGTGCAGTCTCTCACTGGAGAGATTACTTACGTTGCATTGGTTACTGTGTACAGCTAGTGTCTAACATCTACAAAGTGATGCATGTAAAATATATACTCCCCAGTTTAACTCATTCTACCTGACTTCAGAGTTACTGAATTATTTGTGTGCTAAAGCCAACCATTCTTTTTTTTTTGCTGTTTATTCGCATGTGCACAACAGAATAGTGAACTGACATGCTGGTAGATTGCTGAATGTGGTCAAACAATGCTGCTAAATCTGTCAGGGGAAAGGAGTCGTCACTTGTGCTAATATAGCTATTGTGGGTCCTGTTTCATCCCTGCATTAGTGGAGCGCTAGCTGTATTGTGTAGCTGGAGCTCTGTGATGTTCTTTCTCTCTGGAGAATGGGACCTGTCAAAATGCATCATGATTCTCACTGGGGAAAAAGTGTCACAGTCCTGAAGGGGTGAAAAAATGAGTAAAGCCCTAAAAGGTCATGAGAGTTTAAAACCAAACAACAGCTTTGAAGGTTTTTAATATACGTGCATCTATGAACTAGAGAATCATGGAGTTCTTGAGGCAAGGGGTGCAAAAACACCAATTTCACTCTGTGCTAAAGATTATCGTTATATATACTGAGTGTTATTTGGTGGACACAGTTATGCATGAGAAGCTGTGTTTGGTGTAACAGAACTAAATAGAACGAAGATGTCTGCTACTTCAGAGTGCTTGCTGTCCAAAAGAAGAAAACAAACACACAGAAAATGAGATGGTAGTGATCCACAAGCTGAGCTGTTTTTGCAGAACGTAAGTGTGCTGACTTGAAACTTTTGTATGTATCAACAAGTTTTTAGATGAGATTTGAAGTGTCTTTGTATACATTTATTGGGACAATTTGCCAACTGTAAAGGTGCAGGTAAAAAATAAAAATACATTGTCTGACTGTTTTCTAATGAGTCTTTTTCTGGAAAGGGTACATTCTGCTTCCACCACTCTTCCTGTGAATGGCTCAGTGGCACAGCCACCTCTACCTTGATTTTTAGAAGACTTTAGTATTCAGTTTGACTCAGTGACCCAGCAGAAAACTTACACAGCTGAAAGAATGATCAGTATTCTGCTAAGCTAGCAGAATCACTTTAATGTGAAGTTGGTGGGTGCCGAAGTAGTGTAAAGAATAGGGTGTATCATATAGTGGGATAGGATAGAGGGAAGGAAAGTTAGGGAAGGAGTTGTGCATCTTTTGGCATAAGAACACTGTAAGATCAGCTCAGTCATTTTGCACAACTCCACCCTAAGAAGCACCATGGGAAAGAATGTGAAGACATTTGGTTGTTGCTGTGCGCCAGCTCGAGTTGAGTCAGCATCTCAGTAATAAATGAGGTAAGTCAGGAAAAAATAGACTTTTGAGGGGGTCTTAAGATTTTAACAAGTAGCTTGTCTTGTTTGTCTGTTTCACAGGTAGGAAAGCAAGAACATCTGAAGAGCTAAAGTGTAAGGGTTAATTGAAGCTAAGAAATCTCTGCAGCAGTGGTCTAAACTGGGATCCTTAAAAAAATCCAGAAAACCCCAAAAATGAACAAAGAAAAATCACCAAGAAAAAAAACCTCACAAAAAAGAAAAGTCCTTGTCAATACTGACATGAGCTGTCAAGCTTGACAATGAAGTGTTAAGGCCATTATAATTCTTCTTTTGGGAGATTAGTCTCTGCTTTTGTGCCATGTTTTTTCAATTTCTGCATTAGTCTATGTTCTTCAGTGCTGTTGCATGAGATTTTGTGACATGAAGATATGCAGTGCTGGATATGATCTTTAATTACGGGAAAGCCACATGGCTTAGTTGATAGAATCCAGAATGTATTTACTCTACTTTCAATCCCATTTCAATGTAAGGGACAGACAAGCAAGAGACTATCTCCATTTGTGAAGTCACCTTATTTTGTTTAAATTCTTTTACGTCTGCCACATTTGAAGTTCTCTTAGGCCTGCCTACTTTCCCTGTTGGCTTTATTTTTAATAAAAGTGAGTCACGCTTGTGTAACTAAGTAAACTTTCTATTTAATATATGATTCGTTTGCAGAAGAGGAAAAACAGAATAGCCAGTCTTTCCTTGAAGTGAATATGTCACAATTCTTTTGTTCACTTTTTTGGAAGAGATATTTTGCAAGGTTCTTTTGAAGTTTAAAACAACACTTGAACTGACAAGGCTTGACCAAAAAGGTTTCTGTAATCTTAATTCTTTCTGAGAGAATATGCTATTAGAAGGTATTTATTTCTTTACTGTCTTGTTTCCTATGGCACTAGTGCTGTTGATATAATCCAAGTGTGAGCCAGCTAACTTGCTGTATTCATATTATCAATTTGATAGTGGAAATGTCTGTGATGTTCTCAATTCTCTCACAGTGTTGTAGAACTTACACTGGAGTCCTTCCTTTGCTTCGTATTACTTACCTGCTAGTGAAGCTTCTGGGAAATATCTGTCTGCTCTGCGAAGCAGTGTAATGATGGTTTTTGTCAAACTTTCTTGTCTCTCTGGGAATGAGAATTTTTCTCACCAGAAGGAGGACAATGTGAGGAAAGGTTGCTATAACGGCAGTTTTTCATGCACGTGTAGAGTAAAATGGTTTTAGTGCACGCTTTAATTAGGCAGCCTCATTATAAAGGTCTGCCATTGCTACAGAATTGTTAACATGGGAAGTGGTGGCATCATCGTGTCCTGGTTTCTTCACATCCAAATTGGCTACCTTTCTGCACAGCACACCTTACTTCTGAGTTAGTGCCCACTCTATCAGGTAGCTGAATAGGAATGATCATTTCCAGTGACGTACAAGAGGTTTCCTGGGCTAGCTGTGTGGTCTTCCCTGTCCATATGGCGAGCTTAGTATCGGTAGAGGTTTGCACTTTCAAAATTAAGACTTACAAGCATGTTTCCAGTCGTTTTGGAAAGTAATTATTGCTGCTTGTTCTCCAGGGTATTGAAGTAGAGCATTCTGGAGGGCTCTAAGGCTGCTTACTTGGGATCTTTCCTGTGGTATAATGGGGTGTGTTACAGGTCCAAAAGTAGTGTGAGCCAAGGAGATTCCTACCAATTACCCAAGGCAGGCCAAAGCGTACAAATCAGCTAAACTGTATTTTCGGAGAAACCAAATTATGAGAAGGTTATTTTCCTCTCCTCTTATGTTTCCTTGAAATCAGGGGCTATGACATAAACTGTAGTGCCATAACTGTCCCAACCAGCTTGTCTTCAGTGTTTCTCTCATTCGCTTGTTTTTATGGCTTGTGCAATTGCAAACCTCTCAGCTGAAGTTAAGCCATGGAAAAGTAAACCATGCAAAGGAATCCTAATCTTGGGATGGATCTAGTACTATTTTCATGGTCTCTAATTTCTGTGATCATATCAAAGCTTGGTTTTTTTTGTTTGTTTGTTTTTCTGGGTTTTTTTGGCTGTGTTGGGGGGGCAGTTCAAAGAGCTGCATGCATGTTCCAATTTAAATTCGATGTTACTGGATGTTTGGTTTCACTATTCATGCTCTTCTGCAGTGCAGGGTAGCTGCTGGTGGCCATGTATCGAACAGCTGACTTTGCTTATTGCTGTGACTTGGGTTATGGAAGAGGATATTTCACATCAAGCTGGTGATGATTGAAATTGATGCCCACGTTGTTTTACCAAAATCTCACTGATCCTTTGACTGAAAAAAATCGCAATTACATAGTGTGGCAGTAACATGTCTGTACATGTGTTAAAATTTCATTATAATCAGTGTGGTCAATACAATTGATTCACCTTGCCCTTGAGCAGGCATCTTGCAGATAGTTAGGTTAGTTTTTTTTACTTCATTGGCTGGTAGACAAGATCTCCATTGAATACAGTGGGTTTACAGGTTTACACACCTTAATTCAGGTGCCTACCTGTAGGTGATTTAATCTTTAAATACTGTCTTGTATTCCTGATGGTAGTGCAATTACAGGGTCTTGTCTTTCCAAATACGTTCTGGATATATCCTGACAAGATTGCTAGTTATGTCTGTTTTTTCAAATTTGTTACTTTTTGTAAACTATAGAAGTTGGTAAAAATCTCAGCTTGGTTTGTTGAGAGGTGGTGAAAAAGGTGCTTTCTTTACATTTCTCATGCTTTTCATTTTCTTCATGTAATGAAAAATGTACAAATATCCTTTCAGGATGAACAGGGAAGTAAACGACTCATGTATATGCCATAAATTCAGCTGTAGCTGGTCGTACTGCAGTAGGAAGCAAGTTTCTTTTACTGAAGTTAGTGTGGGGCACCACACACAGAACTCCTGTCCTTGCTGCTTTCCAGACGTTTGGTGTTTGAACTTTTAAGGCTTTTTTCATTTTATGTAATGCAGTTTTTTTCTTTTTTGGTAATGTAATACTTTCTAACGGTTCACATCTCCAGCATAGCCTTGGCATTTTATGTGTTTCAAACTACAGTACTGTTGGTAGTGTTGTAGTGCCTGTCACGGTGTTTCATGCAAGACTGCACAAGAATCCCACAGCCAAGCATCTCCCTTTGAAAACTGTCCTGCCGCAATACCATCATGTACAGAGCTTACTGCAGTTTCTGTTAGAGTGGCTCTGTGTGCAGCTCTCTGTGCCCAGCCCCACTCTGTGGTGGTTGTCCCACTCTGCCTCAACTCCAGTCTTATTTCCAAAGGCAGGGCAGTATTGTCTTTTCTCACCACGTTTGGCAGTCCTTTTCCATTTCCCAGCAGAATGCAGGGTCAGCAGCAGTTGGTGTCTGAATGCTGGTTTGTGGTGGGTGGATGTTTTTTGGTTTGGGGGGCGGGGGGGGGGGGGGTGATGGTGAACCCTTAGGAAGAGAGAAGACAATGCTGTTAGTCCCCCTGTTTACTTTGTAGTTCACTTCCCATGTAATTGGAAAATCCTAGGCCTCTAGTACATTTAGGGTGGTTGTGGACAGAGATAAATATGGAGAGCAGAAGAGAGTTCTGTCTTCCTAAAATCCCACCAACCCTTTGTCTGGATGGAAAAAAGAAGTCATGTGGTATGGCAGTAAAATGCTTTCTTTTAACTACTATCTTTACGTTTACTTCTTGTCTTTAAATTAGAAGGGGGTTAAGGAAAAAGCTGTTCAGTTACAAGGTGTTAGTACTGCAGTTTCAAACACTAAGTGGATTTCTTTGTCAGTTGTAAATCTAAGATATTGATTAAACCTCCGTGGGCTTTAACATTCATTCTAGAGAACTTGGGTGTTCCTGCTTTTGGTTCTAAGCATAAATCACATAGATGCTTCTTGAGGCAAAAATGGTCGGCATCCTAAATTAAGACCAGCAGAGTACCTGTTATATTGAGAAAACTGCATGTTGAATGCATGTTTAGATTTTTCATTTTTTTTCAACTGTATCTGTTTTCTTTTGCAGAACCCTATGATAATATGAGAGAGATTCTCCAAAATGTGGCCAAATTACAAGGTGTTTCGAATATGAGAAAACTAGGTCACTTGAACAATTTTACTAAGGTAAGAACTCAAACAGTGTCATAGAACAAGTGGTCATATAGGAGAAATGCTGTATGTACTCTATCACACATGGGGTGGGAGGTTCGTGAAACAGCTTAATATCGTGGAACAATACTTGAAGTCTACGTACTGTGAGAGAGGAAAGGAGCAAATAAGGACAAGCGAATATGTGAATGCAGGGTTATGCTGAATTTTGTCTACATGTCCTGCTGGCTGAATTTTTGTATTTTAGTGCTTAGAGGCCTGAAATATCTCCAAGTTAATGGGTTAAGTTGCACAAATAGAGCTGAAGATTGATTTCTGCTCCACAAAATTGAATCAAAAATGTGAAATGCCAGGCTCTCTGGATGTATACTGAGCAAGTATGATGAGTGGGAGGACTGTATCAATGAGCATGATATGCAGTGGTCTGGATACTAATAGAACAGCAGCTGTCAACTTTCACTGTAGTTTTCATAGTGACAAAGGTTTAAAGGGGTGATTTCTAGAAATGGTCTGTTTTGGTGTTTTTTGAGGTGCTTTTTCCAAATACATGCTTCCAAGTCATGGGAATGTGACAAGTACTTGCCTGAAAGTATGCTGGATGGATATATTGGAAGCTGTCATTGTGAGCTGACGTGAGGCAATAACTTAAAACTTACTGCAGGATGAGAGTGTAGCCTGAAGAAAGAGGCCATGAAAGGCCTGCAGAAGGAGAGCAAGTACCATTTTTTGAGTAGATGAACAACCTGTGGAGGTAAGCAAAGAGGACTGATGGAACATGGGCAGGGAGTTAGGAGAATGGTTTTTGTTGTAGCATGCTGAATGGTTGTGGTTGGACCAGCATTCCATTTGTCAAGGCAAGGAAAAAGTGCCTTGCAGTCAATGAGATAGGAGACATAGGAGCTTCAGTGTGAGTGTTACCCAAAGGGATGGACTGATGCTCAGAAGGAGCTGTTAACTTGTACTCCTTTCTGATAGAGCACCACAGATAGGGCAACATGCCTGAAAGTGAAACCCAAGTTTCTGTGACAGAGGATGGATCCTGCAATCAGCAGTAGCCAAGAAACAAGGTAGTAGTGGAGAATTTTGTGGATAAAGTAATTGTAGATGAGCTGATAACAAGTCATGGAGTAAGATAATGAGGAGGCTACTTACCAGTTTTGAGACAACCTCATGTGAAGGAATGAATGGTCAAGGGCAGGTTTGAGGGACCAGTTGATAGAAGCACAAACGTGCATGATAATCTTCAAAGTAGGTATGCTTCTTGTCTGTTAAAAGCACTCCTTGTAAGACTGAACAACACTTCAGTGGTAGATTGTGGGATTCAGTTCACAGGAGGGTGAGTACTGAGAACAGCATCACAGCAGCAAAGAGATTTACCTTCTAGTGCAATTAATGACAAGTCTGTAAATGCTCCGTTTTCTGAGTTTGTTCAGAGCATGTGTAGGTGCATAGCATTCACTGAGGAACTAAACTTGCTTACACCAAGATTTTTTTGTTTGTTTGTTTATTTTTGGTCATTGCCTTATTGTGTCTGTCAGACATCCACCATTGACAAAATGTTGCTGTTTTTACTGAGATTCCAAACCGTGCTGCAAGAAAGCCCATTGTTCTGCTAGAAAAGGCTAATATGTAGCCGTATTTTCTTTTTCTGCTAATCTGGAAACTTTTAAATGTGAGTGCTTCCAAATTCTGTAGTTGCCTTAAAATTGAAGAGCTGGATTAGGTTTGCAGATGCATGATTCCTAGTGAAAAGTCAGTATTTGAATCTATGGATCTTAAAACAGTGTTGATTTTACTGTTGAAAATCAGATGTTATCTGGTTTAATCAAAGCACCTTTATAAAAGTGGTAAATTAGTAAATATGCATACTGTAATTAAAGGATGAACCAAAAATTCTTTTTGAAAGATGGTTTTGAAAAATTGAGTAATTCCATAATTGAATATTTGAAGAATTTGTTCTTTGTACTCACTTTGTATTAATATTGGAAAATATTTGCAAAAACACGAGGAATGGTTTCTTCAATTAGACTTAAGACTGACAAGAAATGATGAATTCATGAAAAGCAACTTGCTAAAATTAGATATGACTTTAGAAGATAGGTACTGTAGTTCGTAACCTGGTTTTGATCCTGAATCAGAGTGACCGTGTGTAAGGAAATCATACTAATCTATTAAATATTTAGCACTAGTTCTTATATTCATCTCCCTGGAATACCTGCTTTATAGATATGTAACATCTGCATTTTGATTTTGAAAACTCTTCCTATTTTTGTTTGAACTGTAAATACAGTTATGAAAATAGAATAGAAGTTGCAAATTGTATTGTATTGTCTGCCTTGTGGTTGGAACAGTTCTGTGTTTTTCATTCCAGTGGTTAAGAGTGAAAGCCTGGAGCTTGGTGGAGATGCTTGTATTTGCTTTTTGCACTCTGGTCTTCTACCATAAATTGATACAGTCTCAGTTCCCCCTTAATGAGATAGGAGCGTAGGCAAGATAGGTGTACTAAGAACTGAGGATGTTTGTATCCTGACTTAGAATTATATTGAAGATGAACTTGATTAGTCTGTAAATCCTTGCATTTTATGGTCCATTTTTGAAAGGATACTAGTTATCTGGGACATTTGTCCTATGGACACAGAAAGTACTTTTGGGATTTTTTTTTTTAATAGCATATGTCTGATAAAATGATACAGAAAATCTATAAAATTTAACTCTCCTGCTAGGAATATTATTATACTTAAAAGAAAATGTCAGCACCAATATAATAGTTAATCCCCGCTGCCCTAGATTTTTTCTTCAAAGACTGAGCAAATTTCACATTTGGAAGAAATACGGTTCTACTGTTTTTGGCTAGGGGAAGCAAAATGCTTGTATTAAGGTGTAAACAAGTAGTGTAAGTTAACATGGACTTCCCTGACAGAGATCAAAGTAGACATTAAGTTTTGTATTAATGTCAAGATATCTGAGGTATGTTAGGTTCATGTTTCTTTCCTTGAAAGAGGACTAGATTTTTAAGGTGGGGTTTGTTCTCTCTCCCCTCCCTCCCACCCCCTTATTTGAGGAGAATGAAAGTAATCGCCCTTTAAAAATTGCTGAACTAGACTCCTGTATTTTATGCAGAAGTTAAATACTTGAAATAAAATTTATTAAAACAATGGTGGTCAACAGTCAAATGGATTTGTTACTTTATCTGCAGAAATGATACTATAAGGCAGATATTTTGTATTAAGCTTTCATGCCTGAGAGATGCAACTGCCTTTTCGTTTGTCTTTCCCTTCAAGAGGAGTCTTAACTAGTGATGGTGAGGTCCCCACAACACCCAGTAAAAACCTTCATGTCCGTGTTCTTGGCTCTTTGGTTGTAGAACATGTGTTGTTCTTGCCCAACAGGTGCTGTAAATTTTCTACTCTGAGAAATTAGCATTCCCAGTCTGGTGATACTCAGGCTATGGAAATGTATGTTTAGTTCTGAACTGCATCAGTGGCAGGCTTAGAAATTTTTCTCCTTATCTGCTGCTTATCACTTAAGTGAAGCTGCACTTTTGTGGGAAAAACGTTTATGAAGTACTGCCTAATCTGTATTAAACAAAAATAATCTTGCTCCTTTCAAACCACCTGCATCGCTATTTAAGCTAACCTGAATTTTGACCTGAAATGATTTGAGGATTTGACCTCGAGTAAAAGGTCAGTGATGCTTTGAGTCGTCGCAGCTGTTGCAAGCTCAGTATGTGCCTTTGGCTTCAGTAAACTGAGTAGGATTATGCATCTTTCATTTACATGGCCAGCTATGTAAGGCAAGCACCTTGAAGTTTCCCAGCTTCTGCTGATTAATGCCAAAACATGATGGTTACTTTTTGGGGGTTTTCCCCACCCCTGTGAGAAGTAGTAAGTGATAAATTACTGAAAACCAGAAGGAACTGTACAGTTGCATTTACTTGGTGGAAAACATCTTCTGGGTTTGAAGTATTCATTTAGAATCCTGTACTGCAGAATGTTTATCGCACTGTTAGCGTCTGAGAGAACCTTTATACCTTTTTAAATCTAAAAGCATATTTAAATAATGAACAGGAAAAGAGATCCACAGACGCTGTTATAAGGATTTCTGTTTTTCTTTGAAAAAGAATTAAGATCAAAATGAAACTTAGTTCATTTTAGCTTAAACTTAACAGTGGAATCATATCAGTCCTATGGAAAACTATAGTTTCAGTCTGCTCAAAACTAGTTTTATCATTATTTAATGAGGCTCTACTATTCTGCTCTGTATCTGTTAGCGTTTGACCATGCTGCTAAACTTTGACAGGATGTGCATTGAGTTTGGGTCTGTAGAGGCTTTCATGGATTCCGTCTCTATCTGACTCATAGTCCATCATTTTAGAGTCTCACCTGTCCTTTGCAAAAACCAAGTATCTCAGAATCCGAGTGCAGTGTTGACAGACTGTGACATTCATCCAAGTAGCTAAACCACTATGTGCAAAACTTGAAATCTCATGATGAAGTATATAGTGGATGGGAACAGAACGTCTGCTTAGGAACATTCAGCTGTGGAACAAAGCTGGAGAGCTAATGGGCCTAAATCCAGAATCTGCAGTTTCAGTAGGGGCTTCACTTAAGATGAGGATCTACCAAGTAGTGTCCTCATAAATATTACCTGTGATGGTTCAAACTATATTTCCAAATACAGTATAATAATTACATTTTGGATGCATAGAATAATATAAAACTTTTACCTAGTAATTGCTGTGACTGTTCTGTTAAATGTAAATTTGAATGATCTCAGTGTACACTCAACTTGTGTACACTGTTGACCTCCTGTGGTTTTGTTGTTTTGAGCTACTGTTTCCAAGACATGTTGATGTGTTACTCATATTGCTATGACTCATCCAAGTCGCATGAAAAACTCATAGCTGACAGTAAACATGAAAAAAACCTTCACTGTAAGTTAGTCACTGTCTGGCCTAGCGTAAATACCATTTTGTCCTAATATGAAGTCATACCTTCAGAGAGTCTGTGCTATTCTCGTTTGTGGATTATATAAAAATTTTTAATTTTAGAGTTGACTTTTCAGCATTTCTAACAAGCAAAGTGTGCTCTGTTTGTGTGTATTATATATAAGAATATCTATGATTTGTTGTGAATATATATATACATTTTGTACGTTCTGTATATGAAAACTATAAAGTGTATTTGCATAACTCCAGGCATTTACGTGATATGATAATCCATTGCCATTTTAGTGAAATATAGGAATGTGTAGCCAAAGGCAGGCTTTAGTGTGCTGGTACTGCTTCCCTACAAACTTATACTACAATAAGATGCACATTAATTGTTAAATGGTACAATGAAACATGTGACAGTTACTTGGCTTTCTCAGGAATTCAGCCATCTACAAAAATCCCTGCATTTGGGCCAGGATCATTGACCTGCTTAATGTTGTTTGAGGGTGAAATGAGAAGAAAATGGCAATGTTTCTCCATTAATATATTTAAGAACAGACATTTATAACTGAGCAAACACCCAAAGCACTGAGACCAGCTGAACAGTATCTTCTTTATAGCAGCTTCAATGACTTTTTTTTTTCCCTTTTAAACATATATCAATCCAGCCTTACTTTTGCCAGGTTTTTCTTCCTAGACTAAATAAACCCAATGGCTCAGCCTCCATGGGTGTGTTTTCTAGCTGCCTTGTACATTTTTCTGCTACAGTTTTTCCAGTTTGTCTGCTAATAAAATGTGGCACCAAAAATTTTGTTCTTCATGCAGTTTCAAGAGCTGCCTGTGAAGTGGGAAAAAAGGTCTCTTAATTTCAAACATAATGCAGTCCTGCTAGTATTTCCAAAGGCAACACTTCTTTTTTTTTTTTTCCCCTGAAATTATAGCGCATTAACTCATTTAGTTTATGGTTTGCTGTAACTTACAGATCTTGCTTTCCTTTTCAAATTTGCTTTTGTATTTAACATTCTGCATGTTTTCTGGACACCTTGCATTTCTCTGCTGAGCTGCTTCCAGTCTTTATGTGTCTATTAATGTGTGGTACCCTGAAGACGTGATATGCTGTTCCTTTTATTTTATTGAATTTTCTTACTGAGTTCGGGCACTCCTTTCAAATCACTGAAACATTTTGAATTCTGAATTTCTGTCCATCTTCTAAAGCTTTTTCTAGCTGGAAATTCTGTAAGCGCACTACTGTGTGTAAATTGCAAAGAAAACCAACACAGAAGTAATGGTGGCCAACTGGAATGAGAGTAAACTAATAACTAAAGTTTCTAATCTTGTACTGACTTTTTTTAGCCAATTTTATCTCTTCATTTTTGATGAGAAATATTTCACATGTATGCACAGACACTGTCAAACACTTTGATAGTCGTTTTCACATTCAGAAATTTGTATCCACACAGCAGTTAAACTTAATGAAAGTTGTAACTGTTGTCAGGTTACATGACTACTTTTGAGTTTCAGGATGAAGTCAACTTTTTTTTTTCTACATATTAAGGGTGTGCACAGTGGGAGTGCAGATATAGAGGAAGACAGTTGGTATTGAGGAGCTAATAACTATATTCTATGTATTTGGCAAGAGCAGTTACTGACAAGTAGACTAGAGCTGGTCCAGTGAACTGGATGCTCTTTAACGATTGCAGCAAGTTAGGTTCCTTAAACATGTCGTCTGCTTTAGTTTCATCGTGGGACCACTCAAGATGGAAACCAATGACAAGTGTGGTGATGGGAGCCTTGGTTCAGAAATGCACTAGTGCATACAATAGCAGCTTTCTCAAAAATGTTTGTTCCTACATCAGAATTATAATTCTGTAGATTTTTTAAAGTATGAAAATACACTGTTAAGGATAATCTGGTGTGTTAATGTAGGATTTCTCATTTGCATCTGGGGTGGAATGATGGGGAGAGGTTTAGGTGTATAAAGAATGAGCCTAAACAACTATTGATGTACTTGTCTGAAACTGAACAATGAGCTGTTTTTACTCACTGTCTTCTCACACTGTTTTCCTTACACTCTGCCAGCCAATTTTTACAGTTCATAAGATGTCAATAGAAATGCTAAAGCAGCAGTGATGGCCTTAGGCAGTCCCACAGCATGGCATAAAAATAGATTGATGCTAGGAAGTGACATACTGTCATAACCAGTTAATGCACCAATTGTCTAGTTTTATTATCAGTTAAGTTTGAAACGTGGTGAAAAAGAGGTTATATAATAACTTCCCTTATGTTTTATAATCATCTTTGATTATAGGCACTCTTAAGAAAAGTGTGAAATGCAAAATATTTCAGTAACTTAGATTACTCGATCCCAAATACAGAGTTGATACAGGCCAATTTAGTAATCTGTCCCGTTAACAGCTTTGGATTTCAGCATTATCACAATGCATTTCTCACAATATGAAAAAATAATTTCTTAAAATGCAATGTGATCCTTGGAAGAACTTATACTTGTTGAGCATTTGCCTAAGTATTATTTGAATTTAAATCATCTTGCTAATAAATGGGTTTACTTAAAAGCAGAGTTTCTGTGTAGTATGCTGGTTTTTCAGGTGGAGGTGAACAGGAGCGTGGAACATGTTAAATATTTCAATTTACAGGAGCCTTAATGTAACTGTTCATTTATTATAAATTTCTTACTGTTAGCAGAAAATACATATAAAGAATGCGTGTTGGAGTTTATACGTTTTAATACTTACAGAACAGGGATATTGACTAGTTAGCACAAACACTTCCTGAATTCCTCACTGAGGAGGAACTATTAATAATACCATGCTGGCTCAGAACTGAACGCATCTGTTTCAAAAAGAGAGGACAAAGTGTAAAGCTATTGCAATCAATTTTGGTCGCTTGAGTTTTTGGATGTGCTTTGAAAAGTGCATTGGGATTTGGACGTGATACTAAAGTATTTCATAATTTTAGCTAGCGGTAGTAAGTGAGATCACTAGGAATTTGATTGCTCTTGCAAAGGAGAACAGCATCAGCTGTTCTTACAGAAGAGACTGCTTTCCTTTCCTAGAGAAGCGAATAAAACATTGGCACGCACTAGATTACATCCAAAACCAATCTCAAAAGAAGCAAAAACCACACTTGTAAATCTTCAGTCTTGTGTTCAAAACGCATACATGTGGTTGAAATGTTCAAAATTTGCAACATTTTAGGAATGTCTTTTTGGGTGCATAATTTCAATCATTGCACTGGTTTTTCAGAGGTTCAGGTTGTATGGAATCAGTGACAGGCTAGGCCACATGTCAGTTACAGGAGACTTACCATTGGCAATGCCTTCTGGTTTTTTTTTTTTGTTTTTTTTTTTTTTCCTGCTGCTATGATGCTGTGGCAGATCATGACAGTGGACCATCAGTGTCAATCTTTGCTTCAAAACTCTCACCTAGGCCCTCTTGTTGAATGCAGATGTGCTTTGACTTCAGTCATTTTCATCTCTGCTCAGGTTACCAATTGCCCACCTAGTGGCTCTTCTGGAAAAGACAGCAAGAGGAGCAAACTGGAGTTGAAAAATTGACCAGTAGGCAGCTTACACAATTATGCAAGCTCTTCTCTAGTACGAGGGGCCACAGGCTCGTGTGTGTCTGGCATTTATAGGAACAGAAAGCTGACAGCAGAAATTCTCAGGAAAGTCTGAAGTTGGTATGCATGTGCTTGCCATGAATGAAATTCCTCAGATTTCTTTGAAAGTATTGCCAGAGATTGACGGTTTTACACAGTCATTTTTAAAGAGTTATAAATAATAAATGTTTTCTTTCATTTTCAGCTTCTTTGTAATACTGGCCATGCTGAAGAAAAGCTAGGTTTTACGTATGACAGCATCATAATATGGTAAGTAGTAAGGAGCACTAGAGCAGTGTTAGGATACTAGAATTGTTCTAGGTGCAGTAAAAGTACAAATAAAGTTTATTTAGAGCTAGTATTTTGTATTTCTGATGTGTTTGAAATTTCATAATGCAAACATGTACCTTACAAATATTTTAATGAGTAAAATCAGAAATACACTATTTGCTTTTGGGCAAAGGCAGGCAAAAAACTACCAAGTTAAAAGTGTGGATTTCTTTATTATATTCCCCATAGACATAAAAATACCTCTAAACATCTCAGTACTTGCAGAAAGCACTTTAGTAAAACTGTACACCGTACAGAATTTAAAGCATACTCTTGGTGTAGAATCCGGACTTAAAGATAAACATTTTATGTTAATTTGGTGTGTATATGTCTTTGTAGCATTGCTTTCCCTGCTACTTAACCACCCTGTGTTTGTACTTTGAAGTGGAATTTTCCTTTATTTTTTTGCCATTTCTGACAGTCAAAAGTAGCTGCATGCTGATTTCCAGAACTTCTGTGTTTTTACACAGACATTGGTAAATTTGTCCTGAAGTTCAGACTTGGTGGCAGAAGCAACTAAGATCTAGTATTTAAGATGATTTTGTGTTCTTTCAATTTAGTTATCTGACTTATGAAAGCAAGCTTAGAAAAGCTAGTCACTCTTTAAGTGAAATCTTGGAAAAACTTATGTAGTTTCTTGTGGAAATATTTTAAGTTGTTTTTTAAATAGAACTGATTTTCCTTGCTAGAACTAAAAAAATTTTTTTAAATATTAGTATTTTAATATTTTTTGCTATGAGCTTTAATAGGTTAGCATCTTCTGATCTTGTTTAATCTATTATAGTGCTTTATGATGGGACTAAACATCAATGAAGAGTGTAACTTCAAAATTCATAGTTCTTTACCAAGTATTTTCAAATACATGTCTTAAAAGGTTATGCAAATACTAGTGTTTGTTTTTATATGAAGTTTGCAGAAAGATCTGCTAATCCAAACACAATTACAGATACTGATAAGGAAGAGAAGAAAGTGTTGTTCTCAGCAGTCACATGAAGAAAAATGACCCCCTGCTTAGAAAAGTGCCAAAAAAGGCTTCTCAAAAATAAATAAAAAGACATCTAGCAGGAGAAAATCTTGGTTAGTGTTGTTACTTTGGTCAATCCAGTGGTTTCTCTGTGTATGTAGGTGAGAAGCAGACTGTTTATGCGTATATGTTAGTTATTCTGCTATAGTGATAATTTTCAGACTCAAGGATACCACTCAAATACTCACATTTTAACAGCTATAATCATGCTGATTGGTGGTTCTTCAGAAATATTTATAGGATGGTTTTCATACAATACAGGTTTTCAGGCAAATTTTAAAACTTTGCTCTACAGCATTGTAGCCATTCTGCAGTAGTACTCTGTGTGCAGATTATTTTGCTATACAGCATACAGCCATTCTGAGTAACTTGTTCTACAGAGCAAACTTGTTTTTATTTGAAAGCATGAAAAGTTGTTTGGATGCAAGAAGTACTTTGAGTTTTCTGCATTTTCTGCATTTGCAAAGTATGAATGGCTAACATAGCATTAAACTATAGGGTAATCAATGATTTAAAGAGTTATTATAGATTTCCTTTAAAGTTCTAGGTTTTGGGGTCATTATCCTTGATAGGATATTTACCCAAACCAGAGACAGTTGCAGTCTGCCATAGTTGCATATTCTAAAGTTAGAAATCTGGTTTTTTTAGAACTCATTCACTTTTTAGAGTTTTGTGAGTCCAGGTGCCTGATTATAGTTTCTTCCTGCCAGCAGATGGAGATAGTAGTGACACGTTTTGTTGTCATTCCCAGTGTAGATGGGTATTCCCGGTTCCCAGAGCATTATACCATTGACAGATGAGAGGAAGACTTGTGGCATGAAGCGAATGGAGTGTTGGTAGGCCTCAGAAACTTTTGAGGTCTTTTATTAATATGCCAAGAGGCTTTGGCCATAAAAGCAAAATTCAGAATATTCACAATTACCTCGTGGGGTCAAACAGAGATTTGTCAAATCCATGGTTATATTTCTGTAGTGAATAGATGAGATGTTTTAGAACAAGGTGTAAGAATGATCCTATGATAGGTAGTGAATATCCTTGCTTATTCTATCCTTTCTTAGTTCTTCCAGACTTTTAATCAGTCTTAAAGTTTATCAGCCTTAACGCTGTCTTAGAAAGTTATTTTCGTTTCTGCAATGACACTTAAAATACTGGGGCAAGTAGTATGGCACTTACTTTTTCTCTTGCACAATCGTGATGTCTTTTTGGCAGTTTCAGCCACAAATGCATGTGGGATGTGTGTGTCCATATAACTTTCTTGATCTAATGACTAAGTTAGAATGATGTAGTATGGGTTTATAACACAGGTTTTTGTCTTGATGTGCTTTAAGTCCCATGTAACAGTCTTGAATTTTCTTCTCCATCTTGCTTACAGTGCATACAGATAATTTTTAAGTCCCCTTGAAGTTTCTTATAACCCCATCCTGTTCTCATTATTATAAACTATACTGCCTTCTCTATTTCTGCCCCCCCTCCCACTTCCTCCAAGTCAAGAATTGTATACTAAATACTGCCTACAAAAGGAGATTGTGAACCTGGATAAAAATCAGGACAAAAATACTCCATTCACTTCTGCTCTTTGAATTCGTCTTTTCAGATTTTGGTTTGTGGAACTACTTTTCATCACTCTACAATCTCTTTATATCCCTGAATACAATCTGCAGTAACACCTTATGGCTTTTTTTACACTGCTGTAATAACTTCCTTTCAGGTCGTTAAAAAAATTAGTAGAATGTAGTTTGTGTAAGCTCTATTGTGTGCTTCATATGGCTAACCCGTTTTAAGGTGATTTTATTTGAAGTTAATAAGCAGTCCTCTGGATGCCCTTTGGAATCCTTTTTGTGTAGACCTATTTATTGCCTTTTCTCCATCTTGGCCACTACCATTTATAATACAGTGCTAGCAAGTGTTGGCTGATCATGCTAATATTCTTTCCAATCACTTATATGTGAAGCTTGGTGGGCCACTGACAGTACTTACTCATAGATGTCCTCCAGTTAGTCCACCATTTTCGCTTTTTAGTCTAACTCATATTTTGTATAATAAAAAAGGCTTTTGAATAGGAATCTTCATGCAGATCTCTAAAGCAATGACTTAGTGTGAATAAAATCCTTGTTTCTGTCATCTCTGTCGGTCTCTTATTTGCTTCATTCCTTCTCTTTTTCCTTTTGGGTTATCCACTGGCTCAAATTTAAATATTTCGTGTTTTCTCCGTGTGGTACAGCTAAGAAGTCAGAACATGTAGACACCTACAGACGCGTGCATAGGTTTTCCTGCTTACTGTAGCATGTCTTCATTGTCTTTATAAGGTCAGGTTGTTCTCAGGTTCTTGCAGTTCAGTCATTGATTGGTGAGTGGTTTTGTTCATTTTTGTTTTCAGTGGTGAGATTTTTGTTCAGCCTTGTACACTTCTGTATGTCATGTCTTTCACTGGACTTTAATGGATTTTTATGGCCTTTATTTTAAGTTGGTATCTTTCTGGCTAGCTGGCTAGCACAAAAAGCTAGTGACACACCCCTTTCTGGTACCTTCTGCTTTTGAATGTTGAATCTCATGAAAATGTTGTCCTTTGTAGTGATTTGACTGTTGCCAATTCTTAAATTAATTTCTGTCTACAAATGAAGAATGTGCTCCTCTTGTGAGTAGTAGAACAAGCTTTCAAAGCATTGATTGCTTTTGAGAAACTGTTTATCTAAAGACTGTTTTGGTCTGCTGTTCAAGAAACATTTTCCTTTCAAATATAAAAGTAATGTACTTTACTTGATGAGAGTAAAAAAAAAATACAGATTCAATATTTGGCCGTCCTAATAAGAAATGTCATGGAGAGCAACAACACCGTTTGCAGAAGTAATGGGTAACTTCTGCCCTGAAAAAAAACTCTACTGAAATGTCTTAAACTGGCATATCCAAACCAATTGTAAACTGTGAGGTAAAAGTCTAAATGGAAAAACACCGTTGAGTAGAACTGAGTTTTATGTGCTCATCCCTCAGACCTCAATCTCTGCAAAGCTGCAAAACTAGAAACAAAGCATGATTCATCATCTAAAGAATACTTATTATCTGCTCAGCACAACTGAAGAGTTATTTGCTACTTCTCTTGAATCACTTTGGAAATAAATCTCTCCTCTAGTACAGCTCTTTTAGGAGGAAGAATTTTTCTTAGCCTCACAGTATTGAACATCTGTTTCTTATTTGCTTCTAGCTCAGCTCAAAGTAAATAAATAAAATAATTAAAAGCAATTAGTGGCACTTTTTATGTGATTAATCATATTTTATAGTACAGCAAAGGGGGTCTTCCTGAAGTAATTCCGTACTTGAATGCTGAAAGTAGTAATCAGTTCATCTTTATTTGCATAGAGGATTGCATCCTTTCTACTTTATATAGATACCACCTGGAAGTAGGTTCCTGTTGTAGTGACTTTTACACAGGCCAATTAATCTCCAGAAAGATTCGGAACATTTTTGGCTTTGGATAGCTGATTACCATGCATGACAATCCCAGAATAAGAATAGAAATAAATAAGCCATTTGTATAGGTAGAAATTCAGTCTCACTAGCTGAAGTATTTACATTCTTCAATGTCCGATGAAAGAATCCTACTAAAATATGTCACTGGGAGGTTGGGGGTTCCCCCTGCCCTGTATAGTCAAGAAAGAGGGACAAATATTTTGAGGCTCTTCAAAAGGACAGTGTGTCATTTAATACTTTGAAACTCCATCTCTGGAGGCCTTCAGTATCTTGTTTCTTTTTACCTAGATAGTGAATTTAGGAAATTACATTATGATGACAGTTATGTTTAGGAAAGCTGACCTCGGTGTGAGCAAAATGCTTTCAAAATCTGTCTGAAGAGAAATACCTTCTGGTTATGTGTTAAAATGGAATCCGTAGAAATCTGTGCTGTGTCGGGCTGTTTAACTTATGACTCTGTCATGCTTCATTTAAACGTAACATGCAACGGTAACATCTTTAGGGAATGGTGCATATAATCCCTTTAGGTGCAAATGTCTCTTATTAGGTGTCAAGACATTGTTTTGAGCACTTGTGTTCATGGGTTGGCAGTCTAGCAGAGGAGGAAGTGGTCTCTACCTATTTTCTTGGGATTAATATTGTGCTCAGCTGTTTTGTCAAATAACAGCTTGTGTACAGGTCTTGGTTGTGTATCATTTTATGGTGGTACAAGCTGTTCTTTGTGGGGGGAAAAATGGTTTGTGGCTATATCTGCTGGCAGGGTGAAGGTTACTTTCTAGGCTGTACAGGTGAATATCTCAGAAAATTAATGCAGAACATTTCTTTTTAAAAAGAAGACTTTTTATTTTAAATAGTAGGTAGTAGCTGCATGTCAGATGGTGAAGTCTACCTGCTGCTAAATAATTGATTGTTTTTTTCATTGTAGTCTGAGGTTAGCTTTACTAAATGAAGCAAAAGAGGTGCGAGCAGCAGGATTGCGAGCCCTTCGCTACCTCATTCGAGACTCCAGTATTCTCCAGAAGGTGCTAAAGTTGAAAGTGGATTACTTGATCGCAAGGTAATTTTTCTCTTCCATCTTGTTGTAACTACTTCAGTTGTAAATCACTTGCTTTTTCATGGTCAAGACAGCTGAGAAAATGCATTTTCATATCCTCTTACATTCATGATAGATAGTTTCATAAAAGCCATTTTTCTTCAATGTGAATAGCGTCCCTTGAAAACAGAAAGATGATACATCATATCAGCTAATCCAAATAAAATGCTGTCCTATATTATATACTGTGAGTAATCTAAAAAAATTCTTGTTTTTCAATCAGAAATGCTGTTAATGATAAATTCATCTGTGACGTTATTAGAAGGCTGAAACATCAGTAATTTGTCTTAAGTTGTTTTATAGGAGTTCTGATGCTTCTGAGCCTCTAGTACAAAGTCAGGGCTAAAAAGTACATCCTACACAAGAATTTTTTCATCTAAGTATAACCCATGGCACAACAGAAGAATACCAAAGGGCAACCTAACAATGGCATAAAGATCAGCATAATGAGTGGATGTTAATGCTAGCATTTCTAGTGCTTCCTGTACTAAAATTTTGTAAGATTTAATATACTGATGTGTTTCTGTTTATGAAGATACACATATAGTCAGTTTTAGTGTGCTATTTAATTTTGTTGGAGCAAAAGGACTTTTCTGATCTAAGAACACGCACAAAATATGTTAATGTGAACCATTACAAGTACTGTGTTCAGTCTCATTTGAAATGACAAATACAGCCAGCTCAAAAAATATTTGTTGAAGCCATTATGCTTTGCCATTGTGTATTTGAGAACATTGTAGTGATTTGATTGTAATAAAATACAAACTGAAGCTAATTGACCAATCATAATGAGCATGCATGCTGAAAGGCAGAATTTTTAAACTATCTGCCAACATATTCCTTTTCTTGTGTTTATTCAACTACATAAATACTAATGGGAGATGTTAACAGTTAAGGTGAAAGTTAGTGTTGTTATAAACAAAATGTGTTTTTTAACTTATTTTAGGTGCATTGATATACAGCAGAGTAATGAAGTAGAAAGAACACAAGCACTTCGATTAGTCAGAAAGGTAAATTCTAACTCTATATGGTCTTATCAGCTATGCTGGTCAGTTGTGTTGACTCCTGGTTTTCTTCATGAGCAGTTTGGGTTTTTTTTTGCACCGTCGGTTAATACCTTACCTTACTTTATTGTGTGAGAAGAAATTATAGCTGGTAATTCGAAAGAGAGAACGAAGGGTAATGCTGAGACATGTTTTGATTTTAATCTCTTACTGCTGAGAATCTCAGGTGGGCTAGAAAAATCCTGCTAATTTTCATCTAATAGAGATCGTACTGGACAAGATTTGGGGAAAACTTATCAAATTAGGAATGCAAGGGTATAAGAGCCATGTTATTAAGTTTCATCAAATGATTTAACTTTGATATATAGTGTGTTTAAGCATCTGTGAGTCAAGGATGGGAGATTTTCTGCCATTTGATAAATGAGGCAAATTGCCATCACTGGAGTAATCAGTTGAAGGAGTGCTTCTAGCCTTACTGCTTTATCCATTGAGGTTGATGCTATCCATAGTTCTTTTCTTAGATACACAATAAAACAGAGATAGTCTGTGGTGGTTATTGTGCTGTGTACTCATGGATATGAGATGTTTGAAGCTGCTGTAGCTGCAATTTCAAGTTCATCCTAGAGAAATTGTTATATACAGCGACTGAAGGTATTTTTTAGGCAACATAGTATTCTGCCTTTGTACTAGACTGTACTGTTCTTTATTGTGCTTGTATTCTTACACTTCTGCTGAGCAGCTTAGGAAAAAGTACCAAGGACTCAAGTAAAGTTTGATGTAGTTGGAAGAATGGTTACCCAGGAGTGCTGTGTGTTTAACCTGTTCTTTGTGTATATGTATTTTTGTGTGTGTATATATATATATATATGTATATATATAGGTGAAAACATGGAAGTGTGATAAGCAATTTCTTTTCTTAAAATGAGCTAACCTGGCTTCTGTCTTACAGAAGAGGCAATATGCTTAATTAACAATTGTTCCAAAAAGAGAGTTTTAAACACCACCCCAAAACACCAAGAAACAAAAAACCCAACCATAAAGAAATGGATCCTTGAGGAAGTTGTAATTTATAGAGGTTCTGTGCTAATCTGATTTTTAAAAAAGAGCTTCAGTGTAGAGCCAGAATAACTTAGAAGATGGAATGGAAACACGTTTGTATTGAGTTGGTTTTATCTGGGTCAGAAACTTGTCCTAATTATTCTTGGGCTTTTTTTGAGCATTTCCTAGTTGAGCAAAGACTTCTATCTTGCTTGAAAGAAACAAGGGGAAGTAAGAAATAAATTCATTAGTTTTATTTGAGAAAATGGTCCTGAAAGCTAAGCATTAAAAAAATCACACAGCTGACCAGCAGGGCTTTTTTTTCCCCTCCATCACTGTACAAGGATGCTGTGCACGGGATGTTCATGCATGCAATGTACCTGCTGTATAGGGATACTGATGGTTCTTCGATGCCGAGAACTATGTTCATGAGCAATGTTTCATAACATCTTGTGCTACTTAAATCATCCTTGTTTCTTAAAAGACAGTTTCAGATGAAAAAAAGCCACCCAACCTGGCTCCCGGTAATGTTAACACCTTTTTCGTGTCCTGTCTGGGCTACAGCAGTTAAGCATGTGTTGGTATAGAGCGGTCAGTACGTGAGAAACTCGCTCTCAGAAGAAATACTGTGACACGTCCTAAATGATACATTCTGTATTTTCACACTATCTTTTTGTTACCCTACTCTTGCCCTTTTCCTGTCTCTGTTCATCTGCCTCAGTATCTCAGACTCTGTGGTTTGATACTGGGATTCCTAAAAGCTTACATAAAGGTCTAGAAGAGAAGAACAGTGAGCTATGGAAGAGCTGGGTTCCAACAGCATCACAGAACTATTGTTTTCAGTTTCAAAGTCTGGACGCAATTCTTTAACCTCAACTTTGATAGCGAAAATGCTTATGTAAGAATAGCATAGACATAAAACTTTAGAACATTTTTTCACTTTCTTCTATTTCTTTTCATAGAGTAGAAGAACAAAATGTAAAATCTTAATCCTAGTTTAAAAAATGTGCAGGTTAAAGTAGTATAGGAAGAGAAAAGAAAAACAACTTTAAACTTTTTAAACATGGTTTCTGGTTTGTTCTTTTTTTTCTCTTTTTTTTTTTTTTTTTTTTTTTTTTTTTTTT
>Ga0065711_1003965_pt1 | contig 25600 bp, 16 predicted proteins | sample Hoacrofraction12_FD_59098 | JGI IMG/M metagenome (GOLD analysis project Ga0065711, IMG submission 59098) | Hoatzin crop microbial communities from Cojedes, Venezuela - Epithelial fraction 12 v2 (version 2) | ecosystem: Host-associated > Birds > Digestive system > Esophagus > Crop | place...
AGCATAAATACCTAGTAACTGTGTCTCTTCGGTGCACACGTTTGGAGGAGAGATCCCCCGTGTGCCCGGTGCCGCAATAAAGAATACCTGCTTAATAGTCTGCCGACTATTGAGTCTTCAACTCCGGCTCTCCATGGCATCAATACTTTATTGCCTTACCATGTCCCATGTTCTGTCTCCATTGTGTTTTCAGGTACAAAACACAATGAAGAGTGATTAACTCAATTTGATTTTAATCACAGCAGTGAATATTTTACTCATGGGTAACAGCATGAGACTTCTTGCAATCCAAGGATCTACCATCCTTTCTCTGGTCAACAGAGTTCCTTTGGCATGAACACCACCTGCCAAAGCCTGGACAGAGTTATGTCCACAGTGGAATGATTGAAGCCAGAAAAACTTTCCTACTTATTAGTGATCCGCAATAATTAATGGACTCTTTTTCCCAGAATAAATTATTCCCATAAAGCCCAGAACTCCTCTCTGCTCCACCAATGTTTGCTCTCATCAATACAAAACATAGGCATCTCCATCTGTTTCATCACCTTTCTGAAAAAAGGTCCAGTACTTGATAGTTGAGCACCATGTGAATTTGGAGCGTAGGTCATAGCTCCTTTTTCTCCATTTTACTGATCCTCTGAGGCCCTATAGTCTCAGGAGGTCTAGCACTCACAGTTGATTCTGTTCTAAGGGCATATTTTTTTCACTGACCATAATTTCTATGATTAATTCTTAGGTTCTATGATTAATTCTTAATCAGTATTATCCTATCATCTCTTCTCCCAAAGGGCATTTAATTTATCTTTTAACCTTGTGACTGAATGATAGAAGGTATTGATTCACTGCAATTGGCTCTTCATAGCCTTCTGCAGTATCTTACCTGGTCTTCATCATGCTAGTCTCCTTCAAGATGTCCCCCAAATACAAAATAAAACAGTGTGCTGGCAAATCTAGGTCAAGAATTGGTTGTTGTTGCTTTTTTTCTTGTCTCAGCAAGGAGAAAGCCTGCTATGCACCATAAATCCTTCTGCAGATGTTTATACAGCAGTAGTGGACCTTGGGACCATGCCAATGGAATTATGAGAACCTGCCAGTTCCTGTCACAAAGTCAGCCATCTAGAGACAGGTACCACTTTTATCTCTTTGCTAAAAAAGAAAGACTTGTCACTGAAACAACAAAATAAAAGTTGTTATCAGAAAACAAGGACTTGAGGGTAGGGTTAAATGTGAACATAAAAACAATACAAAAGAAATATTTTTACTACCAGTTACACCCAGGACAGCAAGACTGAACAAATGCAAAAGAACAGAAAATATATTTGGAATTTCGGAAGAAAAACCAAAATGATTAGTGAAAAAACTCTCCACATCTAAAATGAATTCACTGGAAACTAGGTAAGTAGTAAATAATGGTTCTTATTAAGGGTATTTTCTTGCAACTATAGGTGCAAGTTTACTGTGTAGGTATTTGTAAGTCCACAGAATAAGACCGAGCTGCAAACCCTTTGGAACTCAAGCCAGCAACACCCTTGTATATGTTTATTGTTAAAACCACTACTTTTCAATAACTGTGATGCAGTAGTATCTTCAAGAAAATGTTTGTATAAACCTGCAAATTTAGGATCATTTATAGCTATTTTCTACCACACTTCAGGAGGTTGCAGACAAAGCATGTTTACTATAGTAAAGAAGGTAAAAAGTTAGCTTGAAAACTAAGCAGCAGTTTCCAACTTGCCCAAAGTAAAGGAGTATACTTTTCTTCCAGTGATACAAAGCAGGTTAAATTTAGATTCCTGCCAAAAACAGCTGTCTATAATACTTCCCACTGTAATGAATCTAACCTAAATTCATAGCCCCTTTTAAAGGGGACAAGAAGGAAGGGAGGAATTAGGAGCTGCTTCTGGTTTAGACAACGAAAAAGTGAGATGTGCAAGAGTCCTACTGGAAATACATTTTCAGCTTTGCTACTGGTTGGAGCTGGGGACATGGGGCTGCAGCAGTCTTGCCTCTCTCAGGCTGTCAGATAAAACTTGGTATCTTTTCCTCTAACAATCATACCTAAAAACCTCCAAGAAAACTCAGGCAGACTTTGAAGGGAAAAATATATAAAGAAAAATTAAGAAGAGTTATATATAGCAACAACAATGTTGGAACCTGACTGACTTCAAACAACTTAAATGGACATTTATCCTTATCACTCCCTACAATGACCTAAAAGAAGGTTATAGCAAGATGGGTGTTGGTCTCTTGACCCAAATAACAAGCAACAGGACAAGAGGAAATAGACTCAAGTTGCACCAAGGGAGGTTTAGATTGGGTGTTAGGAAAAATTTCTTCACTAGAAGGGCTGTCAAGCGGTGGAACAGGCTGCCCAGGGAAGTGGTGGAGTCATCATCCCTGGAGGTATTTAAAAGACGTGTAGATTTGGTGCTTAGGGACATGGTTTAGTGGTAGATTTGGCAGTGTTAGGTTAATGGTTGGATTTGATGATCTTAATGGTCCTTTCAAACCTAAATGATTCTATGATTCTATGACAAGTATCTGCTTCACCTGTATGAGTCATTCCTCTGATCATAGTAGCTATAAAGTTGCAATCATTAACTTCCCCCTATTCCCCATGAGAACTGATGTTAACTGTGCACTTACTGCAGTTCATTTTCTCAAGCATAACAACCAGTCACAAAGAAGCAAAAGACAACTGGTTTGGGCATCTACCTGCAAAATATATGAAAAGTTGAATATTTTAATACCTTTATATATCATTGCATTTAATTCGCCTTTTCATACCTAGATAAAATCCTGCCCTTCTGAAATCATTACTATTTTTGCTTAAATTGATATTTACGCTTTAAAGTGCAATCTAACATCAACTAATTTACTGTATTAATTTTTGTACCTGTGTTTGTAGCAGGTAACATATGTACATATATTAATACATATATATGCATTTAGAAAATTCCCAATTAACTAGAGGTAGATTTGAATATTCTGCCCCCTCATCTTTTCAAATTATATACAATTAGCTCACCAACTACAAAATGTATCAAAACCAGCTCAAAAATATATTATTAGCTTTTTATACAGTATTTTTAATCAAAAAATCTAAAAGCCCTTTGCAAATGAGGTAAATACTAATCTTATGAACAGGGTAAACTGAAGCAATGTGAAAGGAAGTGTTTTACTAGAAGCAGACCCAGAGCCTCCACAGTTCTAAGCCAGGTGTCTATCCCATAGGCTACATTTCACCTGAAAATGAGTTCTATTATAAGTAAAAGTGATAATGAAATATATTATAATTATGAATTATTACAGAAAAGTATGACTCCCTCTAACATGTTGAGACAAACCATGTTCACATGCACAGCACCGTCTACACCATCAATTTTTTCTGTTAAATTCTGTTAAATCATGACCGACCCACCTCTAAGAAATGTTTTCAGGCTCTATCAAAATTAGGATAAAGAAGTTGTAGGGCATGGTTGTGAAGGCAGGGATGGGAAAAGGATTAACGTACTAGTTTGTAGTTTGAACTAGCACGTTTAACATTGGTTAGCACTTAATACAGAGAAGACACAATAATAAAAAAAATGTGCTAGTTATTTATGGTGAGTTTTCTTCATTTTCCACACTCTGTGCTTCCGTTGAAAGTACAATTCAGCCTCTGAACTGAACTGCAGATCCTGTCCAGACCAGTAGATGGCACAAACCGTTTATTTCACTGTCTTCATCACACTATTGTAATGTCACAGAATCACCTATTATTTTCAAAATCGTATATTATTCATCTCTCGAACCTAAAAGCAGTCAATTCTAAAACATTATAATCTGTAAATTAATTAATAGCTAATTATAAAACCACTTAAAACAATACATATATCACTCAACAAAAATTCTATTATATACATGTCAAGAGCAAACAATCCTGCAATAAAGTTAGTAAGCAAATACGTTCTGTGTCTTAAGCTTGTTGTATATTTTTAACAATTGGTAACAAAAATAGAAAATAATAAAGTAAGAACTTGTTCAACACTGCAAAAATGCATCTAACACAAAAAGGCCCTACAGCAATAGGTGTGCAAGAGATTAATATGCTGGCGAAACTTTTAACTTCACCAGGTAAATGTATAATGAAAAAGTGACTAGAGATGACAATGACAAATGCCAAGAAACAATTACAGCAGATGCTAAATATCTTGTGCCTCGGAAAATGGAAAAAGAAACCCCAAAACTTTAGAAGGGTAGAAGTAATACAAATCAGGTTAAACTCACAACAAGGGAAAAAGTAACCATTTACTTTAGAACTAGGTAAAGATTTAAAAGAAACAGCAAGTAATCAAACCTTTAAAAAACCCTAAGAAAATCTGACAAGGAAAAAAATCAAGAGCTCTAAATATTTGCCTAAAGCAAAAAAAAAAAAAAAAAAAAATCTAATTGCTTATAACCAATCATACAACAGCATCTATGAAATCTACATCGTTTTGGTGCCAAGTCAAACAGACTTGTTATCCAGTCTACAAGAGAATCAGTAGGTTTTAAATGCCAAAAATGTCTAAATGTTTGCAGCTGAATCAGTTCATCTACAGGCATACTTCCAAGCATACTTCTGTATAAATCATTCACGACAGAGACAGTCATGGGTTATCAGGTTCTACAGAGGATCTTTCTAAACAGCAAGAAAAATAGATACTAGAATATAGATAGCTTTTATTATTTCAAAAATAATACACACTCCTGAAACAAACCAGTTGTTTGCTTCGCTATTACAAACATGTTGGAAAACCTTAATTCTTGGAACAAAAAGAGAACAAAGTCAATTACACTGAAACAGAGGGCTGGGGAAGTATCCCATGTTCTTTAAAGCATGATGCTTGCTTTTGTACAATTTTGACAGAATTCTTGGAATACTACAGAAAGAAGAATCAGGCTACCCGACTCCATTTCCTAAGTTGCAAAGATAACCTATAGCTACATAATTATAGGATTTAATGATACTTAATTTTGTATTTTCAAAGAAATGTTATGACATCATGTCACTTTACAGGGCAAACCACTTAGCTTTATAGACGTTATTCACTGCAGAAGCACATATTAAAAGCTATGCAATCATAAGGTAAATTATGCTTCTATCTGTTGGTTGAATTACAGCTTAATAACATAAGAAGATGGTAAATAATGTGAAGATCCATGGTTTAATTATTTTAATAGCAAGTAATTTATCAAATAATAATGAAAAAGAAAGAAGCATTCTGGTCTGATGGGCTGCAATATACAAGCAAGAATGTTTTCCTGCACTGAGACAAGAACTCCTGAACTAAAATGTTAGTAAGAGCATCTTGATTTTTCCTCTAAACCATTACAACAGACAAAGCCCCAGGTAGTACTCATCCCTCCCATCTCTCATTAGATCTAGTGATCATGCAGATCAGTTCAACAGGTTGATATGAAAGTAAAACTTTGTTTTTGACAGATTTGTTTTCTGCTGAACCAATCCACTTTGTGCCACATGCTTGCTAGATCCAATGCAAGGGGAGAAAAGAGGGAACACGTAGGCAGCAGTGGAAGAAGTGCTTTTGCACGCCAAACCCTAATTACGCCAGATTAGGTATAAAGCCCAAATAATGACTCTGATATAAAAAGTGGGACTATTTAATCAGGGACATTTGGCAACAGAGTATTTTGATGGAAACATTTACAATTTTACAGCTAAAACCAGAAATAACAGACATTTGCTCACTGCTGCAAATAAACCATATTAGCATAACTAAATGACTTAATGAAATTTAGTGCCATATTTCCAAAGCAATATTATGACAACACCATTTTGCAGGGTGAATACCCTAGCTTTATTGCAGGGATGGACAGCTGGGCCATTTGCCTTAACTTCTGAACAGCTCAGACATCCATAGAGCATTTCCAGGTTGAAGTGGAGACCAGTAACCTGGTCAACAATCACAAGATAAATTTTCCCACTTGTCACTCCCAACCACCAGGACAAGGTTCTAAATTCACTGATCTCATCCTACCCGGCAGTACGTTTGAACCTCATTAGCACGACTACTTCTGTTGCATTAGTCTGAACACATGATGTGACGTTTATGCCTACTCCAGGAAGATATGCTATGCCTGTTTCAGCATAGCAAAATGTTAATAATACATTTGATCTGGCAGAGTAAACTTGAATGAAGCACTGCTTAGCATCATGAGACTGCTCTGTTTTGACTCAGTCCTAAGTGAACTAAAAACAGATTTACTATCCTGCGAAGCCATGGTTCATTCAAATCCCCCTCTCAAAGCAGGCTGCAGGAAAGCACATGTTGCTCAACAGTGCCTTTTGAAAGTCATACACCTTCGAAATGACCGATCATTTTTCATGTCAAGTAATGATCCTCAGTGAAGATATTCCAGAGGATTTGGTTTACCTACTGATATAGCTTTGAGAGCCTGCTACCCTTGCTCTTGCTCAGCTGATTTCTGAAAATATACTATGCCCTCCGTTTTTCTTCTGTATCCCTCTGGAAGTGGAGCTTGATGCTTTACTGCTGTCAAAGCTCCTCCTCTGAAAAGCTGGTTTGCTGAGGAAGGCAAGGAAGGCAGCCTTCACAATTTTAATCATCCCACCAAGGGCTGAGGGAATCGGAGATACCAAAAAGTTAACAGGAAGCTGAGGCAAACATCTGTCCATCTCCAGGACATGTGAATTCACTCCTGACTGCAGCTGTTCCAGGTGAATACACTATGCTGTCTCTCCACCTAACTCATACAATGTCTCTGTAACACATTTCTGCTAAAATGAGCTGCACTGGTGTATACCTGGTAACAGAGTTGTTTATAGTAACCCACTTAATTTTGATTTCAATGGATTAGAGAATGATCATAGAAAAAGCTTGGTTGGCAGTTCTGAAAAAAAACAGTAACAGGGATTATTAATGTCTTTAACTGATATGTAACAGAACTGATGGTCCTTCATGGTGGAGACAGAATACAGCCACTGTACTTACGCTAAAGATAAGAGAAATCTGTTTCCAGACTGAGTAAATTGTCAGTGTTCCACTCTGAAGAAGCAGACTAGTTACCTACTGTTGAGGTTTTGCTTCTGACAAGGCATCCTGTCAGTGGTGATTTCCTCATGTTGACAGAAAGCAGAGCACAAAAAAACAAAAAAGAGACTAGATATCTTTAGGAGTCAAGTAAAAGAAAAGTGGCAGTGTTGGACTTTTCTATGATGACTGCACCAAGAGCGTATCTTCGTATGTCATGAAGGATGCCCACATAAACACAGAAATGGACTGAAGCATAGAGAACCTTGTCACAGCTACTGAGAGAAATCCTGGCCCAAAAATAGCTGGTGGAAAAGTGTCTTTCAGCTCTGGTAGAATCAATCTCAGTTCAGGTGTGACAGTAGATCTCATTTTATTAGGACCAGATTAATTCTCTGCTAATCTGATCTCCCTCCAACTTCTGGGGACAAGAAGATTCAGTGGATTTTTCCTTAAGTTAAACACTTAGGATATAGCAATGCCTTTGCTAAGCCTACACTGTGATAAGTCCAAATTTACACGACAAGCTTGGAATTTCATGGGGCAGGACCGTTACACTGTTGACAAAAAGTCCTGAACTGTAAAACATCAACATATTTAACATTAGTGTACAAACACTGAACTTCTACTTCAAAGAGCAATTTACAATTTTGCATCAGTAGTAATCTAAGGGTAGACTTGTAGTAGGTGAATGTCTGTAAGCCAGAAAGTTTTGGGTTTTTAACCACATAAGGAGGGAAATGGGAAAAGATTTGTTCAAAGTTCAAATCCCATGGTCTCCAAAGAAGACAGAAAGTGCTGGATCAGAAACATGCCAAAACAACTACCTCAGCAGGAGACAGGAGGAGGATCAACAAGTGAAATTGCTCTTTGACAATGAGTATTGCTGAGAGGGAAAGCACAAAGTACTGGCTGACAAAAAGAATAATGATGATTAGTCACGTGTTTTAGATGCAAGATGATGGAGCAGACTTATTTATCCCAGCTGAACAGTAAAACACCCTTGTTATTGGCTATTTCCTTATAAACCTGGCTGAACAGCCCCCTCCAGGCTACAGAAATGCTATACATTAACATTTGGTGGAAAGTTTTCTTCCAGTACAAGTAATGTAACCACTATCCTCCCAAAACTCCAGTAAAAATCTCTACATTAACAAGGAAATAGGAACTGCATTAAAAAGATAAGTTAGTAAAAAAAAAAAGAAAAGGTGTTGTAGGTGACTACATTGGTATGGGCTTCTGAGAAGACTTTAGAGGTTCCTTCTCCCAACCCTGTGACAGAAATAGGAGGCATATTGAATTTGCAGACTGGTCAGCAGAAAGTTCCAAGAACTTTCCAATGTCCTCAGGCTTATTTTCTGAAGGGAAAAAGACACAGCATTTATTGTTGCTGAAATGAGCTTCCCTGGGTCAGGGACTACTATTCAAAGAGCAATTACAAACTAGAGGGTTTTTCTCTAGTCAAGGAAGGGAAAACAAATGCCATACTTCAGTATTTTAGCAACTCTTGCCAGAGACGATTTATTGTCCCAGAACAATGAACATAAATACAAATAACTCAACTGATAAATGTTGGCTACAATCTCCAGAGGAAAAACAAAACAAAACAAAACAAACCAGAATAAAACCTGCTCCTTTGGAGCCTTGTCAGCTTCTCTCTGAAACATGCCGATTTTGAATGACTTCCAAGGCTACTATCTCACCTGTTATGACAGTGGTCTTTTATCTACTGTGTTTGACTTGACAGTTTCAGGTCAACCATACTTCCTCTGCAGACAGGGGCAAGTCAAAGTCCACAGACTTCTCAACTCTTACTTTGTGTGAATGTTCTGACACTTCTTTCCTACATTATTTTCTGACTTGGTAAATTGTTCTTGGGATAGCATCTGTCTTTGGCTGTGTGTGGGTGCACTGTGCCTTGAGCTACCAAGTCCTAAAACTGGTAGTACTTTCAGTCATAGTAAAAAATTATAAATAAAAATTATAGCTCTGAGGTAGAAACACTCTGGTTTGTTTTGTCCCCCTCTTGTGGGTAGCTATTTCAAAACTACAGTTAACCTAAATTAATAGGAAGAGTAAACTTTATACAAAGAATATGTTGTTCAGGTGTTCTTAAGGAGAGCAGCACTTTGCACTGTTTAATCTGTCTGTAACAGGGAGCTCTATTGGGCTGAAAATGAAAGTGGCTAAAGCTTAATCCAAGAAGAAAGTAGTTTTTTTCCCCCCCTATGCAGGAAGCAAGCCCTCTAACAGAAGCTACCTAGAAAAGTTAAGAGTCTGTTTGGACCCTGAGTGCTTCAATAGGCTTTAATTGTCATGAAGAGCCTCATCCGAGATCCCCATCCACACACTCTGTCCACTGCCCCATTTAAACTCAGGCTGAAGCCCCTAGTCCGTTTCTGAGCTGTGTAGGTATGTCTGTGCTCAGCCCATCCCCTGCTGTGCCTGACTTGAGTGGACTTCCTGGATTCCTGACCTCCAGCCTCATCGCAACACATTTGTGTCATTTCTGACATAGTAATCACATTTCTGATGATCACTGGACTGCACCCAGAATCTGTTAGTGTCACCAACCTCATCCAGCTATTGGAAAGCTAATTTTCTGCAAAGCTTACTTTAGGTAGCAGTGTAGCAATTAAGATATTTTCCATTGCTCTCACTGTTCCTTCCTCCTAATAAAATAAGAAATATTTGAAGTGCCCACTTACACTCTACCTACAAGACAGGTGGAACTGACAGAAAAAGATCAATTCATTAAAGATAAAAATAGGGGAAAGCTACTAAATCCCATAGAGAACTGTCCCCTTTATAGTTTCTACTGCTTTAAGATTTACATTTTCAAGTAATGAAGTTTCCTTCACATCCTTTGAGATACATTTTATATTCCATACACAAGAACTATTTCCTATTGGCTTTCTCAGTGCTACCACAGTTCTAGTAACCTCTTGTGGGCTATGCAAAAGAATAGCACTCTGTGCATGCCATTTGTATCAATTATGTAATTATCACATAGATCAGCAATATTTACCTATACAGTTTAATCTTTATGCCATCAATCCAGGCTGCTAAACTTTTTAATTTACCAATGAATTTTTAAATAGTAGTGTTGCTCAAAGTAGAATGTATTGGACACTGTTTTGTAGAAAAAATTACTTCCCTTGAAGTCACAGGATTTCAATTTTGACTTCTGAATTTTAGGGCTTTTAATTAAAGACTTCCCTGTACATCTGAAATTACTTTAGCTGTCTATCACTTGGTGTCCTGGGTTTGGCTAGGATGGGGTTAGTTTTCACCAGAAGCCAGAAGGGGACACAGCCAGGCAGGCTGACCCAAACTGGCCAAGCAAACGGGGTATTCGGTACCATGTGCCATCCTGCTGGGTTCTGAGTGGGGGAGTTGGCCGGGGGGAAGCCAGTCGTGGCTTGGGAGTGCGCTGGGCGTCAGCGGTGAGAGAGAGTTGTTCTGTGTATTCCATTGATTTTTGTACTTTTTGTATATTCTTCTTATCAGTACTGTGGTTGTTACTGTGCACTTCCTTTGCTGTTCTGTTAAACTGTCCTTAGCCCGACCCACGAGTTTTGCCTTTTTCTTCAGATTCTCCTCCCCACCCCACTGGGGGGAGGGGCGATAGAGCGGCCGTGTGGTTCTTTGTTGCTGGCCCGGAGCCAAACCACAACACTTGGCTTTTTAGTTGTATACTTTTGAGGGGACTTATATTGCATTGTATTTCAGACATACAGTTAGGCCAGTATGAAAAAAAGAATGCAATTATCACTACCTGGGTCAGATGGCCGTTGACCTGGGAATGTCCTCATCTAACCCAAACAAGCAGGTACAGCAGAAGAACTGAGTAAGATTCTGGGTGAAGTAAGAGTTTGAGCTTCCCAAGCAAGATGATACTTTTTGTTGTCTTATTTCCCCCTTCTTTTTTTGTATTCCCAAGTTATGGTTTTATACACAGTTTAAGTCATTATAAACCTGTACTGCTGCTGAAAGACAAAGTTGTATCACCTCCCAATCCTACTTAATTCTAGCTACATATCCATCCGTATGGGCAAAAAATGTCTTCTACAGCCACAGTGATCCATATCCAGGTTAAAACTAATAATTTTGTCAGATTATATTTCAGTGCTGGCTTAAAGTGTATGTGAGACTATGGCCTCATTAATCAGCAAATTTTATCTATTACCAGAAGTCACAAGGGATGACCCTGCTTCTGTAACTTTTTACAGCTTCCATTCCCAAACTTTATGGATTGTGCTCTCCCCTTTCATCAAGCTTGTGACTCAAATACTAGCACATAAAACAAATTCCTTTCACCCTTGAGACCCAGTGAAAAGTTCTTAATAGAAATTTCTCACTTGATTCTACAAACTTAACCTTACATGCACCTTATTCCACCTGGTGTCAGGAGGTAGAGGAATATGTAGTGTCAGGCTGGGAAGATTCAAACAAGTCCTTCCTCCAGGCCCCTCTTGTAAAGCTGTTGCCCAGCCTCCGCTACAGGCAATACAGCATCAGCCCAGGAGATGTTTCTATTCACCACTTTGAAAAATGTGTTCCATTCAGGATTTCAGAAAATAGAATCTTTTTATTCCTGCTAAACTAGATAGCTTGGTTTGTGTTTGTGACAAACAATCCATCTTATATACAACAAGCATACATATTGGAGAGCAGAAAAGCTTTGCTTCTGGACTACTTATAGCACAGGGCTTTTACAAGCTCTTATCACTAATCCAGTAGAGTGGGCATAACAATAGCACATTTTCTTCTAGAACAATTTACTGTATCCATTTTTTTTTTCCAAAAAAGTAACTTAACTATTCTGAAAGGTTATAGATTACAATACTTATTTAAAATAGAAACATTTTAGTCTTCCCATCATCTATTTCCATGAGAAAATCTCCATGATTTCCCTTGAGTTCCCCTTTTATATGTAGTCTAGACTGTCATAATAGCTTTGACAACTATTTTTATTACATCACTTTGAAAACCAGACTCATAGAGTTTGGTTCTTAGAAAAATTCTACTCTGAATAAGATAGGACAATGTGTAGCTTTTAAAAAAAAAAAAATCATTAACTCCTCTATTGTTGGTTTGCTTTCAAAGTTGATTTCTCAGTCTAGAAAAGCTAAAGCCATTAAACATATTTTAGATTGTGCCAAATACAGCAAAATCTATGGAAAGATTTCCTTTTCCGATACTTCCTCCTGTGCATAAGGAGCGGAACTCCTCATGCAAGTAAAAACATAATTTGGCCTTAAATCACTATTCCAAATGATAGTAAAGTGATCATTCCAAACCAACACTAAATAAAACTTGTAGTCACCAATTCACTAAGTTATCTGATTAAAAAGAGCCACATCAAATCTGTGTGTTCTGCTAGTCACTCACAGTTAAAAATTCTGAAGTATAAGTACTTTTTTCATTCTCTATCATTATTTACTCCTACAGGCAGGATACATTTCATACTGCTCTGAGGAATTAGGTGTAATGAAATCTTGTTGTATTCGTGGCCCTGATATTACACTACTTACTGAAGAAGTGTTCCTCACTGTGCCTCTCAACTAGACAGGAGAGGCAGGCAGGCTTACATGACATGCTATGTTTTTGTATTAAAAATAAGGTTGCTTTAAATGTGGTTTCTGCTATGCATGTTTGTATTAAACTATTTTTTATGCTATTTTGACCTCCTCCACAATTCAGCCTTCTAGACTACTTCTCTGCACTGTTATATAGTTGGAAAGCATAAAAAACTTGTTAGTGGTGTTACATGGAACAGAGATTTCTGCTAATGGATTTTGATCATACTTGAGTGATCTGTTGAGTATCACATGCAGAATGCTCTTCTTCCCTTTAGAGTTAAGACTAATATATTAAAAATATTGACATGCTAATTATTTTCTTGAGGGAAAGTATTAAACTGGGATGTACATGTCTGCTGTAAGAGGAAGTAGCTTCTCTATTTTTTTAACCACAGATTTTATGGAGTATTTTATCAAACTCATGGAACCTCTTTACCAAAAAAAAAAATCAGTATAAAAGTTCTTCATTATTCTGCCGTAACCACAAGCTTGTTCAGCTGTAACACTTCACATAAAATAATTTTCTACCGCCCTGCAACCTTAAACCTAGCAATTTTAAACAAAGCAAAACTGAAAGACTTAGCAGATGAAAAGTGTAATTTTATTTCATGCACATTGTCTTATAAATCTTTTTTCAGTTTTGTAGGTTGTATGCTGATATGTAACTTAAAACTAAGGTTCGGAACCCAAAGTCCTTTTTCTTCTACAATCTAGATAGGTTTGGGTTTAAGGCTAATTGCTGTTAGGTGACAGCTAAATCATAGCACATTTCTTTCCTATAGCTGGAGTCGTAAATGCCACTACTTCAGTTTTACTTTTTATAAAGTCCCTTCTCAGAAATAGCTTGTGAAATGGGTTGGTCAGAAAGCCATCTTCACATAAAATCCTGGTAGCGGAAAAAAAGAATCAAAACTATAGACCCTACGCATACACAAATTTTCAACTAAGTTTGTAATGAGATTAAAATGGTTAAAGGCATGCCAGGTTTGCATCTGTACAACACTGTCACACTGTGTTAATCTAGGGCTTTCATGCTGATCCAGACAGTTCACTGGAACACTTACAGGAGAACACATGCTTCTAATTACCAATTTTCTCTGTGCAGGCAGCTCTTAATATCTGCATTTCCCAGATTATCAAAGTCTAATTCCCTAGTAAGAAAACACACCCAGCCATGCTTCCTGCAGTCCCATAAGGAAAAATGAAATTATAAAAGGCCTGTCCATCAACATGTACCAGTCGGCCATCTATACCTGCTAGCACCTTCCCTGCATGTTTCACATTTTGGGAAGTAACTGCAGCTGTTTTGACAAAATGCTTTCTTACAGGGAGAAGTTACTTTTTGACATCAGAGGTGTCACTGACATCCCCTTTGGAAGTGTGGTGACCTGTCACAAAAGGAATGTGTGGCAGTTTGTTACAGTACTGTTAACCTCACACAGCACAAGGTTCACACAGTGTGTCCTTCTCTGTAATTCATTTTTTGAAGGACTTGAACTCTGCTTGCACACAGACCACCCTAAACCAGTGGCAAGCTTTTCCTTTCCAAAGAAAGTTTGTATCTTTTCCTTCTTGTAGAGATGTACTTAGTCTAAAGACTAAGATATAACCACAGGTAATGGAGGAGTCCAGTCTACCATACAACTGCGTGCTGACTGGGGCACTGATACTCTCTAACCTACTGTTCATTTCGAGCAGGAATTTTTGAACAGTCTCAGACCCACAATATTTCCATAAGGTTTTGTGGTAGGATGATTTTAATCTATGCCCTTTTTAGTCTGATATTAAAAGTTTCTCATTCTATCCTGCATACCAAATAAATTGCTTATTGGTACCTGGGCACATAGAAACAGAGCTTGCAGGGATGCTTCCTTAAACTAAAGTTGCCCAGAGGATTCACACAAGGGAAAAAGGATTGTAAGGATAGAAATACTCCTTTTTTTAGTCCTAATTTTCCCTTCACAGTGCAAAAGGGAGCATGATCAAACCAAGTTTAGTTGAAGGTATGACAGAATAAAGCAGCATTTAAAAAAATACAGCTTGTCAAAAGCTGAACATTAATTTATGGGGGACTGACAAAGAGAGATGAATGAAAAGACAGTAAAGCTTACAACAGAAAAAACACCTCTAAATCAAGGAGTTCACTGTAAAAACCTGAAAAAAAGTAGATCAAGAGCCTTAATGAATTGGATCAAGATTGCTTACATATTAATCATTTACAGCAACTATATTCAGGAAGCTACAAGCTGGTCTTCAAAAAACTTGGGAAGAATGTTAGAGCTTTTACTTCAGCACAGAGTGTTATTTGCCTAAAACTGAAAGCTGCAGTTTCCTACAAATTGTTTCTTAATATAACCTCTCCAAGAAAAGCCTAAATAGCGATTCTGTTGCTACTCCTTTCTTTTTTCTACCCCTTTCTTTTTCTAACATAAAAAAATAGTCTATTGATTTCCAAAATGAGTAAGCTAAAGCAATTTGTTTTGGAATTATAGTCCTGTGTTCATAACTTGGGGAATACATTTTAATTTCTCAGGCTATTCAATATAGTACTGGGAAAGTGTCCTGACATAAGGATAGCCAGGTTGTATGTACAACAGTATGAAAGGTAAAGACAATGCATTAAAAACACATGGAACTGCCTAGGGGCAGTTTCGAATTTAGGCTTAGTTATAACGCCGTGACTGCATTGAGATCAATCAAATTTATATAGCAGTCTCACTTGGAGATATAACCTGTATTTTATCCTGATGCTGATATGTTTATGAATGTGGCAGCCACAGTATCTATCAATTATCATGAAAGTGACATCTACCACAGTCACACTAATATCCTTGCATTCATATTCTGTGATCCACAATCCCAGTTTCAGCTGGATGCGAGAGACTGTTGTTTCAGAAGGGGTGTTACTGTTATCTGTGGATACAAAGTGTTTTTTCAGATATCCCTTCCTCTCTGTGGGCAGTTTAAATCAGATTAATGACTGAAAGACATGTGTGGTGAAATTGAAGAAGCAGAAATAACCAGAAAAAAGACTAGCCTAGACAGATGAAAATCAGTATTATGTAGCCATTAAGCACTGAAAAAATAGTGTAAAGCATTATAAAGTTTCCAAGCAAAGTTTGGCAACATTATCATATAACCCCTGAAACCATAGCGAGGACATAGAGCTTCACCAATCTCCTAAATATCAAGAATTTACTGAAGACATAACAATCATCTTTGGTATATCTATTTCTAAGTTGCAATCTGAAGTTATTTGTTAGAGAGAAAGGAAAATTGTCTCAAGTTAAAAATACTATGCAGAGCAGATAGTACCCCAAATCAATATGTTATCACAATTAAGTATTAGCAGTTCTATTTTAAATAGAAAGTGACCGTAAGTAACAGACAATTGCCCAGAGGCAATTGTTAGATTTAATATTGTGAAAAGTTTATTGGGTAGAATCAATAGTCTACATCAATGACATTTAGAGCACTGAACACTATGGACTATTTTATCTCAGAGCCCCAAACTTCCTTTACAGTTTGCTTCTTATTTTAGAACTCAAAGCCTACTAACTACCTTTTTGTAACCTTCAGGTACTTTAAAAGTTGCAATAAGTTAGACTAAAAAAACCAAGGCTAAAAAATAGTATCAATATCAGATAAGCAAAAAACCCCACACTGTTAGAACTACTGAATGTTTCGAAGCTTACCAGATATGGTTTAACAGAAGGGTGACAACTTTGTTTTCACCTCCTTGCAAAATTTTATTAACATGGCTTTGTATTAGTCACAGTGTTAACAGAACAACTCTGTTCTGCGACATACACTTCAGACTTTAACACCAGTTTTCTAACATGGTTCACAACTGCAGATACTAGAACCATTCATAGAGCTTAACCTGTTAAAATTTGGGTAAGGTTTATTACCGTTTTGTAGTTCTTAAAGAACTTCGACAAATAAATCTTTATCTAAATTGCCTAAGTTAATATTACTATATATAAATATTCCTTTTGCATTAATACAGATATCTCATTGTGTTCACTTATGTATGTACATACTGAATTCCATTTTAAAGGTTTTCAGTAAAAATTTTGTAAACTAATTATTTGAAGGGCTTGACTTGGGGAAGGGGGAAACTTTCTTATCTTTGCCTTCTGACCACATTCTGGCATCAGCACTATTCACCTGGCAAGCAAGATTTGGCTAGCAAAAAAATTCCATTATCAGTGAAATTCCACAAAGAATGCATCCTAAAAAGACTGCAGATGGGTAATTTCTCGATTTCAATATACAGTGGTTTTTTCCCCAGTGTTTTATTTGGTTCCCTCTTGGAATCTATTTTTCATGGATTTGTACATACTGTGAAAAGTTATTTTGCAGTTTTAAGTTTAATGACTAATCCTTATTTACAGTTACTATAATTATCTTAAAGTCTTTATCAATAGTATTTACAGTTCATATCTTTAGGAAGTTTATTAATGAATATGTCCCCATCTGTTTGTTCCTCAGACACATTACTCATATTTCATACCTTTAGTCTCTCTTCCTAAGTGTAATTCCTGATCATCTCCAAAATTGTCCCCATCTGTTCACAACATACTGATAATGATATACGCAGGCTTAGCTACAATGTCCTATGAGTAGTCTCAAAATTACTTTTAAGGCGGCCACTACCCTGCTGCTGTTCAGAGGGATGCCCACAGATACTCCCTAATTATACCGTCCTTTCCTTTGCCCTGTCACTGAGCAAAGGCATATCTAATTTGCTCTCCTATTTCTCTCCCAGCTATTACTGTTTTCCGAGTTTTCCCTTGTACTGAACTCCTCATTTTTTCCAAGGACACATCAGTTTATATTTTTCCCTTCCACTCCGTTAAATTCAATTTCCTGTTTCCAAGATTTTTAGATTGTGTTGTATTATTTCTTCCTACTCGGGTGTTTGTAACACTTAAGATCATCCGCAAATGCCTTTAATATTCTTAGTACAGCCTATCTGAAATCATTGATCTGGGACATTCACCAAAACAAATGAGTTGCTTTCTTCCACACAAGAGTAAATTAAACTAAATGCAAAATTAGTTTGGCCAAACTTCAACACTAAAGGTAGAGTCAAAAGTCATTGAAGAATAAAATACATACATTAGAAGCTCTCCCAAAAGAAAAACCATAAAACAAATAAGAACAGCAGATGCTCAGTGAGAAGAGGGACACTTAGGCAGAATTTGTTCTGCCATTTCTAGAATGACATGTAATAAGAGTGTAAGGACAGAACAAGTTCTCTACGTTCCTTTCATTAGTCAAACATATTTCCTGGTCCTGTCATGTCCATAATCATAGAACTAAGTTGGACAGTTGCACGAGAAACTGCAGACTACAAGGCACCTTTCCCTGGCTTTCAGAAGGAAGCTTTTGCAATGGACACTGCAGGGTAAAGTAAAAACTCTGCACTCATTACACCCCCTCCAAACAAATNGTTTGGGGAAAGGACCTTTAATGAAGAATGAGATAGAGGCTGATGCTGTTTACAGTGACACTGGTGACATTAACAGATTGTTTTACTTGTGTGTTGCCCAGACATCCTTGGAAATTTACAGCTGGCCATTTCCTCTGAGTGCCTCATTCCTTTCACTTCAGCCTCACTCCACAACTGCCTTCTCTTTTCCTTGTTCTTCTTCACTGTATTTTTCTCCCTTCCCTGGTCTTTCTGTTTACTAATCCTACTTCACCTAGTAAAGAAATTACGACACTAACTTGATTGTTTTTCTTATTTCTATGACTCCTCCTGCTTTCAGAGCATCAGCTTTCCTAGATGCACACCACCTAGTGCTAGTACACCACCCAAGAAAATAGTCCCGCTTCTGAAAAGCCTCAGGAGACCAAATCAACTAAAGCTAGAGAAGTTATTCTGCTGAATCGATAAAGAAAATTTATGGGAAGGGTGTTCAAAAACCCAAAAAGCTTTCTACAGTAAAAAAAATTATTTGCATCGGGGAATAAAAGGAAGGAAGAGTGCTACATAGCTCTCTAGCTTCAAAGTGAAAGCTAGTTAAGCACTAACTTCTTGCCCATCCACATCAACTTTATTTTATGACAATCTCAGACTACAGCACCCATCACCCATGAACAGTATATCCAGGGATTAGACCAGCATTCAAAACACATTAACTGCCACAAATTGTGAGGCCCTTTTGAAGAATAAACAGACTAAAAAATCTTATTTACTTAATTCTGCCTATATACTTTCTACTCCCCCCTTGGGTTCGTTGTTTTCATGGAAGGCTGATTTCCTTGGAAAAGGCAGCAAATAGTTCCTTGAAGTCTCTAAGGAGGTGGTTGTATGGTATTACACAGGATTATTTCCACACACTTCAGTTTTCCTGTTGCAAAGGAAAAGTAAAGCTAAATATTCTTATTAATTTCCAACTTCATTCTAAGTTACGTATTTCTTCCTCTGCCTAGGGAAGAGTATCAGTGATACTGGCATACAGCCACACACACTTCAAAAGAAAAATCAGCTCAGAGGACTTGCACTTCAGAGACCGTAAAGTAACAACGGTTTGAATCAAGGTAAAAGAATTGTATATTAGATCTGTAAACACTACTCCAATATGGCTCCATGACATAATATGTAGTAGTAGGGTACAAGATAGGTTATCATTTCAGTGTGTATGTCATAGGCCACAAAACATTCCTGACAGTATTTATTAAAATAAAAATTAGTGATGTGTGTCAAATGCAGAAAATAATTTGATCACATCAGGAGTTAAACTGTGTTCAAAAAGACCAGAAGTAAGCAACATTTTCACATACAAAAATATTAGTGAAGATTTATGAAGACTAATATATAACTTCAAAGTTTTTTGAAACCACTTTGGTTGGAAGGGACCTTGGGACATCCCTGGCCCAATCTCCTACTCAAAGCAGGATCAACACTAAATTCAAACCAAGTTGCTAGTGGCTTTGTTGTGCTTAATTATCTCCTAGCCTCCTCACCTCCAGTAGAAGGGAGTACTTCAATTTATGCCAATTGTCTCTGGTTGTCCTACCATGCTCTCAATAATGCTCACTCTTTCTTGTAAGCTCAGCTCAGCTGAGGCTGCTAGGAGGTCTCCCCTCACCCATCTCTTTTCCAGGCTGAAGAAGCCCAGCTGCCTCAGTCTCTCCTCCATCTTGGTAGCTGGCCTCTGCTGGACTGGCACAGAGTTTTCAACATCTATCTTGAACTGATGGACCGAAAAAACAGGCATAGTGTTCCAGATACAGCAAATGAGTGCCAAGTAGAGAGGAATAATCACTTCACTTGATCTATTGGTTATGCTTCTGTTGATACAGCCTACTATGCAGTTAGCTTTTATCACTACCAGGGCACACTAGTGACCTGAAACTCAAACAAATTTTCCTATTGATTTCAGCAAAGCTTAAATATCAGACTAAACATCTAATAAAGGAGCCAACAGACAGGGAACAGTGGTAACAAAACAGTAAGCATAAGCTTATAACAACTACTGATAGTATGTCTGTCAGAAAAATCAAGATCCAGATGCACTCATCCTATTAAAATAGCTGCTTTTTACATGACTGCCCTCAGTTTCTGAATCAGCCTCTACCTAGCTCCTTATAGAGAGAGATGAGACAAATATTCTGTTTTCTGATACTACAGCATAGCTGTAGCCATACTACAGCCATAGCTTGCATAAAGACAGGAGGGCCATTTCTGAAAGAAAGATTAAAATACGTTATTTGAGATAAGCAGAGCCAGCGATACTGCTTCCTACCGCAGAAGAGCTAGGAACTATCCCCATACTCGAGTACAGGATTTAGCTAACAAACTTGTAAAACTAAGCCCCATTGTGTTTGTTACTATTGCAATTTATTAAAAACACATTTCATTCTGGGGCATTACCAATAGCTGATGAAAATGTGAAAAGCTGCATCTACTCTTCTGTCTTAAATAGAAATAGTTAACATTCAGTTTAATAAACTGGTTTCAAGGATTTAAACTCTTTTCTCCTGCACCAAAAAAACAAACCAAAGAAGACAATAAAAAGAAGCAAACCTTTAGCACAAGCCAAAGGAGTCAAAGAATCTGACTTTCTGGTCTCTTATATGAGTTTGTTCTGAACACCAGGGCTAGCTAGAACATCAACACATACATAGAGACACTGTTTGTTCTAAGTGCTAGAGTTACAGTCCTGTTTTTGACCCGTCAACAGCTTGCTATGTCTATTCATCCTATTTGAATCGCATCAACTACAATGCTATCTTCAATCATAAGTCACACTGCAAAAACTACAGATCTATCGATTCTTACACAAGCCAACCCATCAGAGCAAGGCAAACAAGGCAAGTTAAACAAATCAGTTCTGTTACCATCATGATAGATGAATGCAGTTATTTTTATGCATGATAAAAAAGTGAGTGTCCACATTCCAGCTCTTCAAATCCTTAAATGCTGCAAAAATTTTCCCAAGAGATTTGACTTCTGAATTAAGTACAGAAAAAAAAAAAACCACCAAATAAGCAGCCCTCTGCAGTGACTGCTTTAAAAACAACTATTGCTTCCAAGAATAAATATCTCAAAGTTAGTTTTCATTTATAAACAGCAGTAAATTTCACAATTTGTGAACTTACTAACTACAGAGACAACACATAAACATGAGTCACAAAGCTTCTACAAACACCTTCTTGAACTAAGGCAAGCTCAGATGATATACAGCTTTTCATCACGCTTCCTCCTCCCCTCCAGCTCTCCAGCTGACCTGCGACTCTCCTGGTGGCATGGCTTTTTCTCCAGTAATACATCACACAGGATCTAAATTGGTATTAGAATCATAGGTTGGAAAAGAGCTCTAAGATCATCAAGTCCAACCATCCACCCAACACCACCATGCCTACTAAACCATGTTCCGAAATGCCACATCTACATGTTTTTTAAACACCTCCAGGGACAGGGACTCAACCAGCTTCCTGGGCAGCCTATTCAAATGCCTGACCACTCTTTCAGTAAAGAAATTTTTCCTAATATCTAATCTAAACCTCCCCCAACACAACTCAAGGCCATTGTCTCTCATCCTATAGCTAGTTATCTGGGAGAAGAGACCAACACCTGCCTCACTACAACCTCATTTCAGGTAGTTGTAGAGAGCAATAAGGTCCCCACTCTTCTCCAGACTACATAGCCGCAGCTCCCTCAGCCACTTCTCATCAGACTTGTTCTCTGGACCTCTCATCAGCCTTGTTGCCCTTGTCTGGACATGCTCCAGCAACTCCATGTCTTTCTTGTAGTGAGGGGCCTGAAACTGAACACAGTACTCGAGGTGAGGCCTCACCAGTGCCGAGTACAGGGGCACGATCACCTCCCTACTCCTGCAGGCCACACTATTCCTGATACAAGCCAGGACGCTGTTGGCCTTCTTGGCCACCTGCGCACACTGCTGGCTTGTGTTCAGCTGGCTGTTGACCAACACCCCCAGGTCCTTTTCCACCAGGCAGCTTTCCAGCCACTCCCCCCCAAGCCTGTAGTGTTGCATGGGGTTGTTGTGACTGAAGTACAGGACCCCGCCTTTGGCCTTGTTGAAACTCACAGAATTGGCCTCGGCCCTTCGATTCACTCTGTCCAGATCCCTCTGCAATGGTTGTGCATCTCCAACTTCTGCCTGAAACATGTGTATTTGGATACAAGCATTATTTCCCTAGACTTCCCAAAAAATCCACAAAATTAAGATCGAGGAATTGGAATCCCCACAGCACTTTTAGAATTTGTAAGGCAGTCAAGAAAGATAGTTACGAAAACAATGTAAACATATGTAATTATAGTTTATTTATTGAAGTATGTTATGATTTGCATGCTACTAGAAATCTGGTGATTAGTACAGAAGCTCAACCCTAAAATGTTACATTTCACAGAAGGAATGGGTTAAGAAATCATAGTGAAAAAATAGAATTTTTGAGCACAATCCAGTAATTTCACGGCCAAACACACACTACATGTAGAGGTGGAAAGCTAACAGAAAGACTTCAAAAATATACAATTTGAGTTTTCTTTTTGTGACTTAGTAGCAACAGCATAGTCCCTAACTGTCCAGTTCCTTTCTGCTAGGATACAAACTTCACATCAATGGCAAGTTAGCAGTGATCCTTATTTGTATTACTTGAGATTTTCTGCATGATTCCGCCCTAAGTCCTACAGTGTTAGTACTGAACTTTAATCTATTGGTTTATCTTTGACAGACTCTCTCTTCGGTGGTTCACTACCAGTGAGGAAGTGCCTGTTCAAACAGGAAACGTATCACATCATTGCCTAGTATCTAGTATAAATTACGTAAAATATCTCCTTTTTGGACTGTGATCTCAAAAGCAGCCTCAGTTAAAGAAACAAATGCACTAGGGAACCGATAACCTCCTGCTATGAACAATTTAAACCTTTCCAAAAGGCCACTACTAGTACTTCCAGATCTTGGCTGTGCTTCCACTTTGGAAAAAAACACCAAACAACCCACCCCCAAAAAAACCTACCAGAGCAAAACCAAAAGTTTTGTCCAGTTTCTCAAAGACAACTGTAGGCTTAGGTTTTTTCAGTTCAGGAAAGAGATTAGGACAATGTAAAAAGACTTTGGTTTTGTAAGCAGAACTCAGCATTTCTGAAAGCAAGTCTCAAGCTGAACACACACAAGAAAGCACAAATTTTTTTTTCTTTTCAACTCTGCAAAAGGCCTTAAGCCTTACCTTCCCTCCCATACAGCTGGCCCCAGCACAGGTGAACACTATCTCACAGTGCTACAGAGCAAGTTCCCTTTGTCTGCTACCAAAAGGACATGGCATTCTACAAATCTAAAGTATCACTTCTATAAGAAGTTTTGCTGACAGTGTACTGCTGTCCCAAAATCATAATAAAAAATGAAATTTTGCTTCAGACTAGGTGATGAAAACTGCAAAGCTTGTTCCTAGAATGTTTAAATACTTCATATTATCCTCCTCATAGAAATCAATAATTTTTATAAGTTTGCTATAGCTACTTTTTCAAACAAGGAAATAAGGTTTCTGAAATGCATGCAGAGGTACCAAGTACCTTCACTGAACACAAACTGCATTACAGCATATTTGTATATACTACACAACTCCTAAGCATTTTTCCATTTGGAAGTTCATAAGCACAGTTTTCCACTCCTTCAGGTGTGAGACACGCAACCATAGCCTGTTGAGTGTGTGCCACCACCACCAAGCCAGTCTCTGCCGTGAGATCACCCCTGTTCACATCTGGTAGATGAGCATTCTTCAGACAGTTCAAGCTTTCTCTTAGCTGTGGGCAAACCCACCTTGCCTGAACTGCACCTTGAAAAGCGGCTGCAAGACTGAGAAACACAGCTGCTGTAGCAAGCTGGATACCTGGTGAGTATATGCACTGTAGAGGAAGGGACACACGCCACCCATCCAACCTTCACAGGTCTTAGTGGAAGGAACAGGACTGCCTGGGTAAGGGGTAAGCCAGCACCTACCCCTCACTGTTGCTCCTCCTGTCCACACAGCCCTCCCCTTACAGCTGAGCATTTAACCAGCCGTTGGCCTCGACACCAAAGCAGCCCCCCATCCGTGGGCTCACCACCCACCTCACTGCCCATCCCTGCTCCTGAGCAAAACCGTGAGGTAAGGCCCGCCATAGCCACACAGCACCAGTCCGCCCCTCAGACTGTGCCGAATCGCCGGGCGGGCGACTCCCCCCATCTCATCACTGCACTCCCACGGGAACAGCGCCTCAGCGCTAACGGTACACCACCCGGAGTGCACCTGGAGCCCTCCCGAACAGGGCGAAAGCCCCTTCTCCTCGAGGGCCCCCACACCCCCAGGCACAAGCCCACGGCTCTCAACGGTCGCCACTGCCTCTCCCGCTTTCGCCACGCGCGCGCTCTCTTCCCCTCAGCGTCCCTGAAAGCCGCGCTTAAACACGCGCGTCGCACCCAGCAGCCGACCAACCAGAACGCGACAAGACCTGCACCCGCAGTTTGCGAGCTGAAGGCGGGGTCCGCCTTTGAGTGACAGTTCAGCTCGGCCTGTCAGCCAGCAGCGGCCCACCCCCCCCGCCCCCCCGCCCAAAAAGCGGCTGGAGAGGGGGCGGATCCCCTTGATCTTACCCCCCACCCGCGGCCTCTCGCTCCCTCCGCCCCTCCGAGGCGGGCGGCGGATCGACAGGCCCTCCGCCCAATAAGCGCGGAGGCCGCTTGCGCGGCGGCATGATTCAGGACCAATGGGAGCGGCGGCTGGGCGGAGGCCTGAGGTTTCCAAACGCTCCGAGGCGCCATGGGCTGAAAACTAAACCGAGATGGAATCTCCCAGTCTGAACCGGTTTGAGCCGGTTCCGAGTCTGTGGCATTAGGAGGGGGAGACGCTCCGCGCTCAGTCTCTGCTACCACCGCTGCTTCTGCCGCTGTGCGTGTGACCTGCTCGTAGGGGAGCCCGCCGGGGGGAGCCGCCGGCGCAGCTGAGGGGGCAAAGTTTAGTGCCAGCTGGGGGAGGGTGGAAATGGGGGTGCACTGAGCGTCAGCCAGGCCTAGGGGAGGGCGGCAGCAACAGGACTAGCGAGAGACCCACCCGCACGGGCTCAGGCCTGGGCAGCCAGCGACGCGGGAGAGAGGGCCAGGGCCCCGCCGAGCCGGAGCTGTGGCAGCCAGGGCCACGAGGAAGGTAGAAGTTTCCCCCCCTCCTACTAGGGGCCTTGGGAGGCCGGAGCCCCTGTGCCGACCCCCTTCTCTCATCCCGGAGCCAGAGGAGGGAAGCGCGCCCCGTCTCTTGCGCGCCCGACGGCGGGCGGCCTTGCTCCTGGGCTGAGGGGAAAGCGCCGACGGGAGCGCCCCGCCCGGGGTCGCAGGCTTCTGCCGGGCGCCTGGTGCCGTAGGGCCGAGGCAGGCTTGCCAAGGGGTAGTGCGGGAGGAGAGGAGTGGCCCTGGTCACGCCCGCCCGGTGGGGAGGGGGCTGCCCTCGTCTTTCCCCCCCCCCCCC
>Ga0065711_1033382_pt1 | contig 25596 bp, 25 predicted proteins | sample Hoacrofraction12_FD_59098 | JGI IMG/M metagenome (GOLD analysis project Ga0065711, IMG submission 59098) | Hoatzin crop microbial communities from Cojedes, Venezuela - Epithelial fraction 12 v2 (version 2) | ecosystem: Host-associated > Birds > Digestive system > Esophagus > Crop | place...
AGTCTGGTCACAAGCCGAACAAGTATTTAAATACCAACGATTTCAAAGAACTCTTATATTATGGCGTCGCTGACGCGGCGTAATTGTCAAATTTTTAACGAACTATTGTTGTATGCATTAAATTCTAATGAAAAAAGCAAATTGGGTACATATGAAGGTGTTTTAAGTAGTACGATATCTAATTTGCTAGCTACTAATTACAATTCCTTCGTTTTCTGTTTTGATGATGGTACTAGTAACAAATTGTCTGATGGAACGTATGCTTGGTTAAGCTACGACACTCTCACTATCGTTGTCAAAGAGTCTACTCCTGATTCAGCTACTGTGACACTACGTACTTCTGGGGGAGGAGTGATGTCTGGTGCTGGTAAATATCAGGTTGGCGACACTGCGACTATTAATGCTTATCCGAGTGAACATTATCATTTCTTGTATTGGAAAGATACGGAAGGTAATGAGATCTCTAAAGAGGCTGAGTATTCCTTTGTGGTGGAATCAGATACTACGCTCTATGCTTGTTTTGAGAAAGATGCTAAACAGGGCCATATTATCACTTTCTCTATAGAGGGTGGTAGTGGTAGCCTTGTAGCTACAGTTGATGGTAATGCTATCTCCTCTGGAGATGTTGTTGCAGAAGGTACTGTAATACTCTTTACTCTTACCCCAGATGATGGATATGAACTTCGTCTATGGAAACAAAATGGAGTAGAGTTATCTGGTGTTACTGCTACAACTCTTTCTATCGATAACCTCTTGGTTGATACTGATATCGTTGCTGTATTAGCAAATACGACTGGTATCGAGGAGAAGACGGTTATTGATATTACAGATGATTTTGAAGTTTATACTCTTTCTGGAGTTAAACTTCCAAATAAAGACTTGTCTTCTCTTCCTTCAGGAGTTTATCTCTTGAAACAAGGAGGAAAGACATTAAAACTTCGCCTGAAGTAATTCCACATAAAAAAATTCACGCCTACTCGTGGAAATTATAAAGGTACGGATCTCCGGTTTTTTGCCGGGGATTTTTTTTTTGTTTCCGTTGTAATGAAATCTTATTACTTCTATCGGTGATGGTGCTTTCTCAGGCTGTACAGGTCTCACTTCTGTTGAAATACTTTCTTCGGCTACTTCTATCGGTGAAGGTGCTTTCGATAATTGTGAAGGCCTTACAGCTATAATTTACGGCGGGAAGAAGGTTTTGTTAAATAAGAAATAAAGAGGGATTGGAGAAGAGCATCCTTTTCTCCGTTTCGGCATCAATCTATGAAACGAGGGTGTGTCAAAACAGAAACACCCTCAAGTTTTATTGTGTCTCCGTATGATTTAAAATAGCGTTCTTAAAACAGCAAAAAAAGAAGGAATAACTTTTTCCATATTTTTATCCCAAAAGCTTGGAGGTTTAAGAAAAAAGCATTATCTTTGCCCCAAATTTAATAAAGTATGGAGAAATCAGAAAAGACAAAGTATTGGATAGAGCTTGCTGACTATGATTTAAGCGTAGCCTGCTATATGCTTGAAGGCAGTAGATGGCTATACGTTGGATTTATGTGTCATCAAGTAATAGAAAAGACTAAAGAGTTTCTGTTATGGATAAAGAATATGCTCTCAATATAGTAAAGGTTTACAAAAAAGCTATTAGCGACAGGTTATCAGATGCAAAAGTGTATCTGTACGGTTCATATAGCAAAGGTTGCGCCAATGAAGACAGCGACATTGACGTTGCTGTTGTCATTCCCAAAATTAACGAAGACTGGCTCGACCTCTCCTCATTTCTTTGGAAGACGTCTTGGAAAATAAATACTTTAATCGAACCTGTTTTACTCGAAGAAAATGAACCATCCCCCCTTTACGATGATGTTATAAGAACCGGCATTCGTATTTAACGGCAAAAAAGTGAAGATTATGGCAAGCAAAATTCCTATTGGTATTAGTGATTTCGCAGAAATAAGAGAAGGGGGCTACGTCTATATCGACAAGACGGAGCAAGTTTATGATATGGCAAACCGCAGTTACAATGTGTTGCTGCTCCGTCCGCACGGCTTTGGCAAGTCATTGTTAATTTCAACACTGAAATACTATTTCCAAGGAAGAAAAGAGCTTTTTGAGGGTTTGACAATAGAATTGCTCGAAAAGAAATGGGAAAAGCGCCCGGTAATCCATATCGACATGAGCGATATCAAATGTGACAATGTCAAGGAATTGGAAGAAAGCATCGCCGGGAAGCTCCGTAAATACGAAAAACTTTATGGTTTAGGAGATTTCTTAAACCGCTATCATTCGTTTATGCATTTCTTTGTCGATAAAATAGCCGAAACTACAGGTGTTGAGCCTGTGGTTCTTATCGATGATTATGACAAGCCTGCTCTTAACCCTGCAGCCGATGAAGAAAAATGCCATGAGATATTGCATGGGATAGAGCGTTTCTGTAATTCTATCAAAGGGTCGAAATTCCATTTTATGCTTATCACTGGCACCACAAGATTTCCAGAGTCGCCACTCATATCAGGGCTTAACTTGTCAATAGCAACCGAACGCCCCAAATATGCAAGTATCTGCGGCATCACCGAAGAGGAAATGCTGCGAGACCTTGGCGAAAGAGTACAGAGTATGGCCGATGCCAATGGATGGACGAAAGAAAAGTGCATCGATGAACTTAGAAGAAATTACGGAGGATACCGTTTCTCATACAAATCGCCAGAGATTTATAATCCAGTCAGCCTCCTTCAGGCTTTGGTCAATTCCAAGCTCGGCGCATACTGGACTGCGAATATTCCATCGTACATAACAGAACTGATAAAAAAATACGGTATTACCTACGAAAATATCAAGACCCATCATGCTTTCAAAAGTTTGTGGTTTCATAATAACCAATCATTATATTCTTTAAAAGACATTCGGTCGTTCCTATCCCTTGAAGGCTATCTCACCATTAAGGGTTGTGAAGGGGAAGATTTTGATAGGATGTATACGATTGGCATACCAAATGACGAGGTGAAGGATACTTTTTTTGATGTAGCCCTGCCTTACGTCGTGGGCAAGGACAAAAATGATGTGAAAAGTGCTATCGGAAGAATGCAAGACGCGCTTATGGCGGATGACATCCCCGAGCTCTTCGAAAACCTCAAGCAGCTTGTGAGCGAAACGCCATACATCACCGGGATAGGCGACAAGAACAAACTCTATGAGCGCGACTTCCGGTTTATCCTCCGCTGCGCCCTGTATCTCTGCGGATGCCGTATCGAGGAGGAGAAACAAACATCGAAAGGCCGCATCGACATCGTGGCGCATTACAAAGACATCATCATGCTCTTGGAGTTGAAACTCGACAACAACGGCGGACTGGAGGCAGCGAAACAGCAAATCATCGACAACAACTACGTCTCCGCTTTCTCTGCCAAAAACAAGAAAATTTATTGTGTCGCTATCAGCTTCAACACCGAGAGCCGCAGCATCAGCGGATATGAAATAATATATAAGAAATAAAGGCCTTAACAAGTGCTGTTTGCAGACAGCAGAATGTGCGGGAAAGTGCTGTTTGCAGACAGCAGATGCGATTTAATTTTGGAAAATGGAGAAGTTTACGCTGCCGTATTCCTTATGCTCCGCGAAATGGGGGAGGGTAGAGAAGTCGTTGGTGCTGCCGTGCTCCATTACGAAGATGCCGCCGGGTTTGAGCAGGTTGGAGCTGAGGATGGCGGAGGGGATATTGGCGATGCCTTCGAGCTGATATGGAGGGTCGGCGAAGATGAAATCAAAATGGCGTCGGCATCGGTGGAGGTTACAACGGTAATGGCGGCACCGTGAACATCACAGGCGGCACAGTGGCAGCATCAAGCGCAACTGCCAGTGCTATCGGCGGTGGCCTTAACGGAAAAGCAGGAAAAATCTCCATTAGCGGAACAGCCGACGTTACGTTGACATCAAGCAATAACGGCGTATGGGTTCTCTATTGCGACGAAGCAACGGCAACGCCAGATGATGGCTATACGGTATTTGTACAAGACAAGGAAGAAAAGAACCTTGACGGCACACCTTCCACAGAGAAAGTTGACTTGAAGGAACTTACGGATAGCCTCCAGTATGCCCACATCTTCTTCGATACTGACCATATTGTGGTTTACAATGCCAACGGAGGTAAAGGAACTATGGATACAGTTAGAGTTGAAGCAGGCGATACAGTCAAGATATCTGAGAACAAATTCACAAGGGAGGGTTATAACTTCCTTGAGTGGAACACGGCAGCTGACGGTACAGGTATGGCCTACAAAGAATCGAGCAATACCGCATTACACTCTGACATTACTTTGTATGCACAGTGGGGAGGATTTACTTATTACTACACAGACAGCACAGGCAATGCGCAAGGGCTTGCCGACGAACAAATCAATATTCTCACAGCGGAGATTGCCACAGAAGGACTCGCGAGTGGTTTTTGGCTGGTGAAAGACACTATTGTCTGCTCAAAGAGCATCAAAGTCAACACCAACAATGTGACAATTATTCTGGCGGACGGCGCACAACTGAAAGCCACATCAGGCGGAATTAGACTGAACGACGAAGGTGTACTTACCATAACCACCGGAAACGACACTGAAGAAATTGCAGGCACAGGCAGTCTGATTGCCAAAGGCGTCAGCAGATTTCAAACTGGTATCGGTGGCTCGAATGGGGAGGCATGCGGCACGGTGAACATCTATGGCGGTACGGTGACGGCTACCGGCGGCGTAAGAGCCAGAGGCATCGGTGCAGGCAACGGAAAATCTCAAGGCACACTCAACATCAGAGGCAAAGCCGACGTTACTGTGGCAACGACATCGAGCAACACCTCCTATACAGCCCTCAATTGCAGTTCTGCCACAGCCTCAACATACCAAGAAGGCTACAGCGTGTTTGTGCAGGACAAGAACGGCAAGAACATTGACGGCACACCTTCAACGGAGAAAGTTGACTTGACGAGCATTGGACTTACAGATAGCCTCCAGTATGCCCACATCTTCTTCGCAAAAACGCCGAAAGTGGAGGTTGCCATTGGCGAGACAGGCTGGTCAACGCTCTATTATGGCGACTATAATCTCGTGATTCCCGACGGCGTGAAGGCATATATCGTGACTGCTGCCGACACTGCTGATTGCACTTTGATGAAGACAGAGGTGGAGGGAATAATTCCTGCTGGTACGGCTGTTTTACTCCAAGGTGCGGCAGACACATATTCATTCGAGATTACAGGAAAAGCGGCAACAACGGATGTTACCTACAATATCCTCCGGGGCTACGACGTGGATTCACTGACCACCGCTGATGACTATGGCACTACCGAGGGCTATTACTTCTACAAACTCTCTCGCAATGCAGCCGGCGACAACAACAGCGTGGGCTTCTATTGGCACGATGAGTATGGGTCAGCCTTCACAGTCACGGCGCACAAGGCATTCATGGCTCTTGAGAAAAAAGCGGCATACGGTAAGAAGATATTCCTGATCAATGACTTCGGCGACACGGGCATCAACGGCATCAGGTCGGCAGAAAATGCTAACGGCAAGATTTACGACACTAACGGCCGCTACTATGGCACCGATGCCAGCCGTCTGTCGAAAGGTACATATATCAGAAACGGCAAGAAATTTGTCGTTAAGTAATTAACATTCAAAAATTATATAATATAAAAATCACTCCCTCTCCCATTCCGGGGTGAGGGAGGTTTTTATATTCCTAAATAAATGCTTGAAAATTTGGTAGTTTGGAAAAAAACCGCTAACTTTGCGCCATATTTTTTAAACGAGGATGTCAATGCCCATTAGCGGCTGAAGAATTTACAAAACAGGAATACGAACTATGACAATTTATCAAGAGGGAGAAAGAGAATATGGGATGCTTCTTGCCGACGGATTGCAGGCAGTAAGTAAGATTGAGATAGAGAACCGGCTGAGACTCTTGCCCGAGTGGAGGCGGCAGAAAGCAATGTCTTATCATTTCGACATCGACAGACTATTGTGCGCAGAGGCCTATCTCTTGCTTTGCAAAGGGTTAAAAACGTGGTTTGGCATCAAGGAAAGCCCGGAGTTCGACTATGGACCTCAGGGAAAGCCCTTCTTGCGCAATTACCCCGACATCCACTTCAATCTCAGCCACTGCCACAAAGCTGCGATGTGCGTGATATCGGAAAAGCCCATAGGTTGCGACATAGAAGAGATACCCGACAAAATCGACGAAGACCTCTGCCGTATGTGTTTTAATGACAAGGAAATCGCCGAGATTCACTCTGACTACGAACCCTGCATCAGTTTCACTATGTGGTGGACGAAAAAGGAAGCCTTGCTGAAACGTGTAGGCATCGGCCTCATCGACGACATGCCCTCTTTGGATCAGAATAATAAAATCAGAAACGCTACTGTCAGCACCAGCATAAAAAGAAACGAGGGCTACGTGTTCTCCATCGCGTATTAGCCATTTCAGCATTTTTTCGCCTTAAAAGTTGTATATTTCATAATAAAGCAGTACCTTTGCACCAAAATTAAATATATATACAAATGGAATACGATTTTAGAGCCATTGAACAGAAATGGCAGAAGAGGTGGGTTGAGAATAAAACCTACAAAGTGACTGAAGACAAAGACAAGAAGAAGTTCTACGTGTTGAATATGTTCCCCTACCCCTCCGGGGCCGGACTCCACGTGGGACACCCACTCGGATATATAGCATCCGACATTTACGCCCGCTACAAAAGACTGCAGGGCTTCAACGTGCTGAACCCCATGGGATACGACGCCTACGGACTCCCCGCAGAGCAGTATGCCATACAGACCGGACAGCACCCCGAAATCACCACAGTGACAAATATCAACCGCTACCGTGAGCAGCTCGACAAAATAGGTTTCTCTTTCGACTGGAGCAGAGAGGTGCGCACCTGCGACCCGATATACTACAAATGGACACAATGGGCATTCCAGAAGATGTTCAACCACTTCTATTGCAACAAATGCCAGAGCGCAGTGCCCATCGAGAAACTCATAGAGCACTTCGAGAAGAAAGGCACAGCAGGCATCGACGCCGCACAGAGTGAAGAACTGTCGTTTACCGCCGACGAGTGGAACGCATACGACGACAAGAAGAAGCAAGAGGTGCTGATGAACTACCGTATCGCATACCTCGGAGAGACAATGGTGAACTGGTGCGCAGGACTCGGCACAGTGCTTGCCAACGACGAGGTGGTGGACGGCGTGTCGGTGCGCGGCGGATACCCCGTGGAGCAGAAGAAGATGCGCCAGTGGTGCCTCCGCGTGAGCGCATACGCACAAAGACTCCTCGACGGACTCGACAATATCGACTGGACTGACTCACTGAAAGAGACACAGCGCAACTGGATAGGACGCTCGGAAGGAGCAGAGGTGGAATTCAAGGTGAAAGACAGCGACGTGCATTTCACCATCTTCACCACTCGCGCCGACACGATGTTTGGAGTGACATTCATGGTACTGGCGCCCGAGAGCGAATATGTGACACAAGTTACCACCCCCGAGCAGAAAGCCGAGGTGGACGCTTATATCGAGCGCACAAAGAAACGCACAGAGCGCGACCGTATCAGCGACCGCCGTATGACGGGCGTGTTTACCGGCGCCTACGCCATTAACCCCTTCACCGACGACGCCATACCCATTTATGTGAGCGACTATGTATTGGCAGGCTATGGCACCGGAGCCATTATGGCAGTGCCGGCACACGACAGCCGCGACTACTCCTTCGCCAAAGCCTTCAACCTGCCCATCATACCCCTTATCGAGGGCGCTGACGTGAGCGAGGAGAGCTACGACGCCAAGGAAGGCACCGTGATGAACTCCCCCGTGCCGGGCAAGCAGACGAAATTCTCACTCAACGGCTTGCAGGTGAAAGAGGCCATCGCAGCCACGAAGAAATATGTGGAGGAGACAGGTCTGGGACGCGTGAAAGTGAACTTCCGCCTCCGCGACGCCATCTTCTCAAGGCAGAGATACTGGGGTGAGCCGTTCCCCGTGTATTACAAAGACGGCATGCCATATATGATTCCCGAGGAGTGTCTGCCCTTGGAACTCCCCGAAATAGACCAGTATAAACCCACCGAGACCGGAGAGCCGCCATTGGGAAGGGCAAAAAACTGGGCCTGGGACACCGCAAACAACAAAATCGCCGACAAGGCGCTTATCGACAATAAGACCATCTTCCCCTTGGACTGCTACACGATGCCCGGTTTCGCCGGAAGCTCGGCATACTATCTGAGGTATATGGACCCGCACAACGAGGAGGCTCTCGTGAGCAAGGAGGCCGATGAGTACTGGCAGAACGTGGACCTCTATGTGGGAGGCACCGAGCACGCCACAGGACACCTCATCTACTCGCGCTTCTGGAACAAGTTCCTGAAAGACATCGGCATCAGCTGCAAGGAAGAGCCGTTCCAAAAACTTATCAATCAGGGAATGATACAGGGACGCTCCAACTTCGTGTATCGCGACAACGAGGCAAGCACACAGAAAGGACATCCCGTGTTCGTGAGCCTCAACCTCAAAGAACAGTACAAAGACGTTACCCCGATACACGTTGACGTGAATATCGTGAGCAACGACATCCTCGACATCGAGGCGTTCAAGGCCTGGAGACCGGAATACAACGACGCCGAATTCGTGTTGGAAGACGGCAAATACATCTGCGGATGGGCGATAGAAAAGATGTCGAAGTCGATGTTCAACGTCGTGAACCCCGACATGATTGTCGAGAGATACGGAGCCGACACACTGAGGCTCTACGAGATGTTCCTCGGACCCGTGGAGCAGTCGAAACCCTGGGACACCAACGGCATTGACGGCTGCCACCGCTTCCTGAAGAAATACTGGAACCTCTTCTATGACAACCGCAGCGGCGAGTTCCTGCCCGCTGAAGGCACACCGGAGAAAGAAAGTCTCAAGTCGGTGCACAAACTGATTAAGAAGGTTACTCAAGACATCGAGAACTTCTCATACAACACCTCGATTTCGGCATTTATGATATGCACCAATGAGCTGTCGCAGCAGAAATGCCACAACAAGGAGCTGCTGAAAACCACCGTGGTGCTCCTCGCGCCTTTCGCTCCCCATATCGCAGAAGAGCTCTGGGAGGCTTTGGGCGAGAAAGGCTCCGTGTGCGACGCACAATGGCCGGCATGGAACGAGGAATACCTCAAGGAAAGCTCGATACAGCTCACCGTGTCGTTCAACGGCAAGGCACGCTATCAGAAAGAGTTTGACACCAATGCCGACAACGCCACCATCGAAAAGGCTGTGCTCGAGGACGAGAAGTCGCAGAAATATCTCAAAGGCATGAGCGTGGTGAAAGTTATCATCGTGCCTAAGAAAATCGTTAACATCGTGGTAAAACCGCAATAATATGACAAACGGCAACGACACCGGCAAAGACGACAATGCCAAACAGCAGGCGCATACGCGAGGACAGGCAAAATCCCAAGGGCAAGGAAATTACGGAACCCAAAGGAACTCTGAAACCCAAGGGAACTTAGGAAACCAAGGGAACTTAGGAAACCAAGGGATCTCCGGCCCTCAAGGAGAACAGAATGCGCCTCAAAACGCGGAAAGCTCGAGCATGGACAAGCTGCAGCAGTTCGGCCTTACGGCTGCGGCTGTAGTGCAGGACTATGTATGGATTACCATCGGCCTCTTCCTCTATGCCTTCGCCTGGACGGTGTTTTTGATTCCTTACGAAATCGTGTCGGGAGGCGTTACCGGTATCGCAGCCATCATCTTCTATGCCACCAAAGTCCCCGTGGGTATTACATACGTGGTAATCAATATCTTCCTCCTTGTAATTGCCCTGAAAGTGCTCGGATGGAGATTTATGGCACGCACGGCCTACGCCGTAGGCATGCTCACCCTGATGCTCACGCTCATACAAAAGATGATGACGCAGGAGGACGGCACGCTCTATCAGGTGCTCGGCGAAGGACAGGAGTTTATGTCGCTCGTCATCGGTTGTTGTTTCACCGGCTCCGGTCTCGCCATCTGCTTCCTTCACAACGGAAGCACCGGCGGCGTGGACATCATCGCGGCGATAATAAACAAATACCGCAACATCTCGCTCGGAAGGGCATTGATTTTCATCGACTTCCTGATTATCTTCTCCTCCTTCCCCGTGTTTCACGACTGGAGGAAGATAGTGTTCGGTCTTTGCACGATGGTGATTGAAAACGTGGTATTAGATTATATAATGAACGCGCGAAGGGAGTCGGTGCAGTTCTTTATATTCTCAAAGAAATGGCAGGAGATAGCCGACGCGATAGGCAACAACCTGAACAACGGCGTAACGATTCTCGACGGACACGGCTGGTACACAGGGCAGGAGATGAAAGTATTGTGCATCCTTGCTAAAAAGAGTAAGAGCCTCAGCATCTTCCGTATCATCAACAGCATCGACCCGAATGCGTTCGTGTCACAAAGCTCCGTAATCGGCGTCTATGGCGAGGGCTTTGACAAGATTAAAGTGCCAAAGAAACCGATTATTCCAAACCCGATGAAAAAGACGAAACTGACAAGATTGCACTAAATAAAATGCCGCAGGCTCTGATAGCTTGCGGCATTTTATTTATTTTTCTTTAAGTCAAACCCGGCCTGGCCGGGACCGCTCCTGCGGAGGGCTTTATAGATTCTTTAGCTCTACCCTACTCCTGGGAGGGCTTACTGCGAACGAAGTTCGCTTAATTGTCAATTGTCAATTGTCAATTATCAATTCCACCGGGCAGTGGTCAGACCCAAGTATTTCAGTATGTATCTTAGCGTCTTTGATTTTGCTTTTGAGCGCTTCGGAAACGAGGAAGTAGTCGATACGCCACCCTGCGTTGCGCTCGCGTGCCTTGAAGCGGTATGACCACCAACTGTAGCACACGGTGTCGGGATAGAGGTAGCGGTAGGTGTCGATAAAACCGCTGTTGAGCAAGGTTGTCATTTTCTCCCTCTCCTCGTCGGTAAAACCGGCTGCGTGGTGGTTGCTTGAGGGGTTCTTAAGGTCTATCTCCTCGTGAGCCACGTTAAGGTCGCCGCACACAATCACCGGCTTCGTCTTCTCAAGTCCTTTCAGATAGGCACGGAAATCATCCTCCCAGCGCATACGATAGTCGAGACGCTGCAGCTCGTTTTGGGAGTTGGGCACATACACGCACACGAGGAAGAAGTCGGCCATTTCGAGGGTAATTACACGTCCCTCGTGGTCGTGTTCATCAATGCCGATGCCATAGCTCACATTCAAAGGTGTGTGGCGTGTGAACACTGCGGTGCCGGAATAGCCTTTCTTCTCGGCATAGTTCCAATACGACTCGTAGCCAGGGAAATCCAGGTCGAGCTGTCCGGCTTGCATCTTCGTCTCCTGCAAGCAAAAAAAATCGGCGTCAAGGCTTTTGAAAGCATCGGAGAACCCTTTGCCCTCACAAGCCCTGAGGCCGTTGACATTCCATGAAATGAATTTCATATTCTGTGTTATGGAGTTAATTCTAAGAGCTTAGAATTTCGCCATTTTGATGGCGTCGATGGCACACTCGTCGCCTTTATTGCCCAAGGAGCCTCCGCTGCGGTCTTTCGCCTGCTGCATGTTCAGACAGGTGAGGAGTCCGTAAATCACGGGGATTTCGCTTGTGGCGTTGATGCGTGCTATGCCCGCCGTAACCCCTTGGCAGATATAGTCGAAATGAGGAGTGTCGCCCTGTATCACGCATCCGAGTATAATCACAGCGTCGTATCCGCCATTGAGACACATCTGGTGTGCGCCGTAAATCAGCTCGAAAGAGCCAGGCACGGTTTTCACGTGGATGTTCTCGGGGAGAGCGCCGTGCTTCTCAAGGGTGTCGGTGCAGCCTTTGAGCAGTGCGCCGGTGATTTCCTCGTTCCACTCCGCCACGACAATGCCAAAACACATGTTCGACGCGTCGGGCACGGCAGCGGCATTATATTGCGAGAGGTTATGAAGTGCTGTTGCCATTATTTCTTTACTCTTTCAATATATCTGTCGATGCTCTGGGCAGCCATGGAGTTGAAGTATTTGTCCTTCACTGTCTGATAGCATTTCAAAGCCTCATCTTTCTTATCCAGGCTTTCGAGAATTTCACCTGCCTGCACAAGATAAGTGGCAGAAAGGCTCATATTATCGGCTTTGGCAGCAGCGTCTTTCAACAGGCTCGCAGCCTTTTCGAGATCGCCTAAATGAGCGTATGCCTCACCAAGTGAAGCGATTGCTGCCGGACCTACCATCATATCAGAAGCGGGATCGTATTTCTCAAGATAGTCCTTGGCTTTCGTCCATTTTTCTTTATTAGTTTTCTCTACACTGTCTCTAAGGGCGAGCTGTGCATAGCACAAACCTGCATAGAGTGTGGCGAGGTTGCCGGCATCGGTAGAGCCATACTCGTCAGCAATCTTGATCATTCCCGGGAAGGCTCCGCCTTTGTCGCCATTCAAGGCCAGGTCATACTCACCGTTCATAAACAGCTCCTGAGCCTTTGCCAAAGTGGTGTTGGCCTTGTCCTGTTTGGGTTTAGACACGAAATTGTTGTAGAGAATGAAACCTACGATTAAAAGAATCACTGCGCAAAGCGCGTAAAGGAGAACTTTCTTGTTCTTGTCGAAAAACGACTCTTTCTGTTGCACCTCATTATTGAGGGCCTCATTTTGTTTTTTCTGAATTGCCATTTGTTATTTAATTTTTAATTTTTATCAAGACAAATCCAGGGCCATCTGGACAAGCCTGGCCCTATAATCGCGGTGCAAAGTTACATCTTTTCTCGCACATAGAGAAATTTATAACCATTTTTTTTCATTTTTTCAATGCTTTTCGCTGATTTATAGCTTGTAAACGGCATTTTATCCGCCAAAAATTTTGTCATTAGGCAAAAAAGCACTAACTTTGCAGTGAGTTATGATATTACAAGAACTGTCGATACTGAATTACAAAAACATACGGGAGGCCGACCTTCACCTCTCACCCAACATCAATTGTTTCATCGGCGACAACGGACAGGGTAAGACGAATGTGCTCGACGCAGTCTATTACCTCTCTTTCTGCCGCAGTGAGACATCACCCTCCGACTCCTTGGTGATTACCCACGGCGAGGATTTCTCCGTGGTGGAGGGCGACTACCTCTGCGCCGACGGCAGCGAAGAGCATATCTACTCGGGGATGAAACGGGGGATGAAGAAGCATTTCAAACGCAACAAAAAGGAATACCGGCGGCTCTCCGAGCATTTCGGACTCATACCCCTCGTGATGGTGTCGCCCTTCGACACTTACCTGATACATGGCGCGGCGGAGGACAGACGAAAGCTCATGGACATCGTTATCGCACAATATGACCACTCGCATATCGACTCGCTCAACAGATACAACAAGGCCCTGCAACAGCGCAACGCACTGCTCAAACAGGAGGAGGAGCCCGACAACGACATCATGGAGCTGTGGGAAGAGGAAATGGCAACCGCCGGCGAGGAGATTTTTCAGCGCAGACAGACATTCACAGAAAAGGCATTGCCGCTGTTTCAGAAGTTTTATGCCGACATCAGCGACGAGGGCGAAGAGGCGGGGCTAAATTATGTGTCGCACTGCCAAAGAGGTCCGCTGCTCGATGTAATCAGGCGCGACAGACAGAAAGACCGGGCTGTGGGATACTCCCTCCACGGCATACACCGCGACGACTTGGAGATGATGCTCAACGGTTATCCGATGCGGCGCGAGGGAAGCCAGGGGCAAGGGAAATGCTATGTCATCGCCCTGAAACTGGCCCTCTACGACATGCTAAGGACAATAGGCAATAAAGAAACACCACTGCTGCTCTTAGACGACATCTTCGACAAGCTCGACGCCAAAAGGATGGAGAAAATCATTAAACTCGTGGCATCAGACAACTTCGGACAGATATTCATCACCGACACCAACCGGGGGAATATCGACAAAATCATTAGCGCAAACGTGAGCGACTATAAGCTCTTCAATGTTTCCTCCGGAAACATTGAAGAATTGACAATTGACAATTAATATCGCCTGACGGCGATGACGACTTCGCCGCGATAAGTCTTTGATTTGGAGGGTTACAAGCCTTATTCGGGAATACCCTTTTGAAGGATACGAAATGGAGACCTTAATAGAATTTTATTTCGGCGATGACGAAGGCGCCTACAGCTTCGTTGAGGCGGGCGATGAGGTTGCGGCGGTGCATGCTCAATTCAGACCTGAGAGCCGGCGAGGACAGTTGGACGAACAAGGTTTGGTTGCGGATGAACTTATTCACCGTGTAACGAGCCAAGCCGGGACCCACAACTTTGTCCCATGCGGCAAGAAGTCGCATTTGGCGCAAAGGGGTCTCTAATCCGTTATGCCGTAAATTACGACATACCACCTCGCTGATCTTTAATGGCTGCTTTCTAAACATTAATTCCCTATTTATATTATTTCCTCACCAAAAGCGCCGGAACGGCGCAATAATTGTCAATTGGAAAAAGTCCACAGGACTTTTTCCACCCTTATATCATGTTCTTCCACAGGCAGTTCATCCACCACCTGACTCTCATAACAAACTCCTATAGTATGTGCCTTGCCCTTCATTGTTGCCAGCAGCCGGTCGTAATAACCCTTGCCGCGTCCAAGTCGGCGACCTTCTTTATCGAAGAGCATGCCTGGCACAAGAATCACATCAATACTCTCCAGTTCCTCCTTGCCTATCGCCTTCCCCGTCGGCTCAAGCACATGGAAAGGCCCTTCGCGCAAATCCTCGTCGCTGTCATAGCGGCACACCTCCAAATCATCACCTACCATACGTGGCAGATACAATCGCAAACCCTTCGCCTGCCAACGGGAATAGAGCAGCCGGAGGTCGGGCTCATCGGGAAGAGGGAAGAAAACGAGCATCGAAAGCCGGAGGCTTTCGAATTGACAATTGACAATTAACAATTGACAATTACGCAAGTCTTCGACTTGCGAGTGAACTACGGAGCTGGAGTTTTCTAATTGCGGATCATTAGAGCCTTTCTCGTGCGATTTTTTTACTTGCAAATTATTTATGCATTCTACGAGACGTTGGGCGACTTTGCGGCTCTCTTCTTTTCTCCGCTCATCCGAAAACACGGTTTTGCCTCTCTGCGCCTTGCGCAAAGCCTTCTTCCGTGCCCTTATTTCTTCGATATTATCAGCCATACCTGCCCCTCACCTGTTGCAAACCCTATATCGCCGTAGGCGATACTAATTCTCAAATTTCAAATCTCAACTTGAGGCGAAGCCTCATAATTGTCAATTGTCAATTATCAATTGTCAATTAGAAACGCTGTCCTTCTCCCCCGTGTTCGTTTCCACCTTCGGGAACGCCTCTCCTCTGCGGAACACGCTGAGGGCTTTGTGTATCACCGCGTCGCTTTGGTTCAGATACTGATGCAGCGCACTCTCGTCGAGCATATTATATATGATACGGCTCTTGAGGTATTTCTCAAGCAGAGCGTGTGATTTCTGTATCATCAGGTTACGGCGTTTTAAACCGTGATTGTCGGCGTATGCAACGAATTTCTCCACTATGTTCTGTTTGCTCAGATAGTTGGAGAGGTCTTTATAGTTGTCGAACTCTTTCATTTTCTGCCGGTTATCGTCGGTATAGATGTATGCGTATTGCAGGATGAGTCCCGTCATTGCGGCAGTCTTATAATAAGAGGTGTAGTTGGTGGTATCCTCGGCGATGAAGATGTCAGGTGTGATACCTCCGCCTCCATAGACGATGCGTCCTATCGACGTTTTATACTCCTCTCCCTCATGATGTATGCTGTCTTGCGAGAAGAACTCGCCATGCTCATATCTTGTGGAGATGTCGTTGAAATAGCTCTCGTCGTTGCCCCTGTCGTATGGTTTCTGTATGCACCTGCCGGAGGGCGTGTAGTATCGTGCCACGGTGAGCCTCACCACACTGCCGTCGTTGAAAGAGATGGGCTGTTGCACCAGTCCCTTGCCGAAGGAGCGACGGCCGATCACTGTGCCACGGTCGTTGTCTTGTATTGCCCCGGCGAAGATTTCGGATGCCGATGCCGACGACTCATTAATCAGCACCACGAGGGGTATCTTCTGGTATGCGCCTTGACCGTTGCTTTTGAATTCCTGCCTTGGCATCTTACGGCCTTGCATGTACACAATCATCTTGTTTTTCGGCAAAAACTCATTCGCCATCTGCACTGCCGACGCCATCAGACCGCCGCCGTTGTCGCGCAAATCGATGACGAGACTGTTGAAGCCCTTGCCGTTCAAGGTGGCAAGTGCCATGATCATCTCGGGGAATGTGTTGTCGGCGAAGTTCTTCACCTTTATATAACCTGTATTGTTGTCGAGCATGAATGCTGCGGTGATGCTCTTCTGGGGGATGTCGCCACGGGTGATGGTGATGTCCTGCACCTTTTTCGAGCCATAGCGTATCACTCCCACCACCACCTTAGAGTCTCTAGGCCCTTTCAGACGGTGCTGCGCCTCGGTAGCCGTACATATCTTACCAGTGAAATTCTCGCCATCCACAGTAACGATTTTGTCGCCGGCAAGCACTCCGGCACGCTCGGCGGGACCGTTCTTAATCACATTTTGCACGTGTATGGTGTCCTGTCGGATATTAAACTCCACTCCGATGCCGGAGAACGAGCTTTTCAACTCGTCGTCGGCCTCCTCCACCTCTTTCACATTGAGATACACTGAGTGCGGGTCGAGCTCTTCGAGGATTGTGGGGAGGGCCTCCTCCACGATGCTGTCCATAGGCACGTCGTCAACATACTGGTCGTTGATGATGTGCAAGAGGTTGTTGAGCTTGTTGCCTCCGGTGGAGATGATGCTCAGCCGGTTGCCCGAGAAATGGTTGGCGTAGAATGTCCCTATGTGCATGCCTGCCACCACTCCTACTGCAACGAGCAGCGGTGTGAAACGGTGTTTGTTATTTTGTTCCATCTTCTTCGTCGGGATTTATATATATCACTTCTATGTTTGCTCTTTTCAGCAGGTTCACGCCGTCCTCAAGTCTGTATGGCTCACCATACACCACCCTTTTGATACCTGCCTGTATGATGAGTTTAGCGCATTCCAAACAGGGCGAGGCGGTGATGTAGAGCGTAGCCCCGTCGCTGTTGTTGTTGCTCCTTGCGAGTTTGGTTATGGCATTGGCCTCCGCGTGCAACACGTATGGCTTTGTGAGGTTGTCGTCATCCTCGCAGATGTTTTCGAAACCGCTGGGCGTGCCGTTATAGCCGTCGCTGATAATCATCTTGTCTTTCACCACAAGTGCTCCCACCTGACGGCGCTTGCAATAGCTGTTTTCGGCCCAGATCCTCGCCATGCGTATATACCGGCAGTCGAGCTTTCTCTGTTTCTCTTCGCTATAACTCATTTTTCCTTATCCTGTTTTTTCGGTGGTTTGATACCGTTGCGCTTGAGTAGTGCCTCTATCGTCGGCTCTCCTCCGCGGAAACGTTTGTAGAGCGTCATCGGATGCTCTGTGCCGCCTTTAGAGAGTATGTTGTCGCGGAAGCTCTGCGCTGTCTTCTGGTCGAAGATGCCATGTTTCTTAAACACGCTGAAGGCGTCGGCGTCGAGCACCTCTGCCCATTTGTAGCTGTAGTATCCTGCGGCGTACCCTCCCGACATGATGTGAGAGAACTGCACTGTCATGCAGGTGTCTTTGCGCTGCTCTCCGAGTATCGCCTTCTTCCAGGCGTTTTTCTCGAATGGTATGATGTCTTCGGTAAACTCACCCTTCTGCGTGTAGTATGCCATGTCCAAGAGTCCTAAGCTCACCTGTCGGAGACATACCCAGGCCACGTTGTAGTTGCGGCTCTTGACGATTCTCTTGATGAGGTCGTCGGGCATCGGCTCGCCGGTCTTGTAGTGGAAGGCGAAGGTGCGCAGGAAGTCTTTCTCCACGGAGTAGTTTTCCATAAACTGCGAGGGCAGCTCCACGAAGTCCCACCATACGTTGGTGCCGCTGAGGCTCTCGAAACGGGTGTTGGCGAACATGCCGTGGAGTGAGTGTCCGAACTCGTGTAGGAATGTCTCCACCTCTCCGAGTGTGAGCAGCGCGGGCTTCTCGGAAGTGGGCTTCGTGAGGTTCATCACCACGCTCACATGAGGCCGGATGTTCTCTCCCTTGCGGTTGATATACTGCCCTTGGTATTCTGTCATCCATGCCCCGCCCTGTTTTCCTTTTCTCGGGTGGAAGTCGGCGTAGAACACGGCGAGGTATGAGCCGTCTTTGTCATATACCTCGTATGCCTTCACGTCGGGATGATATACTGGTATGTCTTTATTTTCTTTGAACGTGATGCCGTAGAGGCGGTTGGCGAGACCGAAGACGCCGTCGATGACCTTGCTGAGTTCGAGATAGGGCCTCAGCATCTCGGAATCGAGATTGTATTTGCGCAGTTGGAGTTTATGCGAATAGTATGAGAAGTCCCACGGTGCCACCTTGAAGTCTTTGCCTTCGAGTTTCCGTGCCTCTTTATGTATTGCCTCCACCTCTTTCTCGGCGGTGGGCTTGTATGCGTCGATAAGCTGGTCAAACATTTTATACACCGTCTTCACGTTGCTCGCCATACGGTTCACCAACACGTAGTCGGCGTATGTCTTGTATCCTAATAGCTGTGCCACCTCGCGGCGGATATTCACCAGTCGTTTGCAAATGTCGAGGTTGCAGGTGCTTTTCGAGGGGTCGGTGCAGATGGTGTTGCGTGCCATATACATCTTTTCCCGGAGGTCGCGCTGTGTGGAATAGGTCATGAACGGTCCGTAGCTTGGTGAGTCGAGAGTAAACACCCATCCGTCGAGGTTTTCCTCCTGTGCCGTGTGCCTTGCCGCCTCGCGTGCCGTGTCGGGAAGTCCGTCGAGCTGTGCCTCGTCGGTGATATGCAGCTTGAAGGCTTTCGTCTCTTTCAGCTCATTTTGTGAGAACTGCAAGGAGAGTTTGCTGGCCTCCTCAGTAAGTTTTCTTAGTTTCTCTTTGCCTGCCTCATCGAGCAGTGCGCCGCTTCTCACGTAGCCCTCGTAGGTCTTGTCCAAGAGTGTCTTCTCCTCCGGGGTGAGTTTGCGGTGATGCTGATGTACATATTTTATTTTCTCGAAGAGGGCTTTATTGAGCCTTATGTCGTTCTCGTGCTGTGAGAGGAGCGGACTCATCTTCTGCGCCAGCTCGTCCATCTCGTCGTTGGTCTCCGCACTGAGCATATTGTAGAACACCGACGACACTTTGTCAAGCAGGTCGTAATAGCCCTCTTCCTTGTCATCGTCTTCCTTGCGGACGATAACGTTGTCGAAAGTCGGTTTGCGGGGGTCATTGACGATAATGTCCACCTCTTCCTTCTCCCTGCGCATTCCTTCGATGAATGCCTCTTCGTAGTCCTCAAATCGAATTTTGTCAAACGGAGGCGTTCCGTGTGGGGTGTCATACTTCAAGAAGAAAGGATTCACTCTCTTCTCCTCTGCGCCATTACCAAAATCTTTTATTTCTTCCATTTTATTTTCCTTTGTTTTCTCTATTTATACTGCCTCCTGTCAGAGAGACTTCCTTTCGAACAAACCCGACCCAGTCGGGGCAGCGGCATCGCCCACAGATTATATTTCTCGGGGTTGTAAAAGCTGTCGGAAAGCAGGTCAACGTCCAAGTCGAACCAATGCACGCCGCAAGGCGACAGCTCGAAAGCCTCACGCTCCGCCGGCGATGCCGCCAAAAGAGCAGGATAGTCTGCTATACGCTTACTTGCCACAGCCCCGCTCTCGTCTTCTACATAAATGTTGTCTGAGTCGAGCCAAACTTTATATTGTTTCATTCCGAATGCAAAAGTACGATGTTTTTTTCGATTTTGCAAATATTTTTGCCTTTAGTGTGATTTTTTCACATTATTTCCTTTTCATCAGCATATTCAGCTGTATAATCGCCGGCACGAGGATGAGGATGGAGAAGGCGAGTGAGAGCCATACTTTCACGTCGCTTCCGCCATATAGTTCCTTGAGTGTCAGGTCGGGAGCCGGGTAGAGATTGTAGAAGATGTATGCCACGGTATTGTTGACCCAGTGCACGATGATGCCGGGGATGATGCTGTATGTGCGGCTGTACATCCAACCGAGCAGCAGACCCATAAGGAAGGCATGCGGCATTTGAACGGGATTGGCGTGAATGAGCGCGAAGAGGAGAGCCGAGAGGGCTATTGGAAACCAATGGGTTGTAAAGAATGACGTGCGACGCTCCTTATTAGGGTCGAGAACGTCGAGGCGGTCTTTCTGCCATTTCAACAGGCTCTTGAGTATCGCCCCGCGAAATACGATTTCTTCTACCAACGGGGCGAGCAGACCTACTACTATGTAGCCATATCGGTCTTTCAGAATCATGTCAAACTCGTCCTCCATTAAGTTGGGCAGCTTCGGCATAATCTCCTGCAACCACTCGGAGGGGATGATGCACCCCAAGGCAGCGATGACACTCCAGAAGAACACGCCCCAAGGGTGCTGGCGCAGGTAGTTGGGCAACAGCACCGCCCAACGGCAAATGAGGAATACCAGCATCGTCAGCACATTTGCTATCGCCGTAACCATAATAATCCGTTGAGCCTGGGTAAACGACTTTAGCCAGTCGGTATTCGTTTCTATCACCGGCCATATAAGACCCATTCCCAATTGTATCAGCAGAAACACTGCCAAATATAAAATCGCTTTTTTCATTTTTTATTAGTTTTCTTAATTCTCTTATACCTTAGACGCACCAATGCCACAAAAACTACACTTTTTCCCAACTAATTTTCCATTGCGAGCTTGCTCGCCCTCCATTATCCATTATCCATTGCGACGAAGTCGCTTTCCATTATCAATTGCGACGAAGTCGCTTTCCATTATCAATTCGCAAGCTCTGCTTGCGCCGCTTGCGCTGCATCTTTTTTCAGTTGTTCCTTCAGCTGTAGTTCATTGTCAAACTGTCTTTCTTCCCTTATTCTGCTTATGAATTTCACTGTGAGTTTCTCTCCGTAGAGGTCGTCTTTGAAGTCGAGCAGGTGCACTTCGATGGTGAGGTCTTTACCTCCGAATGTCGGTCTTGTCCCGATGTTCATAATGCCGTTGTGGTTAATTCCGTCGCCATCGATTTCCACTGCCACGTGATACACGCCCGGGGCCGGGAGCATTGTGGCTACCGACTCGGGAGCGATGTTGGCTGTGGGGAAGCCGAGCTGCCGTCCTTTCTGTACCCCCGGCACCACTATTCCTGTGATACGATATTGTCTGCCGAGACATTTTGCGGCCATTTCCACCTGCCCGTCGGATAGGAAGGAGCGCACCACGGAGCTGCTCACGTTCACCCCCTCGATGCTTTTCGGTGCCGCCCGCATCACGTCGATGCCTGTCTGCCGTCCGTATCCCACATAGTCGTCAAAGCCCTCCGGTTTGTCGCTGTTGCGCTTTCCGAAGTGGTTGTCGTATCCGATAATCAGCACCTCGGTGTTCAACTGCCTTTTGAGTATCGTCTGCATAAACTCCTTTGGCGTGAGCTGCGACATATTGTAGTCGAACGGCAGCACCACGCAGTTGTCGATGGCCGTGCGCGAGAGCAGTGCCAGTTTGTCGTCGATGCCGGTGAGCAGTTGCGGTTTGTATTCAGGCCTCACCACGGTTGCGGGATGGCGGTCGAAAGTTATCACCATCGACTGCATAGCGTAATCTCTCGCGGCATCGATTACCTTGTTGATAAGGTATTGATGTCCGAGATGCACGCCGTCGAAGAAGCCTATCGTGGCCACTTGCGGCTCAGCAACGTTAGTGTCTGCATCGAGAAAAATCGTATTCATCGCTCTCTATATAATAGTCTGCCCGCCACGGCTTTTACTTTCATTCAGCCTCCCTCCATTATCCATTGCGGCTCAGCCGCCAAGAATGTCTGGCCATGGTCCGTTGATGTCAGCTTTTATCGCCTTAAGCCCTGTTTTCGCCGCTGCCTCGCAGTTGGCCGTGCTGTCATCAAAGAATATGGTCTCTTCGGGTTTCACTCCTGCCTGTTTTATCACTTCGCGGAATATTTCCTCGGAGGGTTTCGAGAGGTGCAGTTCGTAGGAGAGGAATGCCTTTTCGAAGATGCCGTCGAGTTCTTTGTCGCATTTGTGCCAGTGGATGGGGTTGGTGTTGCTGAGCAGGAAGAGGCGGTAGTGCTTCTTAAGTTCCTTGAGCCTTTCGATTTTCCAGGGTGCGATATCGCCGAGGAGCTCATTCCACGCCCATATTATCTGCTCGTCGCTGACGTTGGAGTTGGTGATGCGTCTTGCCTCCTGGCAGAACTCCTCAACCCCGATGCGCCCTATCTCCATATCGAAGAAGAGGTCTTCGCAACGGTGCTCGCTCACGTATGAGGCGATGTCCTTAAGCCCCAGTTTCTGAAAAGCCTGAAGGCAGCGCTGCTTGTCTAAATCGACGATTACGCCGCCGAAGTCGAAAATTATATTTCGTATCCCTGTCATGTCCATATCTCTATTCATTTATCGTCGTCCTCCTTTCGCATAATAATTCCTTTAACTCTATATTATATTAACAAGGTGCAAAATTACACATTTTTTCCGAATAAAACAGTCTTGGAGAAAAAAAACCAACAATTTACGTGTGAAAAAAGCGTTCAAACTGTCTTTTCAGGCGATTTTAATGGCAAAATGGAAAAATAAAGTGATTTTTTTGCGAAAATATTTTGTAGTTTGAAAAAAACTCCTTACCTTTGCACTCGCAAATCGGCAAACGCCCTTTTGCGTCGGGCTTTTAGCTCAGTTGGTTAGAGCAACAGACTCATAATCTGGAGGTCCCAGGTTCAAGCCCTGGATGGCCCACTGAAAAAGCACTTACGTCTTTTGGCGCAAGTGCTTTTTATTGTATTTACCAATAGCATCAATGTCAGCATAAGAATGACGCTAAGAATAAATAATCGTTTCATAATTTATCGTTACAATGGTTTATCAGAATAATAGAATGCCAGGCGCAAGATGATTTGTTTCCCCAAAGAAGGATCGGAGGAGATGAGTAAGTCGCTACTTTCGAATGGTTGTTCTCCTTCACCACCTTCAATGATATAATTAATGAGTGCTTGCTCGTCTTCGCTTAATCTCTCATGCGGCACATTTGTTACCAAGTGAATAATTACTCTGTTAAAATCTTTACGTTCTAATAAAGGATATTTCCGAATAAGATTTTCTATATATTTTGCCGCCGAAATACCCATATCATCACGCACATACGATGGAACTACCTTAATGCGACACTTCAAGGAGTCATAAAGTCCACAGATTCGCTTTACAGAAAGCGAACTGGATGAGTCTTTCCATGCAGGTTCTGTTTCAAGAATAAATCTTGAAATGGTAATAATAGGCTTATAATAAATCGACATAAACATTTGGCGGAACTCCCTTTTTCTTTTTGATCGATTCATTTTACATTCCTTCGTCCACCGCATAACCCCTCTAAGTTGTCGAATAAGCTTTTTCTTTTCGATTGGATTCAACGACTTTATCGTAGGAGCATAGCCACCTTTTCCTCTGATTTGACTTGCATACATCCTTGCCTTCTCGCCAATTGAAAGCTTTGAAAAGCGGAGAGACTCAGCCTTCTCTTTCGCTTCATATTGGGTATGTCCATTAAGGCAGGAGAGAAAAAGCATACAGGCGGCAATATCTGGCCACGATATCGTTACCTCTGGTAACAACTTCAACTCTTTAGCCAAACAGCTTTCCCATGAAATACGCTCCATCGGAGGGAGATAAAATCGCCCTTGGAAACTTTCGCTCATACCGATAACGAAAGCAGAAGAATCCGCGTTCGGGTTAATCTCTGGCGTTAGACTGCGCAACATATCATAATGCAGTCTCCACCGCCACATACCATACATATTCGTATAAGTGTTGATTATGCATGGTTCAATCTCCTCAAACGGAGTACTATCAAGAAGTTCTTTATAAGTCATAGTTTTCTTTTTTTTGTGTAAAATATAATCTTTGGCGTATTGCTCAAACTTGGGGTGCACAGACTTTTTATGCGCCTCTTGTGTAAACCCTACTTTATCTATTTCTTGAATTTTGACGAATGCTTCTGCGTATTTCGCCATTGTTTCAAACATCTCTTGTCTTTGCTGACTTTACATATCTTGACTGGTTAATTCTTTGATTAAATTTTCATATTGTATTAAAGTTTCTCTTACTAACGGTCTCTGTATCGCGACGTGTTCGGATTCCTGAATAAAATCCCGAATATCCTTTTTGTAACTCATCAGGAAATAATCTTCGCCCGCCTTTAACTTGCCCCCGGTAGAGTCTAATGATGCTTCGTGACCATCGAGTGTAAGAAAAAAGATTTTTACCATCGGATCAGAACCCGTAAATTCATGATAATTCAGTATTTTACAAGATAGGTCGCCATAATAAATCTTATTTTCTATAATCACCGTCCAATTTTCCAATTGTATTAGGATGGCAGTCCATCCGCCGCCTTCTTCATCATCAACACTTCCGATATAATATTCTGCTATCACATACGCTTTTCGCAAGTCTTCCTCTGAAAAATCGGGGAGTCCACATTTCTTAAGGAATATTCTCAAAAGTTCTACTCCACAGCCATGACTTCCATGAGGATCCAACAATTCGGCTAAGAAAGCAGAATGTGTCCGTGCTTCGTCGGTTCTAAGATTCAAAACACTGAACACGTTGAAACGCTCTTCGTGCTGGAATTGCTCCTTCTTGATTCGTTTGTCTTTATCAACGCATTTCTGCACTTCAGACATCAGGTTTTCTAAATCATTCATATACATTATTATTTATATTTTGCAAATGCCCGAGCCATCCTAATTTTGGAATATTGTAATTGCCTGATTTTTGTTGACGACTTTTTGTCTTTAACCCTAATCTAAATTGGCTCAGGTTAATAATTATAACTGATAGTCTCACCTATACATTAACATATTTCTTTACATTTTTTGCTATGATATTTGATATCACCTCTGAATTTTTTGTTGTTCGATGTTCTATTATTCCAAACAGGAACTCTGTCTTGGAAAGAAACTTCTCCGCGAACTGGGGCATATCACCTATCTCAAGAAATAGAAGTTCGTTATTCGCGGGGTAAATTATTTGTACAATGACCTTACTCGCGGAAAACAAGTCATAGCCAGGAGCCGTAGAGTAAGCATTCAACATAGCATTCTTAATAGAGTCATAAACTCTATTGGTTCCAGACCCTCGGCCACTTAGTATTAGAATATTTTCTGCACCACTTATCACAGCTTTGCTTTCTTCCACTCCGATACGAATAATGCCATCCCTGATGCCGAACAATCTGTCAACTTCAACAATAACATTCCCTGCTGGATGTTGTATAAATTCATTTCTCATAATGTTAAATAAATCTTTATTTTTTGCAAAGATACCAATCGTTGATGCCGCGGTTAATCATTATTGGCATAATACAAAATATTTTTAACTTGCCTCCGTCTGACGGTCTTCAGCTTCTCCGGGAAATAAATCCGATGCAAAGGTACGACCCATCTATGCCAAAACAAAGCAGAGGATGGAATAAAATATTTTTTGCTAAAAT
>Ga0065711_1033383_pt1 | contig 25596 bp, 12 predicted proteins | sample Hoacrofraction12_FD_59098 | JGI IMG/M metagenome (GOLD analysis project Ga0065711, IMG submission 59098) | Hoatzin crop microbial communities from Cojedes, Venezuela - Epithelial fraction 12 v2 (version 2) | ecosystem: Host-associated > Birds > Digestive system > Esophagus > Crop | place...
CCGCCTGGACAAGGTCCTGTGCAGCCTGCTGTAGGTGAGCCTGCTTCGGCGGGGGGGTTGGACTAGATGACCCACAGAGGTCCCTTCCAACCCCTACTATTCTGTGATTCTGTGATTCTGTGATATGTGCACATATACAAAGGACAAGGTCCATACCCTCTCATTTATATGGCTACTTTCATCTTCAGACTATCTCACAGTAATAAGAACGTCCTTCTGAGATAAGACAAAGGACCATCTTCCCTTTCTAATATGCACTAGAGCATAGAGGTGTGAGCTGTATCTACAAGAATGAGTGTCCCTAGCCTAATTTGTAGGTATTCATTGAAACAGAATGAATAAAACCACTGTAGCAATTTTATAAAGCCAAATTTATGGACTCAGATGGGCAAACTTCACAAATTCTTCCTGGGGCAGCTTAAGATACTATCTTCCTCAGGTTTCTGCTAGCCTTACTGCAGCAGTAGCACACCTTGCTGCACAGTTGGCAGAAAGGGAGAAGTTGCTGTGTGCTCCAGTTCACAGACTAATATCTTAGTTCAAACTCCCCTTTACTAGCAACTGAGGCTGAAATGTTGGACTATGAACAAGGGGCAGGCATATGCATGCGTGCGTTTTGGGCCATGGGCAGTCCCATCCAGCAGTCGTAAGTTCAAATTTAGTGCTGACTTAAACGTGTGCAGGCAAATATGAGTCAGAACCTCAAGCAGGATGTCCACAATGGGCCCAGACTAGACACTGGAGCTACTCTGATAGCAGGGTGTTTCTGGACACCAGATTGCACTGTGATACCTTGGCACCCCCAACAGATATCCTTCAGGGCAGGGCTCATTTTCACCAGGTAGGATTACTAGCCTCTCTGGTATAAGAAAAGCATCACACTGGGAAACTAGACAGTCGGCCTTTTGCACTGACCAGCTGTGTGGTTTAAGAAAAATTGCTCTGCACCCCTCTGCCATGGATTCCTTACCTCTAAACTGGGCATATGCTGCTAGGCATAGAAATACATGCCACTCCTCATTCACAGCTCAAAGCAAAGAATAAACCACGTTGTGGTGGTTGTGTCCAAATGAAGACACCAAGAAAAGCAACAGATCAGCTACGCTGTCTTCATTCTCCCCCTTCCCCCCATGTTACTGTGCTCAGTGGTAAAATTTACAGTCTTAATATTTGGAAGTGCCCCAGATGCCTTTCCCTTAGATACCATGTGCAAATTGAATTAGGTCTTAGTTTAAGAATCTTGTTAAGAAATTTAACTCTACAGAAACAACTGCAAATCACCCAGTCCACTACCTTCTTTCCCCAGCCAGTGAGACAGTCATAAAAGTGCGATGAGGTTACCATAGAACAAAATCTGCTGTAGTCATTGTGGGTGGAATTTACTTTTGGAGACAAAATTTCAAAAATATAAAGCCTTCACTGACCAAGGAAGAGTCAACCACACCAGCAGCACAACAGAAGGAGGGAAAATAAGATACACATAACTCATGATAAGATTTGTGTTACTGGTAGAGATCATTGATGTAAAATGGAGACCAAAGCATATGCTAATTGCTCTTGTTAGTGCACTTCCCTCACTTGAGAGCAAAAAGGGGTCAAACTATATCACTCTGCTTTTTCACCTTGGCGTCCCACTTGCCTGCTGGAAATTCAGAGCCTGTGGCCAACAAGTACTATGATTTGGGTTGTCCCCTGTTCCCTGAGAGACTTTTTTGGCAGCCTTCTGGGCTAGAGAAACTGAGTCTGTGATTCATCTCTCTTTCTGTTAATGATGTGAACAGACAAAGCCAATCCATGGCTTCAAATTCAAACTTATTTAAGGCTAAGTTTTTAAGGCTTGAGTGGAAATCTGAGTGTGCCTTAGACTGCCATGCAGACCCAACAAGTTGTCAGTTCAGGAAGGATCACTGCTACTGTGTGGAAGGAGAGCTCATGCTACCTCCCCTGAACCTGAGCAGAAGCCCCAGTCACATCTTGGATGTTGGCACAGCCCAATAGAAACCTCTTCAGACCATCCCTCACAGCCCTGGCAGGAGCTGTTATTCAGGCTGTGAGGGTTCACGATCACCTCCCCTCTCCATCAATGAGGACAACTATAAGCATCTGTTATGACATGTATACTGCCTGGCAATGGGTAGCTCACTTTCCAGGGGCCGTGCAGTCCTCTATGACTTCGTGCTGCTACAGGGATGGGTTGCATTTCAATGAGTGCTGAAGAAAGCATATATTTTCCAGCTCAATCCAAAGCTTACTGAAGTCACAGGATAACTTCAGTACAAACCCTAGTATTCGCACAAGTTCTGTTGTGTAAGGGGAGTTTACATTATCAACTTTTCCTCTGTCTTCTTAATAAGGTACACCTCTTCGCAATGGGCATGATAACATAAACAGAATATGTTTTTGTCTGAGGGCCTTAAAAGAGGGACTGAGTCACACATCCCTTAAATCACGCTTTGTAAGATGATGTGTTATAACTTTGAGCAGTCACAAAGAAACACTGTTCTTCCCCCTCTTAAAGAAAAATGTTTATTTTATTTTTCTTCTGTAAAGGAGGCCCAAGCTTTGGGTGATGCTGAGTTGAGCTCCTTGTGAAAAGAAATGGGCCAGCATGGCTGGTTTTCACAAGGCAAAACTAAACTCAGTCTTAAATGGAGAAGTTTATTACTAGCCATAAAAAAATAAATTACAGTATTCACAGCTTTGATTTTGTCAATGAAGACACTATTTTCCTACAAAGTTTTCCAGATTAGATTGATTCTGTAATTGAAAATAAAATTGTGCAGAGAAAAGTCAATAAGCTTTCTACAAGGATCTAGTACTATCACCACCCTCTGTGGCAGTCAACAGTTCTTTGGCTTCACAATTCAGTTAAAACTGGGATCCTATCAGCAGAGCTTGTGTTGTCTAGGAGCCTTCTAGGAACATGGTTATGTGATTATATTTCTGATACTATGCATGGGAAGGAGAAGGCTATTTTATACCTCTGGGCCAAATTCAGTTCAGTAATTTGCCCTGCAGGCATGGCAAATATCCCTCACACCAAGTGAGACTGCACGTGCTTGTACTTGGGAAGAATTTGATGTTGCACGTGCCTCTGAATTAAACTGCAAAAGACTACATTGCAATCAAATTATATGTCATAAGAAATCCTAAGTAAAATTTAGAATTGCTAATGTTCAGAGCATGCTTTGAGATTCTTGAAAGAGTAATGCTTTTCCAGTTTAAATCTTAAAATAAAAACTCAGATCTTGTCACCAACACAGGGCCAAGTGGTGAGAAAGTGCCTTTGTTACAATGACAAGCATAGTGCAGGCTGCCATGCACATCCTTGGTCATGCTGGAAACTATGGATTTCCAGATGCAAATACTCTAGATGTGAAAATGGACAAAAACATTCTACTTGCACCTTTCAAGAGAGTAAGGGGTTACTACTTAGGCCAGATATTGTGGATGAATCTGCACAAAGTAAGGATATATAACAACATGTACACTGGCATGATGGACACTTGCAATATCCACATTTCTATACTGACATCTTACTTTATGCAGTACCATTCCTGTTTCTTGCCAGGAGATAGCTAATGTCAGAATCCAAAAGTATTAGGGTCAATACCCAAACTAAAATTTTGCAATTAAAATGTTACAGCATTTACAGTTTTTGTCTGCCTTTAAAGTGTTAAGTATTTTAGCACCTAAGAAAATATGGTTCCAGGGTAAATAAACTCCTGATCTGATCCAGAATTTGATCTGCTGTCCACTCTTGGTTGGTGGAAATAAGTATCTATGCAATTCTCTATTTCAGCCACAAATTACAAGACCCAATTCAAGACTTACACAAAGAAGCATTGTGCCCTCTGTTAGATGGGAAGGATAGAGCTAGGCAATAATAGTGATCCCTTCTGATTTAAGTTTGTGACTCTGCCTTTCTGCACTAGCCCCCTGGGAACAATTACACTGATCTCAGAAACCAGCAGAGCTTATAAGAGAAGAAGTAGTGGGAAGGCAGGATCATCCTCATGGCAGAGCTGACAGTAGTGGTGGCTGTTGCTTAGGAATGCACACAGAAGCAGAATCACATGGTGTCTGGGAGTGCTTTCAAGGAAGCAATGGCTGGGGTTTTGCCACAGAGACTTAAAAGCTGAATTGCAAGGAAAGAGGAAAGCAAACTGATAGCAATGCAGAAGATGACTGCATTATCAACCAAAGCTTACAAAACTAGGGACTCTGACATAAACAAATGTCACAAGATGGACAGACAATTCACTGTGATGAACAAAGTCTCCTCGACAAGTTGGTAATTTAGAAGCAGGTCAGATACAAGCTCCCCAAGCTCTGATGCATTTCAGAACCACTCTGCTCCAGGCCACTGGTACCCAAAGGGAAAATCAATGGACAAAGAGGGAAATGGGAAGGCACAAAAGAGAAGGAAAGGGGGAAGTTCTGGCAGAGAAAAAGAAGGAAGCAATATGAAAAGTTTTTTCTTAGGGACTGTGGAATTCAGAGGGTGCTTCTGGTTAGTGTGTTTCTCCGGGCACTGCGATCAGCCTGAGTGGTGATTTCCAGCCACCCTCCTTCCCTGTGTGTCCCCTTCTACCCAACAACAGGAGGAAATATGATTTGAAATAAAAGAAATTATTGGGGTCTAACATGCTCACCCCTCCTTCCTAATTCTAGGCTAAGTGACCTTTAACACCTTACAATAACAGAGTGTGGGCCAAGCACAAGATTTCATTGAGATATTTTCTGTATATCTCTGTGGTTTAGAAGTCATAGCTTTCAGTTCTTTATAATCTATGATGGATTACTGATTGCTAACATTTGCTGAATGCCAAATTGTATAACATGTTTTCTATATTACACGTAATGTAATTCTACTTAAGTTCCTACATTTGCTTGGTTGCTGACGTATCTGAGTGCCTCCAGCACTGCATTAAATGAAATTATTAATGTCTACCACATGCTAAACTTTCCCTTATCTTCTTTTCAAGAAGTATGTGCAGTAGAGCGTCTTCTAACATGCAGGTGCTTTCACATCTGTTGTAGGGATTCCATCATGTTTATTTGAAGGAAAGCAGTGTTTTTGTTTTCTCCCTGTAGATGCTGCTCTTTGTGTCAGGGTAAAGACACAAGCTTTGCTCTTTGTGGAGAGTCTTGTGATGGTGCTTAGTCCTTGCTGGCCTCCATGCTGGCTGCAGGGGAAGTTCTCTCTCTGAGAAATCACACACCTGCGGTCACACACAGCTGCTGATGACAACAAACTATGTTTCTTCCATTGAAGAAACCCACTGAAGAGGATGCAAATTCTGATTCTCCGTTAAGGTTCAATTTGTTTTACAAAATCTTACGCCCTACCCCCAACTACAAGAGTCCAGGAACATTAATGCCTGCTCTAGCTCTTCCAGAACACCTCCATAGGAAAGTCCATCAGACTCCCCTGGAATGGTACAGAGGAGAATTATGAGGATGTTCAGTTGTTAGTTGCGCCTCCTAAAGCTGAATCTGAAAGTTTGGATGAGGACACAGTTGGTAGTCCAGTAGTTGGGAGGACTAGGGGTCAAAAACCTAGTATACAAGCCCCTCTTACACAAGCTGTTGGTCCAGAGGGAGGTCCCATGTATGTGCATGTTCTGTTTACTGCCTTGGATTTATTAAGTTGGAAACAAGCAGTAGGCTCATATTGAGATAATCCAGAAGGGATGTATAGCACTATTTAAGCTCTAATGATGACTCATAATCCTAACTGGGGTGACATTCAGGCTCTTTTAGAATATGTGTTTACTACGGAAGAGAGGAGAACAGCTGTAGAAAAAGGTGAAGATGGAGTAACCCAGGAACATGAGGGAGTACCTAACATGGACACCTGTCTCCCAAGTGGAGATCCCAGGTGGGATCCAAATACTGGGGGAGGGTTACAGAAAATAAAAGAATACCAAAAATTTATTGTATATGGTATCCAACATGGAATCCAGAAACCACCATATTGGGCAAAATTGTATGAAATATGACATGGAGATAAAGAACCCCCATCTGTTTTTTTTAATGAAAGATTATGTGAATCAGCTTGGAAGTGGACTAACTTAGATCTTGAAGACGACTCCTTTAGGAGCAAATCAGTGTGCCTATTGTAGACAAGAAGGGCACTGGAAAAAATTGTCCACAGAAGGGAGGGAAGGAGCTGCCGAGGTATCGGCAGAAATAGGATTAGATTGAACTGGACTGGAAGAATCTATTAAAGTCTCCCCAGCTGATCCTCTGGTTCCAATAAAGCTGGTGAACGAAACAATAGATTTTTAATAGATAGCAGAGCAACTCATTCAGTATTTATTGATTGTAAGGGACCTTTAAGTAAAATTAAAACTAGTGTAATTGGTGCCACTGGGAAAAAGACTCTAAGGTCATTTTTGCAGCTGATGGAGTGTACTATTGGATGTACTATGGTAACTCGTTCATTTCTCTATATGCCAGAGTGTCCCTCTTGCCACTGTGGGGCGAGATTTGTTATGTAAACTAAATGTACAAACAACTTTTTTTTTTTTTTAACTTGGTACAGTTACATATTCTGCCAGAAAACACCCGGAAAGCACAGATGTGTTTGCTAACTCAAGGTGAAAAGGATCCTGAAGAAGTACTGAATGCAGTGACACCACTGGTATGGGCATCAGGGAAACTGGGATGAGCAAAAAGCATTACCCCAATTAAAATTGAGTGGAAATCTGGAGCCAAACCATTCCAGATTTACAAGATGCTTTCTTTTGCATTCTGGTGGATGAACAGAGTCAGCTCATCTTTGCTTTCAAATGGGAAACCCTGACCACCAAACAAAAGATTAAACTATGTTGGACTGTATTACAACAAGGATTCAAAAATAGCCCAACAGTACTGGCAAAAGAACAATGGCAAGGATATTGCACCTCTGAAAAGAAGGCACAAGTAGCAAGAAATAGACTTTGGTACCTGGGATTTGAAATCACGCAGGGACAAATGAAATTCAACGCAGAACAGAAGGAGGCGATTTGTAGAATTGCTGTGCCCACAACAAAGAAACAACTGAGAAGATTCTTGGGTATGGCTGGATGGTGTCGGTTGTGGATTCCTAATTTTGGACTGATCACTAAACCACTATATACTGCCATCAAGGGTCCATTTGAATAGACTGCTGAATGTCGAAAGTTTTGATGAAATCAAGAAAAGACTTACAGAAGGTCCTGCATTAGGACTTCCAAATCTAGAAAAACCCTTTCAGCTATATGCACGAGAGGCAACAAGTGGCTTTAGGGGTCTTAACTCAAATGTTAGGAAGCTGGAAGAGATCTGTGGGGTATTTCTCTTAACAGGTGGATTAAGTCAGTAAAGACCGGCTGGCTTGCTTGAGAGCTGCTGCTGCAGCAGTGATTTTAATTGAAGAGGCCAGGAAACTGACCTTAGGAAAACCTGTTACCGCGTTTGTACCCCATGCTGTCATCTCTCTCCTAGAAAACAGAGGACCATTGGATTTCTCCTAGAAGACTGGCCAAATACTAGGCTGTTCTGCTGGAGCAAGATGATTTCAACATTTCAACGTCTGCCACTTTAAATCCTGCAACTCTGCTGCCGATCTCACAACAAAATGAATTACAACATGATTGTCTGACAACAATCAAGCAAGTCTACTCCAGCTGACTGAATCTACAGGACGCTCCTATTTCTGATTTTGATTTATAGTTATATACAGATGGAAGCAGTTTCACATCTGGAGGAAAACGATGTGCTGGATATGCAGTAGTAAACAGGAAGGAAGCCTGTTCTGGAAGCCAAACCTTTATCTTATAATACTTCAGCCCAAAAAGCAGAATTGATTGCTTACTGGAAAAAGAGCAAATATTTTTACAGATCCAAAATATGCTTTTGGAGTCGCCCATGCTCATGGGGCAATTTGGAAACAAAGATGACTTTTCAGCAGAACAATCCAAAAGTGGAAGAGGAAACAATAGGAGGAAATGTAAAATGAGGACTAATGCCCAGAGAGTGCTGTCAGATAGATTTTGCAGAGTTACCTAGATGTAACCAGCATAAATATTTGTTAGTCCTGGTAGATACTTTTTCTGATTGGCCTGAAGCTTTCCCCTGCCACACCAATAAGGCAAAAGAGACAGAATAATGTTAAAATAAATAATTCCTAGATTTGGTATTCCAGAAGAAATATCTTCTGACAGTGGACCTCATTTCATAGCAGACATTGTAGAGAGTATCAAAAATTTTGAAAATAAAAAGACATCTCCATATCCCATGGAGACCTCAGTCCAATGGGAAAGTAGAATGAATGAATCAGACTTTTAACAGGCGGATTTCAAAATTATGTCAGGAAGCTCACCTGAAATGGGTAGACGCCCTATCGTTGGTCCTATTGAGGGTTAAGATAACCCCAAGAATCAGAGAAAGAGTAAGCCCCTTTGAGATAATGTACGGAAAACCATATCCTACTAGTGCATTCACAATAAGAGTATCAAATGTATACTAGAGGACAGGAAACAGTTAAAGAGTATATAATCTCTCTTTTTCAGATTTTGTCTTCATTACATAGGTACTTAAATCAGAGGACACCATTGCCATTGAATACTCCCGTCCAGTCTTTTCAGCCGGGAGACCTCATCTACATTCGAACCTGGAAAGAAACATACACCACAGTAAAAAAAAACAGAGTGGACTCCTGCATCCATTATAGAATTTAATTAATTATAATAATTGTTTGTGTCATGTTTGGATGTTTAAAAAGTCTAATCACTAGACAAATATCTCAATCCTGTTAGTTGTGCAAAATGGAGGTGACACTTGTTGAATGATAGGATTTCAATAAGTCTCAAAGAAGGGAAATTGTTATCCAAACTAAGTTGTCCTGAGACACTGCTCCTGGAGTGTATATATTGTATATCCCTACCCTTGCTGTTTTAAGACAAGAAGTTAATCTTATCTAAACAATGTACCTTTGTCTAATAAGCAGGAGATGGCTGTCGAGAGCAGAAGTTTAACTGATGTACCACTAGCCCAGCTAGTAAACCATGAAGAAATGCTTAGACTTGCCAAAAGAAAGAGATAACAAGGGGAAAGGTAATTCTGGCAGGGGGAGATCGCGACCACCAACTCATGGACTACCTACCCCGTTTATACCACTAACTCAAATGGTGAAGTTGAAGAAGAACAACTAAGCATGTGTACTAATTTACATGCTGGGCGAAGAGACTTTAACCAATCATTTAACAGAATAACAACGCATGTGTATTAAGAACTTCAATATATTAATGCTTTGTGTATAAATAACTATTGATTTGGAAGCTTGGGGGTGCTAGCTTTGTGGAGAAGCCACCTAACACCCAAACTTGTGCAAGTTTGTAATAAAATCAATATCTCTGCCCTCGTGTGTTTTTTGGCTTATTGCACGCTGGGTAACAGATCCACTTTTGGACAACAATACAAAAAGAAAGATGCTAGAACAACTTCCAAGAGAACAATGTAAAAGGAAAGTAAAAATTACCTATTTTGGTTAACAGCCACAGCAACAACATCAAACCCATCAGTGAGTAGGAGATATAATAGCCAGGGTGTTGTCTCATTCAATAAGCAGCATGAATATGTATTAATTGGCAAGATCACAATAGACTTCCTTGAGTTGGGGCAGCGGAGGGTGTCCAAAACAGAGGAAGGTCAGCTTTCTCCACTTGCCTCAGTTTATTTAAATTGTAGCAACTCCTTACTCCATACAGGTCAGATTTAGATTCCAGTGAGACTCAGGGTTTATGCAGAGCTGCAAACTATGCATTCCTGCCTATGTTTTGATAGGATTGCCACTGCTCAGTGATAGTCCCCACAGAACGCTTCTGTCTGCCATTTCATGCATCATATCATTGAATATAATCTGACTGCACACAGCATAATTAAATTATGGTATGAATCTTTAGTACTTCACATCCAGTTTTGGATTTCAACATGTGCAGGTGTGCAGGTGTATGCTGATTCCTGAAATAAATGGAAAGTCAGAAAGTGCTCCATTTTCCTGCCAATCCTGCCTCTTTGTAAGAAAAGTGATGCAGAACTAGGATTGCACAGGTTTTCACTTTTTCTGTATGAAAAATTGTCAAGGTCTCAGTGTAACAAGGGAAAACTGAGAAGACTCGGGGAAACCAGTAAAATTAGCAAGTAGATATCGTGAGAAAGCAAGACCTTTCCTATCCTGCCTCTGTAACCTAGCTGGAGCATCTGCTAGACAAGTTGACATCAGCAGTCCAGCTAAAAAGAAGTGCCTCCTGGCCCTTACAGCTTCTGATGTGTTGCACCAAATGCTGTCAGTTCAAATTAAGCAATGCTGTTTTCACACTGCATCCTGCCCGCTGCCTGACTTGTTGCACTTCTGCATGCAACTGCATCGTACCCTGGCAGAGGCTGGTACTGCCCTGCTCCCTGGATAGTTTGAGGAAGCAGCATGGCCAAGTCAGCAAAACATTGGAGTAAGGATCAGTCTTTGCCCAGCTCTGCAGCTCTCTGGAACTAGTCCCTTCATTCCTTGTTTCTCTCCAACTTTTTGTTTAGACTGAAAGACTGCTACCCGTTCAGAACAGGAGCCTGGTTCTTGTGCAGCCCACAGCAAACAGATTTCCAGGCTCAGCTAAGTACACGGCCTCAAATGAACAGCAGAAGCACTGAAAACAAGTGGAGAATGCCCAACTTCTGCTACACTGTATATTTAACACTGTTCCATGTCCAGATGCTTCTACTTTCTCCGCAGACCATTCTTCTAATCCTTTGAAATGCCAACATGCAACATTCAAAAGGTACAAATAGACACAGTACTGTAGCAATGATTTTTGGAGGGGAATAAGAAAATATCAAACTGTCAAGATGTAAAATTATGTATTTTAGAAAACTGGAATAGTCAAAACCCATACACAACATCTCTGGCCCCTATGGCTTGCCCTCCCAATTCTTATGGTCAGTATCTTCTTGGATCTAAGACCAAACCCTCTTCATTTCCTGTCAACTGTTAAACAAAATGACTGGACTTTTGAACACAAGATGTTAGATGACAGCAAATACAAATTTTCCCTATAACACACTGAGGATCATCTTTTACACCATGCCAGACTCTTAAGCTCTACCAAATTAGTGCTCTGTTTTGCCTCCTCAAGCTAGCAGACACTGTGTTTCCAGGGCTGTTAGAAGCTATGCGCCCAAGGTTTCAGACTGCCTACTTTAGGAAGACAAGTGTGGGTCAGAAAAAACCTTTTGGTTTGGTGTGGGTCAGAAAAAATCTTTTATGTCTCCTGATTTTAGAGACCGACATCCTTTTCCAGATGCTCCAATAACATTTTAGGGCTTCACCTGTTGGAGAAAATGAGGTCTACTTTGCACAGCTCAAGCTTTCTTGAGCCAGATTCCTATGTTCACTTGGGAGATGTTACTCATTCCAATGTCCTGTCTTGTGATTCAGCTGCAATTATGCCCCTACGTCCATGTGGTGATGGGAATTTCTTCACAATGCACATATTTTTTATGGGCCACTATACCCATCTCATAGGAGAAATTTCTTGCCAGAGTATGTTTTATTTCTTCTTTGTCAAGACACACACTTCACTGTAGAACAGCCCTTTGTGGAGTAGCAAAGGAGGCGACCTTCTCTCGCAAGTACAAAACAAGTATCTCAGAACAAGATGTCTCTTCTCACAATTTATTCACGAACCCTAGGACACAGCTGCTCTATGGAAAAACAAAAGATGGACAAAGTACAGGTTTAGGTCCCTTAAAGTGTCCTGGGGATTATATACACTATCCATTTGGATAGACTTTAGTGTGATATGATGGGAAACACCACTGGAGTCCATAACCATAGCGAGCCCATAGGACATACTAGCAAGTTTCCAGCCTAAACATGGAACTGTAGTCTCTTGACTACTTAATTTGAGTTTCTTTCCCCCTTGCATTCCTTTTCTGGTTCCCAGTGCATTAATTTATCTTGTCCACAGATCTGAAGAAACTATAAATACTGTCTTCTCTGCCTGCTTCCTCTCAGGTAGGGCATTGCCTTACCCCTGAAGACTTCAACAGGGTGCCCAGTCCAGTAGAGAAGTGCAACTTGCACTTGCTGGGACTTGCACATACAACCACACCCTTTCAAACCACTTGGAAGGAGTGTCTCAGAGCAGGTTTTCCCACTGAGAGACGTGATCTTCCACCTGTTGACCTCTGACATGGAAATTAAGAAGGAGGCTGTCTCAGTAGACTATGCAAGTGTCGTGAGAAACCCTGTTCTTGATACAGCTGAGAAAGTCCTCTCCTCCTCCTCTTTTCCTTCAACCTTTCTTCCCAGATTGAAGAAACACTTCTTATTTGGCATGTCTATTACATTTACAGACACCCTACTGCATAAGAAAGGGTGATGCAATGAAAGATTTCTGCTGTCTGTTTCTAGAACTTCATGGTGCTAAAACCAATAACACACATTTGCCATGGAACACAGAAAAGCTGGGAACAAACCAGGTCAAACTGGCCATGCCGTAGGAAAAACCTTACTCACAACAAAATGGAGACTGAAGACTTGTGGGATTCCAATGTCATCATAGGATTGGCTATTAAACAGCTAGCTTAGATCCTGAAAATCATAAGGCATAAGTAGCATAAAGATTCATACAGGCTAATGTACACCTTCTACTCTGTAGTTAGTTCAAGTATCTCCACAGAGTTTTACCGAGACAAACACTAAGAGGAAGAATGTCAGAAAGTTAACAGGCATCACAGTGTTTACTACAAGGATATCCAACCAAGATCTTTCTGTGATCATTATTCCAAAATAAACTGATTGGAAAGAGCAGGCAACTGTTTGTTAAGGCAAAGGAGGTTTGGATTTTATTCTTCCCTCTGATTCTTGCATAGTTTTAGCACTTCTATTAACAACTCTGTTCTAATGTCTCTCGCTGAACAAGGAGCTAGGTGTTACAGTAAGCCTATGTTAGTAATGCTAACTAAATGCTTGTGATCCTGAGCAGATGGAGAAATGCAGTTGAGTGGCATCATATGCTTTTTACTCAGTTCTCCTTTCCTCTTCTCTCCTAGTCTCCACTACCAGAATAAAGATTGCTGAATCCACAGAGTCCTTTCCTATTTAGGATCAACACCCAATTGCTTCTGTAACATTTTCTAGTGCTTTATGAGCCCAGCCTTACATGATTCATAACAAAGCCTTCATCACTTTCTTTGTGAGATAATTCAGTAGTCTCCTAGACAACATGACAGCTGTATATAGGTCCTAAAATTAAGCAAGAGAAACTGTATTCTAATTCCTCTGTAAAGACACCCTGTGGACAAACCTGGCTCCACAACTTTTCTCTTTGTATTTTTTAAGTACCACAGATAGCTATCAAACCTCTGTAGTATAGCCAAGTTCTTCTTTATCTAGTCATTTTTTCTCATTATGTTGTTTGAATGTAGATGTGACTCCTGGTTAGAATCAGAAGCTGAGAGTTCACAGTGCTGTCACTAGCTAATTTTCAGTCTTGTTCCACAGCCACTGAAGTGACCAAGCATTTCAATTTAATCCAAATGCTCCCAGTTCCATGCTGAAAGTTGATAATGCAGATTTGAGACATTTTTCTAACCACTCCAAGTTGCTCTCATGTTTTCTCTCAGTTTCCTGTCTAGGTCTTTCTCATTCAATGAGCCCTTCCTCTGGCAGAGTAAAGCACGTTGGATCAGACTTTTTTTTTTATTAAGATGATTGGCACTTGTTCCTGTTAGATCAGAAATCCAACAAACCAAGGTAGAGAGAATTCCTAGCTGTGTAATAAATGGTCCTTGCTTAAGACAAGACTGTAGGTATGACCAAAGGCTTGTTAAGGGAGAAGCCGCTGCCTGAGCATTCACACACCTTTGAAGGAGTGGCACACACACCACCAGAGACTTTAACTGCTAGGACCAGAATCTCTTCACAGCATGTGACTCCAGTGAGCCAGTGGGTGCCCCTTGTCGACTCCTCACACACATACTCACTCTTGGGCACTTCCTCATCCCTCAGGCTTGACCCTAGGTTTCCAGAAGCAGAGTCTCCGACACAATGTACACCAGATGAATTTACTGAGTGGTACACCAGTGTAAAACAGCTAGAGCTGTGTGCCTCCAGAGAGAGACCCTGAACAAAGAAATCCCTGGGCAATTATATACTTACAATCTCAGTTCCCACCCTACACGTGCTCTCCCCACAGTGTCCATGTGACAGCTGACAGCTGATCCAATGGTGATACTTGGGTCTGGGGTCTTTTTATTCCTCGTTGGGCCCCTTCATTGCCCCTGGACAGGCTGAAGATTCTTTTCTCCTCTTCAAAGAGGCCCTGATGCTGTCTATTGAGAATTTCTAACATACTTGTCTTGTAGTTGCAACTGTATCCTTGGGGTCCTCCTTCACTTAGCTTAGCAGCGGTTCAACAAAAGTTCACTGTATCCAGGTGACAAATTCACAGCTTGCAGCCTAAGGCTTCAGTGAAGTTAGACACTAGTGCTACACAAGTTAGTTACGCGAATGTATATATATACGAGTAGGATACCATAACACAAAACAGCAACTCTTCTTATATTTTTACTAATTTCTTCTTTAACAGGCTTCTACAGAGCTAAACGTTGTTCTATTTGCCAGTAACCACACATTCTCTGGAAGTCTTCAATGGCACGTCCAGCGAGACCCAAATCCTAACAGATTGCTTAAGCAACTAAGAGGAACTTAGAAATCTCATTACTCATGGATTTGTGATGAAGTAACATATTCAAAGTGATGACCAGGACATACATTTACCATCTTTGAAATTCAGTGCTTAGGAACTTCATGTCAAACTCTATTATTAAACAGGGTGAGTTATGAAGAATACAACTGACTTGAAGGTCTCTCAGTTAGAGACCACTGGGAGCTTGGCATGCCTATGCAGAAATAATGAAAAGTAGATTCTTCCTTCTCAAGAGCTGAACTGCATGTCTGTTGTGAATGAAGCTTAGAATTAGTTGATAATTTATGTAGGTAAGCAGTAGTGTGCACCACATGTTAATGTTTTATAATATGGGGACTCCAATCAGCATAATAGGAAGGTAGCACCTAGAAAGAAAAATCAGCAGAGAATTTTGACAAGATAGCATCTCTCACTTATATCTTACTTATTACTGAAATAAATTTTCCCAAACAGACAAACATGAATATAGACTTGTGTCATTCCTGATCTAGAGAAATTTAGATTTAGTGCCTTAACATGAATCTGTAACACAAGATGCTTATTAAGTAGAATTTACTAAACTGCTTTGCTAAATCTGGAAGTCCATAGCCCATACTGTTGACTTTGAACCATTTCCATTACCTTTTAAAAAAGAAAACTCAGTATCTTATAGTTTCCCTCTACTCCTGAAATACTTTTCTTCTTTAAATAGCGCTATCACTGGGAATTGCATAGAGGTGCACAAGGAATGCACAAAGCAAGAAATGATGTAATGCAAGCATGCATTTTGCCCTCCTTTTAAAACATACTACCTATTAAAGACAGAAAACACATCTATCTGTTTTGTAGATTTATTATTGTAGCTCCAGGCCATTAGTATTTTGCCCAGTTCATTCAGAGATCCAGGAATTATTTCATCTACAAGAAAGGAGAACAAAATGCTCCAGATGCAGGGGAAAAAAAACAACAGGAGGGGAACATTAGGTATCAAACATAATATCCCTCAGTCTGTTAAGTTACCCAATTGTGTTTTCATTAACATTCAATATTTCTTCTTTTAACTTGCAACTTGTATGCCCTGTATTTTAAGGCATCAAATTATACTGCCATATCAAGGATTATTTAAGCAATGCCAGTAAGTAGGTCAGTCAGGAATTTACTCTTGGTTTATTAGAGGGTGCTAAAAGAAAAGAGCAACACCATTATTTATTAAATGAACAGCTGGACCCAGACTGTTGAGGGAGAAAAAGCCATTAGTTGAGAAAGTGTTTTGTTAAGATTTATAGCATAAAGTATGGCAAAATCTTTGTTTGCCACACAAATTTGTGTAGTGAGCAAACACAATCAGAGCAGCTACTTTTGCACAGCAGGTTAGATTAAGCATCAGGAGGAACAATGCAGAGAAGAGTTGTGTATGACCCAGGGGGCCAAGATGGAGGATGCATTTGGTCTTGTGGAACCTGATTAGCCTAGATTTTTCCCTAAATGTGTTAACAGTCCAGAAACTGCCACTGCAAGAAGAGAAAAGGATCCTAGCCAGATTTCTTTACAATCACAAGGAAGAATAATTTCGTTACGATTTTGACATACATAAAAGCAAAAATTATGAAGTTGTCTTCATAAAACTAGAATAGCCTTCTGTCACCAGACCTCAGATATTTACTTTCGAACTAATTTCCAATTTTCCACTGTTCCCACTGGAAATTGTCTCCAGTACTGTAACGCATCAAATAAATGAATTTTAAAGAGAAGGTATTGATTTTGTTGTGTGGCTGTAGGTAAATATGTAAGGCTAGCATAAAGCTTTTAAAAGACACTAACCGAATGGCATAGAAGGGGTGAAAAGGGCAAAGATCTGTTCTTAAAGCTGTCAGATCAAACCTAACACTTTTCCTTCCTTCTAAAAGCAGTATCAGCAGCTCCTCCACATGAATACTCCATGGTGAGGGACTTTCATGGGTTTGGATAAAGATGAGGGTAATGTACTGACTCTGCATCGTCATCCTCCAAAAACTGTCAGTGTCACCCAAAACGGGCAATTGTCCATGTTCATCCGTAGCATTCATAAAGGAGGTAAATGGTAATTTTCTTCTGTCTCAGTTAGTCTACAATGTGCCTGGGCTGTGGTAGTGAACCAAAAGTTTTGCTGATCCTGGCCTCAAGAGCTTCCTTGAATGGTAGCTCTCAATTACAGTTTGCCTTTTCCTTTACTTGGAAACTTTGCTCCTTAAAAACAAGTTTTGTTCATGAATCTAGCTCTAGCTGGCCTTCCTCAGAGCAGGAGATTGATTTCAAAAGTTCAACTTCCCTTCTCCTTCTCCCTCCCTCACAAAGAAATTTTCTTTTCACAGCCTCTGAAGTAAAAACATCATTAAATTTCCAAATCACTGCTAGAGGGTTAACTTTCCAAAGGAGCCTGCAAGAAATCAGAAAGGGGGTTTTATTAACAGCTAATTAAAAATATCATGATAGTTTTTCATATTTATAAAAATGCAGAGGGCACGTAAGACGGTCATGTTGCTCTGCTACAGAAAAGAAAGAATTTGCGGCAGTGAGCAAGAAGAAATGGGTATTCAGAAAGTCAGTATTGGGACAGTCCCTGGTCTCTATTTAGTTCTCAGTTTTCTAAGTTCATAGTTTGTGGTGGATAACAGGATGTTACTATTAAATATTGGTGAATATTAAGCAGCTACAGAACACATTTTTGAACATACTACAAGGACCAATTTTCCACAGAAGGCAGCATGTCCAGGTCCCCACTGATCAGAGCATCAGAGCATTGGGAAACTTTGGGCAAATGCATGCACGCAGGCATTACCATTTTTAAGGGTTAGGGGAAAACAAATATAGACTCAAAATATGAACTGAAAGTCAACAAATTAGGGTTGTACCAACCTGATGCGGGAAACACATTTCATCAGAAATTAATTTTCAAGAAAAGTCCTAGATCCTTCTCTGGCAACTGTCTTGTGACTGAAGATTCTATTAGCCCAGATACCTCAGACAGCCTTATAAGCAGCAGTATCAGTCTCTCCCCTTCAGGTAACCAGGAATCAACCCGTTTAGGACATCATGCATCACATTCTATCTGATAATCCAGAAGCCAGCAGAGATTGCACAGCACAAATAGTTGTTTCCTGGGGAAAAGACTCAGCAGTCAATGGGCAATCAGTTGAAGTTTGTGGTTAGTCCTGAGGCACAGCCATTATGAAGAACACACAGTTCATGTGACATCCTTCAGGTGGCACAAGCACAGACTGCTGCTCCATCATTTTCTCCAGATTCCTAACCTAATTTCATTGCTGACAGCTGTGGCCACCTTATCTGCGTCCAGGCCCTGCTGCCAGCAGGATACCACATAACTGACCAAACCAATCAAAACAAGAAATACGGCTGCCTTCAATGTGTTGAAGACAGCATGATCTGCATGGCCTCACTGTTACCTTGAAACAGCTCCAGCACTGAGGACAGGCTGACAGAAAAACTTACAATTCTCAATTCACTTTGAGACAGTAGAGAAAGATGATGGAGTCAAAACAGGTAAGCAAAGCTCAGTAGTGTCTTTTGCCAAAAAGTAAAGAACAAGGCCATTAAAGAACATGTATGTCCCTACCACAATGTCTAAGCAGGTCATTAGTTCCATGGTCAAGAGAATCAGACAGAGATGAATCAAAAGGATCAGTGTTGACAACAGGCAGCCACAAAACTAATGCAGTCACTCAACTTTGTACAGGGTACACAAACTATCCATGCTCCAGAGACAGAGGGTGTCAGGCATTGTGAAGGATGAATCACCTTTCTTCACAATTCTCTCCTAAAATAGGAGGATTAAGAGTAGAATCATAAATAAGACTGCAAACAGCAAGAGAGCAAACAAGTATCCAGTTATCCCTTGTTTGAAAACAAGCTTGACTCTGTGGTGCCCCCCCCCAAAAGGGCACTGTCAGTCAGTCCTGTGTACCTACTGTCTCACCACAATATGTTAGAGACACGTGCACTCCATTAATAGATTCTCTCTGCAAAACTCCACTTCACAAAACCTTTTGCTTCCAAAGAAACCAAAACTTCAAATAAAAACCAATCATCTTACCCACAAGATACAACAAAACTTTCCAAGTCAAGAAACAGATAGATGAACAGCTAGACAAAGGCAGCAAGATTTTGCAAAATGTCTGCTATATAGTACCCGTCTGATATCATGAGTGGCTAAATTACTGGTTTATGACCTGTTGAGTTTCCATTCCCTGACATAGAGGAATATGGGCTAGAACATGCTCTAGCAGAACAACTCAGTAGTACAGCACTTAGACACTAGACACTAGCTGCACAATGCTGCTGAAAATAATACCAAAAGTAGAAACACCCCTGCTAGTCCTCCAAATACGACTTACTTGTAGTTTAAACCAAACACATTTTTCTGCCTTGAGTAAACAAACGTATGAGGACAAAATGAACAGGTAAGACAGGTTTGGTTTTTCTTTTTTTCCCTTTTTATGTGTAATTTAAGTAATAAATAGATATCTCCTAGACTGATAACTTCTCAGTCAGCAGCAGCCACTTAGGTTTTAAGAGGTTACAAGGATTATAACTAGACCACTACTGCTTCCTTGTCAAATACGGTTATCATCTAAAGTTTCATCCCCAACATAAAGGAACTGGAAGAATGCAAAAAAAAAGTATCTAATTTCTGTGGGAATGCAGAAGGTATCACCTGAAATCTGCACACAGAGCTTAGGTTCAAAGATGCAACAGCCTTACAGAGTATCACCCAACCTGAGGAGCACCAGATGGTCAGAGCAGCTCTGCCAAGACAGTGACTGGAGGGCAAGGACACTAGTGCAAAGTGATTTGTTTGGGGCAAGGAAGCATGCGATCGGCCAACCCTGTCCTACTAGCTCTGCCTGCTACACCCAATGGATACTGGATGAAAAGGAAAAAAGCCTAGAGAACAGGTTAGCAGTTATTATGAGGTGCAATAGGTCTGGCAGACTGGGGACCATATACAGACTGTAGCCTCACAAAAGAGCTGATGCAGGATAGGATGTTGTGAGCTAGAATTTCAGAGTTTAACATTAAGCTTCATTTGCAACCCAAATATCAGTTTAAGCAGGTTTTAACCTTTTTTTTTTTTTTTAAGCATCTATATTTTAACTGAAATCATTAACCTGTTCTGTGTACCTATACTTCCTGGACAAAAAAGGATGGCAGAAGCCAAGAGCATACATATACCAGATATTAGGTGTTACTATAGAAAAAATTAAAGAAAATTTATTATTTGACCATAATGGAAAGAAGGCCCAGACCTATCAGGGAGCTATAATAAAGAACAAGTTCTGTTATCAGTCACACAGTCCTTTAAAGGGGTTTCTCTTACATACCCACTTTTCTGCTTTCTTGTGGAGACAAACACACTACCAAAAGCAAAGCTGGACTGGAAAAGGGGTGATTATTCTTCTGTGCTTCCCAGTTTCAGCACAGAAGCTGTTTCAAATAGAAGAATAAACTCGCTGTATTTCTTGAGGCAGCTGATGAAAACCTTCATGGTTTGCTGTCAAGGTAAGCTAATCCCTCTGCATTCAGCATAATGCTGCACATGCAGAAATGTCTTTGGCAGCTGAGGCTTACACACAGTGCCCTTTATGCACAGGAACACAAGGCAGTCCTTAATGCCCGATCTTAAGCCTGGAATTCTGTTGTGGGTACATAAACCAGAGTCTATCAGCCTAATTAGACGTTTAATGAGGCATTGCTCTTACCCTCAAGGTCCTCAGTGAAACCAGAGCCTTCCCACTGCTTTCAACTTTCCATAAAAATCACAAGCTGTGTGCATCATGCAACCACCTAGATGTCTCTTCCCTGCCAACTCCCCTGCCATGTTGCCTACAGATTTGAACCTAGCAGCCTTTTCTTGGGACTAAGCATTTATTAGCTGCCTGGCAGCCAGCAAGTAGTTATTTTTTCCAGGGTAACTGGGATGTGAAGAAGGCTGCATTGATAAACTGGGCTCTGACTCCCTGAGAGAGAACAGTCATTCTCTGCTTGTGGTAGGTCAGGCTGATAGGACCTTTCATGCTGGCAGACATCTGGTGCAGAAGCAGCTTTCTGATGAGATGGTACAATGAACTTCCGAAAGCAGAACTACAAAGTTCCTCTTCATGTGAAAAACCACTCACTAGAAAAGCCAGGATCTCCTTAAAAGAAAAAAGGGGGTTCCCATCAATATTCAGAAGATTCAAGGAAAGTTTCCCCTATCATCAGATGTTCTCTCGCACTCAGGTAATAGGAATGAGGAAGGACAGCAAAGCATAGAAAGGAGAAGCAAGATTCATCTGCTTTCCGTAAATAGAGATGTGTGGAAGCATCTACTCTGATCACTCCATCCATGTTCTCACTAACCGTGAACACAGAAACTTCTTGTTTATCCCGGTGCATCACTGAAGAAGTTTCTCTGTTCCTCTCTACCTCCCCTCAGAGGCATCTTGGAGTTCTTCAAAGTAAATGGGTTTAAGTGGCTAGCTTTCAGCTACAGACTCAGAAGCCTTGAATCATGAGCCAGACCTGCCCTCAGTCCTGGAGCACATGCTGCTTCTTCGTCAACACTTCATTAACACAGTATCTGCATTCTGGGGCCTCCTTTCTCCTGCTGGTAAAAATATACCCCCCTGTAAACCTGATCCAGGTCTTTAAAACCCTCAGAGATTTCAACAGAGATAAAAATGACAACTCAGCCTTCATCCTGCAAGACCTGTCATCTGCACTGCTACCACCATAGTTACTTCTCTCAGAAGACTGAGAAGGAATGTCAGAAAGTCACAGCAAATCCAGTAACATATGTGGGTATGATCTGCATTTGCACTTCAGAAGCAATAGTCTCTAGACTACAGCTTTGATACTTTTCCTTCTAGATGATCTGAACAAGAATGACAATTTTTGTCTTCTAATAATACTAAAGAACTTTTTTCCCAGCTCAGCTAGAAAGCTGGATGCAAGATTATTCTTCCTCTAAATCAAGGGAGAGGAGGAGAATGTGAAAGGCTCCATTTCAGGAGGACCTTTTACTTCATTGCAATGCACTTTTTAGACACTCTTCAGTCACACAGCAAACCTTTGGGGTAGATTTCATCAACTTATTGATAGGTATAAAAAAGAGGATTAGAAAGACAATGAACTAACAGAAAAAGACAGGAGATTAGTGAAGTGTTTCACACGCAAAACTAGATCTGCATTGATGAATCTGTTACCCCAGTCTTTCCCTAACCTCTAACAGCACCATTTTCAGAAGAAGGATTTTGTGTTTTCATAATGCTTCCTCTGTAAACCAGTAGCAAAGTGTTACAACTAAGTAGAAAAGCAGACAGCTTTTGATATCAACCAAGAAGAAGGTGTCTTCTGCAGAAAAACAAATTCAGAAGAATAGGCATGCTCACCTAGAACACATTATATACCAATTTTTTGAGTTTATCTGATCCCATTCTTCTGTCATTAAGCATTAGCCTCGCTCACCAAGTTCAGAGCTTGCAATTGCGTCTCTTACATCTGCCATTTTGCACTTTCACTCAAAGGCTGAAGTAATTAGGATAGAGCCCATAAAGGAGCAAAAAAAATGTTTCAAGCCAAAAAAAGCATGTTACCAAGGCAAAGCCCAGTCCAGCTGTGTTGGAAATTTCTCACTTGCCTGTATAAAAAAATGCATACAGCCAAAATTTCCATCTCTTGCCTTCCATTAGGCCTCAACGAATAACACCAGCTTTCCAAAGCTTAGAACAGAGACATCGAGCCACGTCCGTATATGTCCATGACAGTAGCCAGTTGTTTTTTTTCCAAACTTCAGTTCTAGACAGAGCTGAAAGGAGAGTGAAAAAGCCACTTAAGAGTGATACATTTCAATGCGTTTCACAGTCACAAGGATGCAGGTCAATTATGACAGCTCCTGAAGTAATAATAACAGAGGGAGATTTATTGCATTGCTCTTTGGATTCCAGCAAGACTTTCTATCATGTTTAAGGAAGGGATGTTATTAAAGCTGTAATTCCATTGCACTGGGATATACATTCTTATCACAGGCACACTGAGTGAAAGCCTCAAAAGTAAGTGTAGCAAAAGATCTATTTTTCTTTCCACTCTCAGTAACCAAAATAACTCATTCTCTATCCCAGAGACTCTAGCAGAACCCACCATTGCACAAACAAAATAGCCAACTGGACATTATGACCAAAATTTTCAAAAGCAGCTAGAGACAGAGTGCCCAGTTTGTGACGATGTACAGCAATCTCTAATTACAGAAAGAGCAGATCAACAACCTCTCTTATTCAGCCTAAGCCTGGCACCTTAAATGGCTAGTGTTGAGAAAACCAAAGGGAAAGTCACCAAAAACTCCATCTCTACAAGTCAATTTGCCAGTGACTTTCATGAACCTCTCCTGAAGCTGAGAAAATACTCTTTTAGGTCCAATGTCCTGTAAAATAGTGTGACACTCGAATCTGCAGAATTGTAAGGGTGGTACAGCAAAGCAGATACTTCGCACCCGTAGAGCTGTGTCACCAGAGAAACACCAAGACTGGTGTAAGTCTTTCAACCTGAAATAAAACCAAAGTGGTTTTGCCCACATAACTGATAGCTGGTATCCAAATGCCTAACAAAAACTGGCTGGCTTTTAAAGAGAATTTTTTCTGGCTTCCTTCCAGCCTGGCCTCAAAGCTCCTTCTGTAAGATGCTAGCCTCCATCATAACAGAGATGCTTGATAGTTGCACATATTAAATCCCGAGCCATTTTCCTTTGTTGCTGGTGTTGATGTATCATCTAGTCCAAACTTGCTTCAGCTCGTACTTTTTATTCTTCCCAAAAACAGATGAATGAAGCAGAGGACAGAATTTGTTTAATTCTTCATCTTTCCCTCCTGTCCCCTAAATTAACCTCTTGCATACTTCTGAAAAGTGTAATCACATCATGGAAGACAATCTTTTCCCTTTCCAAGCAAGTCATGAACACAGTAAACTCAGTTTTGCTTGATGGGAATGCGGTAGAGATGCACTCAACTTATTTTTTGTCACTTGACAGACATGCTCCATTTTTCATTTTTTTTTTTTTTCCCAGGGAAAGGAAAAATTCTTATGCCAGCCCTAGGACATTAATTTAAAATTACAAGCATACCAATTATTCTCCTCACTGCACCACTGCTGGGTAAATCAGTCCCTCTGGAAACAATAGATGGAGCCTGAGGTATCCACAGGGAAAACAGAACATCGTGCTCGATTTAATGCCCTTCTCATGGGATTTACTCTTGACAAAGTGCCTGTGTGGTTTATGTCAGAAGGGATACATGATTCATATGTGGAGCCAATGCTCACTGTGAGGTAACTCTTTAGTATTGATGGAGCATAAAAGCAGTGAGCATCCCATGAATTAAAAAAAAAATTCACCTGAGAACCATCCTCCATCAGGAGAAAACTGAAGGCTTTCCAGACTCTGGTAAGAGAGGGAGAAAGCTGAATATCCACATATCTCTCCAACATAACCAAATGCAGTGGTGAGAGGAAATTACTATTAGGTTCTATAATTGGATAATGAGCAGAACAGTGTCAGCACATGAAAATCTGCAAGCAAAAATAAGAAACACGCACATTTTGGGGTCCTTTTCGCCCTTTTTCTGCCCTTTGGATCATTTTAGAAACAGACACTATTTTTTCCAGGCATGAAATAATTAATACCGGTAATATACACGGACAAAACGCCACAATCAGCATGCTCTGTTGCAATGAGATCAGTACCCATCAGAAATTTCCCATGATCTTGTACTTACTTAAAAAAAAAACAAACCACAAAACCAAAAACCTTTACAGTAACAAAGCCTGCAAGGTGAAAAATGTTTTTGTTCTACCACTCGAAATAAAGCATCCCATTGCTGTTAACATGGCTGGAGACTGTTCAATGACTGCAAATACCATAATCTTGAATTTAGAAATCTGTAGTTGATGAATTAAACTCCTTCCTCCTTTACAACAGGTGAAGTCTAGGCAAGCCAAAGAGACTACATAGCAGAACCTGGTCCACTGCTATTCACCATGGATCTATTTGTATGTAAATAGCACATTGTTTCTTTCGGTAGCCATTCAGGATTAGATCAGCTGTAACAACTACCTCTGTTTTGTCATTTAGTGGAATTGGGGGACTGAGAGCATTAGGCTCTCATCTCGCTGATGTTTATGGAGCAAATGGTCTCAGAACTTGCAGAAATAATGCAGGAACAGGGAGCAATACTGTACATCATATCTCCTCGGGACCCCACAGTCTCGCACTGATTTGCCAGTCCATACAGGGAGGAAAAGCCTAGCTATAAAAGGGAGACAGGTGAGAGGTGTTGCAGTGTAGCACTTGTACAGAACTAGCAGCCACCCTTGTTGGTATGACAAAAGAAAATGCAAAATCCCTGTCAATATAATGAATCTCTGAACGACAATGGAGCTTTGGGAAGACAGTAACAACTCCTCCCTCTGAAGCATGAGAACAATGGAGATCAATACAACTCAATTTTTTTGCACAGCATCTTTCATATAAATTCAGTCTGAAGTAAGCAAGTAGACACATAGAAACACGTACAAAAGCCCAAATTAACCTAATTTCACTTTGAAAAGGAAAGTGATGGATTCAGATACAATTTGAGTGGAAAGGAAGCAGTCTGTTTCAGAACTGACCTGGAAACACAAATCATGGACAGACTGTGGTCCAGCTGGTCATGTGCTCTAAGTATGTTAAAGGTAAGCAAGGAGAGTCAAGCTTTTGGATATATGTTACTACAAATCCATAAGCAAAAGCAATTTTAAGAGCATCAAGGACATCATTTCCTTCCAAAAAGCAGAAAAAAAACCCCAAACAACCGGGGGG
>Ga0065711_1033384_pt1 | contig 25596 bp, 10 predicted proteins | sample Hoacrofraction12_FD_59098 | JGI IMG/M metagenome (GOLD analysis project Ga0065711, IMG submission 59098) | Hoatzin crop microbial communities from Cojedes, Venezuela - Epithelial fraction 12 v2 (version 2) | ecosystem: Host-associated > Birds > Digestive system > Esophagus > Crop | place...
CACTTCCGTCTGCTTACTTCACGGGTTAAACGCTATTGGCTATTAGGAGAGGGGGGGGACACTACCTTTCCGTACAGCGCGACATCTTCAGACCGCCAAGCCTTAACTACCCACAACCTCCCTCACCCTGCTGGCCACAATGCTTTTGATGCAGTCCAGGATACAGCTGGCTTTCTGGGCTGCGAGCGCGCATTGTTGTCTCAAGTCCCGTTTTTCATCCATCAGTACCCCCACGTCCTTCTCATCAGGGCTGCTCTCAACCCCTTCATCCCCCAGCCTGTATTGATACCAGGAGTTGCCACAACCCAGGTGCGGGACCTTGTTCTTGGCCTTGTTGAACCTCGTGATTTTCACATGGGCCCACTTCGTGAGCTTGTCTAGGTTCCTCTGGATGGCTTCCTGTCCCTTACAAGTGTCAACTGCACCACTCAGCTTGCTGTCATCTGTGAAATTCCTGAGGGTGCACTCGATCCCACTGTTTAGGTCCCTGGTGAAGATATTAAACAGTGTCGGTCCCAATATAGACCACGGAGGTGCACCACTTGTCACTGGTCTGTGTCTGGATATTGAGCTGTTGACCACTAGTTTCTGGTTGTGACCTTCCAACCAATTCCTCATCCACTGAACAATCCACTCTTCAAATCCATATCTACCCAATTTAGAGAGAAGGATGTTGTGAGGGACCATGTCAAATGCCTTACAGAAGTCCAGATAGACAACACCTGTAGCTCTTCCCTTGTCCACCAATGTAGTCATTCCATTGTACAATGCCACTAGGTTGGTCAGGCAGGACTTGTCCTTCATGAAGCCACACTGGCTGTCTTATATCACCTCCCTGTCCTCCATGTGCCTTAACATAGCCTGTAGGAGGTTCTGTTTCATGATCTGCCCAGGCACAAAGGTGACTGAGAAGCTGATAGTTCCCAGGGTCTTCCTTTCTACCCTTTTTGAAAATTGGTGCAATGTTTCCCTTTTTCCAGTCACTGGGGACTTCACCTGACTGTCATGACTTTTCAAATATCATGGAGAGTGGCTTGGCAACTACATCACCTATTTCCCTCAGGACTCTGGGATGCATCTTGTCAGGTCCCACAGACTTATGTATGCTCAGGTTCCTCGAGTGGTCACAAAAATTATCTTCTCTTGCAGTGGGAAGGACTTTGCCCCCCAGTCCTCATCTTGTGGTCCCTCTACTCAAGAGGTGTGGGAAGAGATATTGTCTCTTTTTTGTGATGCAAAAAAGTTGTGGAGTACCTGAGCCTTCTCCTCATCCATTGTTAACAGTTTGCCAGTCTTGCTCATCAGAGAGGGTACACTTTCTTTGACCTTGCTTTTCTGGCTGACATACCTGTAGAAGTCCTTCTTCTATTCTTTGCATCACTTGCCAAGTTCAGCTCTAGTTACATCTTGGCCTTCCTGACACCATCCCTTCACAGGCAGCATCCCTATACTCTTCCCAGGATACCTGTCACTGCTTCCACTGTTTGTGCATTTCCTTCTTGCCCTTTAGTTTGACCAGCAGGTCTTGACTCAGCCATGCTGGTCTCTTGCCTTCTTTTCCTGATTTCTTACATCTGGGGATCGAGAGTTCTTGATTTCTATGGTAAGCGTCTTCAAAGATCTGCCAACTCACATTTTAAGTGCATTAATGTAGTAATTAATGGCAGGGAAAGAGCAGAATGTTCCCAAGGCACATAAGACAAACCATTCACATTACAGAAGAAACAGGGGAAGATAAGGTTCTATACCATATATTTAAACGGCTTTTCTGTTGCTGCTTGCTCTTCACTTGTACTCTAATTCTTTCTTTTATGGCTTCTCCCCCCAGCCTCCAACATATCTAAATAAGGTGCCTTTCAGGCCAATATTTATTTTACATCAAACCTTTATGGATGTTAACTTCAGCCTCTCTTTGTAAATTGTTTCAGTTAGGAGAAGTTTAATTTCAATGTGGGGATCTGCTGTGTAATTTTTTTTTCTCAAGGAGAAGCTGGTAAGACAGGCAATATGTATGTGAAATCAATACACTTTTGAGCTGTCTGTGACATATTCTCTATGCTGTGGGCATGTGTGCATTTGTATTTGTCATTGAGCTCTTTAATCAGATAGCCAAATGAGAATATCATGATAATTAAGTGTGACCACTGGAAAATAATCCACATTTAGGGGCTAAAGGGAGATTTTTGAAGCTAAATACTTGATATTGAGGTCCACACCCAAGCAGGAATTAATTTAATAGGGTAATTTTTTTCTAAGATAATGAGACACTCAGTTTGAAGAATGACAGAAGGATTTCCCAGAAAACTCAAGATTTTAAAAAAGGAAGCAGAAATAAACTGTGTGTCAGAACTGAAGAGATACTTGACTAGGGCACCAAATCTAGATAAACAGATGTCCTGCCTTTTATTAGCAACCCCTTGGCAAGTTGCTGACATAATTCACTCACTGAGGAACATTAGCTGGTTACAAATAAATAAAAACTGTGATAAACTCACAAAAAAAAATCAAAAAAAGCTGCAGACATAATAGTAGTGTTTTGGGTGTAAAAAAACTTCTAATGCACAGCCTATGGAAAAGAAAGCTGCCCAACACTTGTTTCCCAGTGTCTCTCTCAAGATATTTCAAATGAGCAGCTGGTGGAAGCACTCCTTACCCTTCCTTCAGTCCCGATGTGCTGGATTAGCACAGAGCTATTATCAATGCTGCAGATGCTGAAGGTTCGTTCACAGGATTGTCTCTGGCAGTGCAGTGCCATGCTGCTGCAGGGCAGACAGATCTGTCCAGGAAGAACTGTTAGGACAGCAAGTATGGTACGGGGGCAGTAACTTTCTGCAACTTCTAGCATTATTCTTTTACAAAGAACAATGCTAGCTCTAGGCTTAATTTCATCCTAGACATCATTTCACATACTGAACCTACATCGCAAGTTCATTCCATGGTTAAATTTTACTGGAAATGTCTGCCAGTCAGATTTAAGACAAAAGCCACCGAGAACAAATCATGTAGTCCCTCTCTTCTCTCTCTTACTTACTTTCAAAGACACTAACAGACAGACTTTAGGAGATGTGCAAGTATTTCTTTCTCATTATTTGTAAGCACCTGAATTCCTCATTCTGACATTTTTTAGAAAAAGCATTTTGATTTCCATTATTCTTTAAAATGAGAATTCCATTCAGAATACTAAACGTATAACACAAACCAAAAACAAAAGCCAGAATTTTATTTCCAAACTGTACAAATATGCCAAAAAGAATTCCTAGGAGCAGAGGGGAGGGGAAAGAAGGAAAGGAGTAGTCATTTTCACCAGTAAATTGGAAGAACTGTCATACATTGAATAAGCATGATAAGGAGGATAAGAGAAGATACTGCAATTTCTGGGTGGTCTAATATAATTTGGGGAAAAACGAAGATACTAGCAAACTTAATGTTGAAGAATATCAAGAAGCCCAGCTGCCACAGTGTCTTACTCATGGAATAAATTTTTAACACCTTCTAGAGGAACTTAAAGAGTAAAAAGTTCTGTCTGCTTTCCAAAATACCTCCTAATTAATATGTACAATCCTAGGACAATACTTCAGACTTTCAAAAAACTGTCTAGAGGAAGTTTTTTTCTTGACATTAAACCCATGCTGTTTTCCAGAAGTATTTCCAAGCTCCTATTTCTGTTTGATTCAAACAGTTCTTCCTATCAGTCAGTATCAGTAGCTAATCAAAGCTTTTCTAATGCAGTAAGAGTCGAGTTATTCTAGGACAATATTTGAAGAGAACATAAAAGTGAAAATGCAGTAATTTTCATTTCTAAGGCACTAGAAACCGGCAGATATTAATGGATTTTATTTATTTATTTATTGTCACAGCCTTAATATATTCGTTGGTTGGTTGTGTGAAAATCCTCCAATCCCCCATACTTTTAAAAAATGTTTCTTCTTGTCGATTTCCTGCAGTCAGCTATAATATGAATTCTGTGATTCCTAATAATATACACACTGAGGAAACTTGGGCAATAAAAGTATTTATTATGTTGTAGCATGAGGAATGAGAGTAAAATGATCTCAATTCAATCATAAGTGTATTCCCAATACAACAGCTATGCTAAATCCAGAGATGAAATGAAAGATTAATTCCTGGAGAGAGGTGGCAGTTTGGCAGCAGCATGATACTGTCAGATTGTTATTTTTGCAATAATATTTTTTCTTTATGCTTCTGCACACTCTTTTGCATTTGCATGATGTTTCTTCATGGCAAATGGACTCCCTGTTCTTCTACCTATGTATTACCAGAGGTTTCCTCTCATACAAGATTAATACTGCTAATAATAATAATAATAATGATAATAATAATCCATTAAATTTATATTACCCCTTTCATACAGAAAGTTCCCAAGATACCTTTCACCATCAGTGTGGAATTGTTTAGAAAATTAATATGTCTTTCTGCATAGAAACACAGAATAAATTAGGTTGGAAGGGGCCTCTGGAGGTCACCTAGTCCAACTCCCTTCTCAAAACAGATCTAATAAATCAAGGCCTTATCTAGTCGAATCTTGAACATCTTCAAGGTCAGAAAGTCTACAACATTTCTGGGTAATTTTTGTTCCAGTATCACCAGCCCTCCCAGCTGTCACCAGCTTCCAGCCTTCCCCACCTCTGCAGCCACCCTACACTGCCCCTGTGACCAGGGCCTCTAGCCTCCCTCCTCCATCCCCAGGGCTGAGGCACCTATGTGCTCTGTGACTGTGGAAATCGTCTGTGGGTGGCGCTGAACAGCCCCACACGGAGAAGATGGGCCCATGGGGCCCTGCCCACCACCAGGAGCTCTGAAGGCTCAGGCCAGTGCCCCTGAGCACAGCCCTGCTTCCCAGCACCAGCTTCTGCCTGCTGCATGCCTGCATCTGAGCCTGCCAGGCATCGTCCCACCACATCTTACCCTCTGAGGCACCTCAGGCTCAGCGCCCACACAACAGGTTTCATAGCTACATGTGCATTCTCCACAGGATTTAGTAAAAAGCTATTCTCTGTCAACTTTAGCTTGTGGAGTTTTCTACTTCACGGTGTTACCACATGCAGGGTCTGTCAAGTTCCAACTTCCCAAATGCTTCTGAGTGGCCCTGCTGAGCACAGCCCATGAGCAGGGAGCTGGGAAGCAGACCGGGAGTTCAGGTCGGACAGCTTGAGCAGGTCAGGAGTAAACAAGGCATTGGCAGAGGGAATGGGTGGCAGAGCAAGGTATGAAGGCAAACTCCTGACCTTCATCTCCCGCTACTCCCTTACATTCCTATTTCTTACCCAGCTCAGTCATGTCATGTCCCAGGTAGTTAAGTGAGCTTTCAAACAGTAGGAACCAATGGTTGAAATGAAATTAGGGCAGGGACTATCCAAACCCCAGCATGCATTTTGATGCAGAAGGAGGGCAAGAGAACTGTATAGAGGCTTTACTCATGGCAGAAAAATTAGAGAGGAATTTGGAACAAAAATGTGTATGCAGATTTAATGTGAATACCTCTTTCCCTGACATGTGGGAAGGAGGTGTTCCTCAGTGATTTAGTCCATTTCTTCCCTTCTGTCGTTACATAGAGAAGGAATTGGAGGATCCTAGGTATCAGAGAGCAGGGATGGATGGAGCAAGGAAACACCCTGCCACATTCATACATTCACAGATGGAAGAAATATGCAACTAGGGACAGAAAGATTGGTAGAGCAAAGGCACAGATGACGATTGCCACTGGTGAGGCAGTTTTAGGCAGAATGAACATGCAGTCAGGAGTGCCGTTCTGATTCTGGGAGGAGAGGAGGGAGAAAGAATAGCAGAAAAGTATTGCTTTCCACTTCACACACACAGTTGTGGAGAGCTACCAGGGAGTGTTAGGAACCAAAAGAAGGGCTGCTCCTGTGAGAAGGATTAGAGTTGGAGAGGTACACACAGTAAATTTTATGCCATTAGTCCCCTACACACAGTAGTCTATGTCAAGACATCCTTGCACAGAGAAGGTTACACATTCTGAGCTAAAAGGTGTTGTATCTGGTCTCGTGTTTTTTTTTTTTTTTTTACTGTTCCATCAGGAGGACAGTCAGGAAACAATCCTTGGTCTGACACAAGGCTTGATACTCCACATGCTTGAGAGAAGTGTCAGCAACACTCTGACCTCAACATTTCTTTACTGTTGCAAAGTTTTGAGGCTTTTTATACAGAAGGCACAATATGATTCATCCTGTCTAAAGCTTGGAGGTGACTCTTTGCTTATTGTTAGAATTACTAAGCCAGCAAGAGCACTTGTTGTGGAAATAAACCAAGACAGATAGATCTCTCTAACAGTCACAAAATGTATTTTTCTCAAAGTGGCCTTGCAAACTTCCAGGAGTGCTAGTCTGTATCACAGAATGTGTCAATCTGATAAATAGCTAGAGGTAAAAGCATAATTAAAAAATTCAAAGTTAAAGGTTACAGATATTCAGCCTTTGAATTCCTGCTGGTTGAGTACATTACTGGCATCATATATAACATTTGGGAAGTATTTCTGAGGTAGAAGATTAGTGGAGGTACTCTTTTTTTCTTTCAAATTATTTAGCTGCACAAAAAGAGCAATTCTGTTTCTTTAGGTGGTACTGTAGCTGCCACTGTCAGGAACATGAGATTCAACAGCAGAAATAGCTAGTCCTTGGGTTTCTTAATAAGGAATATATTTCATTCTTTTTGATCTTTAGTCATTTTTTCTTTTCTCATCATGACTCTGAGTTTGATTCCACAGTTCTTTTATGCCTTCTCACTTCCTGGAAGAAACATAGAGTGGGACTGTGTGCAAAGGTCTTTCTTCATTTTGGAGGTTTTCATTATGGTCTCTAAAGATCTGACAAAGGTGATGATTCAGGATGAGGCTTGAAAATTCTCCCCTTTTTAAGTAAAAACTTAATTTTACCTGACACGGTGTACATAAATTGATGTGCTGGATTTTGGGCTGTTTCAATGTGTAGCAGTAAAAATCTCTGTATTTTGCAAATTTTAAATACATTTAAGGATTTTAAGATACATTTTTGGAAGTCAAGTGAGAGATGAAATAAATGACTTCCAGACATTACAGACCTCCTTAACTTTTCTCTCTTTTTTTATTGTATATTCAATGACATCCCATACTATAATGATGTAGAAACACCTCTGCTGTCCATTATATGCCCATTGATGATGCCTGAGTTATCTTTGCCAAGAAGTACATTTTGTTGAGACAATATTTTCAAGAACCTAGACATTTCATTTTGTGTCCAGCACTCGTTGACAAAACTGGCTAGAATAAGACATATGTAAAACCTCGAGACAACCTTCAGAAAAAGACATTATTGATGCCAACATGCTCATCAACACTGTTGGTACAATGTAAGGAACAAACCAATTTTAAATCTATCTCTATCAAAAAGAATCCTATACCATTAGTGCTTTAGCACAGGGGATAGAAAGGACTATATTGTTGGAAGAGTGCAGCATGAATTGTAACTTATCCTGCTGATACTCTAAGGATAACCAGCAGTGCAAGGGCAATTTTCTGTTTTCTTGGGTGTCTCAACATTGAAGTACATGCTGAGGATGGATAGCTAGTCTTTTTACCATTTCATGATAGCTTGTATATCAGTGATCACTAAATACTAGGTTTCATAGAAAAAAAAATCTTAAACAGAAAGAGCCATGCTGAAGAATTGCTAATCATAATTATATCATTTAGTTTAGTACAAATTATAGTTATCTTATGTCTGGGGTTGAGCAAGAATTTGATCCTTGCTTCCACAAAAACAAGCTGAATAGATTACCTTTAAACACATTTGTTATTATGAAAGTTTTTTTCCAGTCCTCTCAGCTAGACTTGTTCTGTTTTGTATAAATATTAATTAATTGAGCCCAAGAGAGTAAGAAAAGAAAGGCACGAAATTGCCTATATATTCTAGTGATTATAGTACCAGGAATTATAGAGAGTCATGGTTCAAGCCTTTGTTCCAGAGGACACCCAATTATTCAATGTGGAGAAAAAACATTTCAGTGCTTGCTGGAAATTTCCAACTAGTTCTCATTTAGATTCCTGTTTCCACTCTCTGTAGCATAAAGGTACTCTCTAAGATTAAAAAGCATGCATTGTTTTTTTAAAATAACACTCTTATCTATATTGCTTATAATGTGGGTTAGTAACATTTAACAAGTTGTTAAAATCTATTTTTCTCTTATGTTACTACTGCTTATACTGCAAAAGTGTCTATGAGAGGGAAGACGTCTGGTGTGTAAAGCTGCAACAGGATTTTGGAGATGCACATTCAGCCCCTGGAACTGTCAAGACCCTGGCTTAATGTGCTGATGTTCTGGACTTCAAAAGTGGAACCTTAAAATGTCATTGCTCACTTGAGCTGTGTACAGGTATATTATGAAAAAATGCAGTCAAATGAGGACGCCGTGGAAACAGTCCCAGGTTAGCCAACAGGAAATACTCAAATGTGTGTGAAAACCTGCTTCTCTAGAAAGTTTTAAGGACTGTGAGATAAAAATTCTAACCTTCCTCAATAGCAGTAGGTTCCTACAATAATTGTTTCATATGAAAAGGCTTTCCCTCTCAGCTCATGAAGTGAGGGACTGGGTTCAGATCTATCCTGAAAGATGCTGAGCCTATAGAAAAATCATGTCCACTTATCAGCTCCCCACAGAATGTCCAAGCAAGTGATGAGCAAGTGAAGAAAAGTTTATCTATCCGCTAAACCCCCCTACCATGGGTGCTACTCACAGGATGGACATCAGTTTGAGTCATTCACCCACTTTCAGACTATCAGCTAAGGTACTCCGCAACTCCCTCCAGAGCTTTCCTCTCTTTCTGACCTAGAACCTTCACAATTTTTCCTGAGCTGATATTAATTCTCCAGATTACAACCTCTGACACCCTAGAACTGGATTTTCTTCCCACAGCTAAATAAAATTAAATGTAATAATGTGTTATGGCAAGGAGCTAGGAGGACCACTACTGCATGCCTGTGATCACATATTTTACACACATACCATCCCCACCCCCCCGCTTCAAAAAAAGAAAAAAAACAGCATCCTGCTGCCCCAGAAATCCCATACCCAGAATCAGGATACTTCATTTGCTCAGTGCAAGACATCTGCCTCCTTTTTGCAGAGCATTCTACCAGGGAATTCAAAATTACAGGCACCATTAGAGCAACTTAATTTGCACAGGATTGAATAACAGTAGAAGCAACCCCTTTCCCCAACACTATGTCCTCAAAACTTTAGATACATGGCTGCCCAATTCAGAGCTCCTCAGGCTAGATCTGTTCTGGACATTTACAGCAAATGAACTCCAGGTTTATAAGGCTTTCAGGTAGTGCTTCATGAGTTTATGCTTCCTAACTTCGATGGCAGATGAGTGAAGAAATGGGATTGCAGCTACAGATTTTGTTGCAGAAAGCCTACTGGATTTAATCTCTTAAACTCTTTGTGTCTCAAGTCAACCTCAATAAAAATAAAGATATAATAATAAAATATACTTGGAACAAAATAATATTTTTCTGGCCTTACAAGTATTGCAGAGGTCACAATAGACTGAAACTGAGGCCCTTCTATATAGAAAAGTACAAGCACATTAAAAAATTACATTACCGGCTCCACAGGAGTTCTTGTCCAAGGAAAAAGAAGAAGGATCCAATGAAGGAGACACAGAGAAAAAGAAAGATATACTCAAAGTCAGGCAGCAAATCAGACTGATCTCCCGAATGCTCGGCCATGATGAGTGTTGTTAAGCAACACAGATACCGCAGGTCACATGTGGACTACCATACCGTACCAGGATACCCATATCCTGTACCTGTGACATAGAATGTGGTGGCAAGGGAGCTGTTATCGCACTGCGCATGCACCTGTAAGTGTATGCTGTATTAGGCAATGTTAACTGGGAGATTACAGTGCAGCAAGCCCTATCTTGCTAAGTACCCAAAATGTCTTGTGCAAAGCTCTAACTAGACATCCAAATACATTATCTCTTTCCTTTCCTTAGAGTTAGAGGTTTAAGTTCTGAATTTTTTCTACCCAATAAAATGAAACTTTGTTTAGAACCCCATATCATATCCCAGGGACTAGATTAGTACTATACTGTATTTGTGACCTGCAAACACTTTGAGACCTTTTTGTCGCTTATTTTTAAAGCATAAAATAACTATATTTTTGATGGGATTTGCGGGACACTGAAACATTTTAAATTGGTCTGAGGTCTGTGAAAATGTGTTTATACAACACACACAGGCTAAATTTGCTCTTTTCACTGAAATCATTAGTTTTAATCCCTCAGCTTTGAATTCATTGTTGGTTTCCTTCCAGGACTGCATTCTTCCATTATAGATTGGTAATAATAATGCTTGGTATATATAGAGCACTTTATGTTCTCAAATCTCTGTGTAAGCATTCATTATTTCATCACTACAGATTGAAAATAATTCAGTCCTATTTTAAAGGAGTGAAATAGAAGGCATTGAAACACTGAGAACTTCAGTCTCAAAACAAGTCAGTGACAGAAATAGCATAAAAATCAGAAACCGCTGACTTCTGGGATCGTGCTACCTACTAATTCATAGCACTTATCAAAGTAGTTACTAAAATTAATCAAAGGAAAAAACCCTAAACAACAAGCAAGTTACAAAGGCCAGCACGTGTCACAGACTAAACCACACCATTATCATAGAGAGCTCAGCATAATAAGAGGCTTGGAAAGTTTGTGATTTTTATTTTGGATAAAGGTGAAAATACAAGTTGTGATTCTGAAAGACACTCATTCAGTATTGGTTTCAGTCACATTTTCGAGAAATAATTTCATCAAATAATTGCATCACATTTTTCCAGGGCTAGGAATTTTTTTTTTAAACAAATTGTTTTATTCAGTTTGTCTTCCTCTCTTTTTTTTCCCAGTTTTAGATTAAATTTTCTTTTGCATGGTATCAGACCACTAGACTGATTTCTATGAAGTCTGTAGCCTGAAGATGTAACAGGCAATGCACGAAAAACTGGGAAAATATAAAACATACCCAGCTAATTTTAAATTGTTTTCCAAGAAGGATATACTTCTGCAGAGGTCATTTCCAATAGTTGATTTTTATTTCATGAAAATCTATCTGTTGATATGTCATTGTCATAGGGAAATGAGTTGAATGTGAGCATTACAAAACAGTCAGAAAATACGGCCATAAATCTGGAAAGTTAAATGCTATCTCCTTCTCCCTGTCTTCCTCATTAGAAGACAGGGAGACACTGGAAGGTGGTTAACCCTCAGAAAGTCAAAAATCTTTAGGAAGGATACCAACAATTGCAAATAACCAAGTTACTATGTCTTAATAAATCACCTTTTCTGAGCTGGCTCTTCCTAATTGATTCCTTACACACCCCTACACTTCGGCAATTACAAAGTAATTTACTTCACATTTGCAGTGAGCTGGAAGCAGATAGATAAAGTGATCTAGCTGAAGTGCTGGGACCTTCACAACAGTAACCTGTTTGTATGTGAGCAATTGTGCTGTAAGGACCCTGTGCACATCCTCTCCTGTGCTGCGTGTTTGCCTGCCTGAGCTCAGAGCCAACTTAGACATAGCACAATTGGGGCAGCCCCTCTTCCTTCTGGTGACATGGGGGAGGCTTTAGAAAAGGCTGACCCATTGGAGCTCATTTCAGGCAGAATCTCTTGCTCTTGGTCCCTGCCAGAGCTACAGCTCCCCTCACAACCATGCCTGTTCCTGGCCATCAGCCCTCTAATCTGGACCCCAACCCATGGAGAGACTTTGCAGCTGGATGCCCGTTGTGCCTTGTCATCATGAACTTGCCTTGTGCTGGGGCATCTTTTCTGTTTGTACAGTAGGTAGTACCATAGAGCTCTACATTTTTGGGTATGACACTTTATGATGTTTAGAAACATATTGAACAGTAATATGTGATCCAGGAGTTCCAAATTATTTAACTTTGTACTGCTGGTCAAGACTGAAATGCAGAAGTTTTCAGCACTACAACAGAGAAGGAACTCAGTTTATTCCAAGTCTCCATTCAGTCCTAGAGTCATTAGCTATCAGAAGGTTACTCCCTGGCCTTCAGCTGTTGCTCTGGAAAGGCGCATATTGCTCTGTCATATGTGCCATATTATATTGGCTCTATGAATGTTGCAGGTGCCTTGAATGTCCTTAGAAGGCCACATGTGCCCTTTGTCTGCCTGAAATAGCCCTGGAAGTCTATGTGTAAGCAATTAAAAGAAGCCCAAATAAAACAAAACACACTAGACCATTGAATGACTTCATTTTAGCATTGTCAGTTGTTTCACTTCTTTGCAGTTCAGTGCCAGTGTGGATGCAAAAGAAGATGCAAGTCAGCAGCTCTGATTTTCATTTCAGCTGTGTAAACATATTTAATTAAATGGCATATGGTACAATTCACTGTATCACTGTAAAAAAAGTTTGAGTCTTAATTTGCTCATGATCAATTATCTTTCAGTACTCCCTATATTTTATACACAGTGTGCAACTGTACACCTAAGTCATATGGTTTTGTTCCTATCTCTTTATTAGATGATTAAAGTAATAAAAATGGTAAATAATAGTCATGTTTATTGCTGAATATGGAATTAATGTTACTTTCCATACATCAGAATGAGCACATATGCACTTCATGAACATTTCTAATCATCATCAGAAAGCAGATGTGAGTACGGTTGAATTGAATAGTAGTTCAGACTGGAAAAGAGGTTTGAGTAAATTGTGTTGTATATCTGAGGGCCTTCCCCATCCCTCCTTCTGAAAATGATCCCTACAAAGTTTCAGATGGTCTGCTGTGGAATCTGTGGAGGAAATCCTGCAATTATGAGGCATACTATTAGCAATATCTGGAATTTTCAGGTCATCTCTGCATTTGTAACATTCACAGAAACATCTTTTTCTCTTTCCTGCATTGTCACGTATCACAGTCCCCTAGATGTTTTAACTTTGAAGGCAATTCCAATCAAAATGAGCAGCACAAGAGCAGGGAAAGTGGACAGCTTCAAAGATAAAACTTTATGTCTTGTGGTTTGAAGGCCTCTGTGGAGTTCCATCTTACAGACCTAGATCAGGTGTTAATCTCAGCTTAGCTTCTGATGGACTGCAGTGCACTGTGCAAGACTGTTGCTATGCTATTTGACATACATCTGGGACTTTCTGCAAAAAGAAAAGGACTGAAAACTGAAATTAGCTTTCTACTCTGGAGAAATTTGTTGCTATAGACAATAGCCGTCTCCATGCCTGTGTACCTGGCTTTGTTGGAAGACACCTGTATGACTTGTCACTACCATAAAGGCTTTCTGAGAACTCTGCACACTGCGACCACTCACATATGTGGCTGAATGTTCAGTATTGAAATCCTGTGATATGGAGGAAATCTGAGGGTCAAGCAGGCTTTTATTAGACAGTAGCTGGTTTATTACCTCGGTAGAAACTAGTGTCACATAAGAACCTTAAATAAGCCCTATAGTTACTACGCTGAGGAGGTTTGGTTGTGTCTCCTCCCCTGTAGCTGAGACTGATGCTTGCAATGACAGAGGTGAAATCAGTATCTGCCTGTGTAAGTATTCCTCATCCATCATCCTTCATCTGTGGTTACCCTGGAGCAGGGCAGGTGAGTCCTCAAAGAGGACTATCCCCTCAGACACTCACCTCAGCAGGGATAACAAAGCATTGATTAACTTTAGCACTAGCATCATCAACTAAGTTTTAATGACTTGCTATTGGGTCTCAACTACAAGCCAGTCTCGAATAACTGAAGGGGTGGCTAGAGCATCTGCTGAACTCTATCTCTCGGCTGTAAATGGCTTGGTGAGGGCTTCCTCTCTGCTACACTGGCAAGCAGGTGAGATTAAGCCATTGCCAGCACTGCTGTTTTGGCTTTGCACTGAGCTGTACTGGGAATGCTAATACAGCCAAGCGCAGCCGAGAAGGGCAGTTCCATGGGGGCCTGCCAAAGGCTGAAGCTTTGGTCCTCTCCCTTTGCATTCACATATCTTAAAAAGTAAGATCTGTTTTACGATGTGAGCTCTCACTCAGGCCATATTTCATACTACCTAAATGTATTTGATTTAAATAGATTTGAAAACACATGTGAAAGTAAGATGTCTTAGCTGCTAACACTATCGCAGAATCTGAGTAAACTGCCTGTGCAGCTATATTCTTGGAGAGCACATCTAAAGCAAGTCACTTTCACCCCATGAGCTTTTCAATAAACTGACTTGCTCTGTGTGGCATATCACGAGACAGCTTTCCGTGTTTGTTGCTATGCCAAGTGGAAGATTATTCTGAAGAGTGTATTTCTACTCTTGGGAAAAGGGAAGAAATTCTTCCAGCTACAGGAAGGGAAATGTTGTCATATTCTCTTCCACTAAAACATGGAAAACTTCTGCTCTTATATGAGTGTTTGCCAGGAGATTCTGAATGGCTGCAATAGCATACCAGTTGAACATTATATGAGGTCATAGAACAAACATTTCTAAGAATATCCTAGAAAAAGCTAGTATGCCCACAAACCCTTACATATATATGTACCCAAGGAAGAAGAACTCCAATTACTAACACTTTGTTTTTAACCAATTCTACCATTATTTAAAAACAGTCAAACAAACAAACAAAACCCAAGCTGTTTTTAACAGGCTCATGCCCTAACAAAGCCTTTCACAGAAGAAATTGTAATGGCTTTCTTGGTAACAAAGAACTCTACATGAGGGTCCCATAATATTTTTGTGCAAAACTTACTGTTTGAAGTAAGAATGACAAAAAATAACTCTCTAGTTAGATTTTAAGAACTATCCATCATTTCAGGACAAGCACTGCATGTGAATAGTTGAAAGAAACTAAGGACACACCTTCTGACCCATGCACATAAGCCAAACACACCACAGAGAACACAATCTATTTTGTTGTGTCCTAGCTATTTATACATTTCCTTCACTGAGGAAAAATTAAGAGAATATGTCTGAAATAATTCTGCTGCAGAATCCACAGCCCTGCACATGAAGACTTTCAATAGCTGTATAATTCTAAGAATCTCTTGGTTGTAATCTACCTCCTTTTCTTTCCCTCATTTTGACCTATCCCAATGAAATGTCAAAGAACGTAAAAAGCCTCAAACTTTTCAATGATATTGAAAGCAAACTTAATTCTAAACCCTTTCTGTTAAATTTTAATGTTCTGCTTATGAATTTTACCACGAGCAGGAACCGAGGAATGAAATTATTAGGAAAAGATGTTCTCATTTATTTCCATCTGGAAGTGGAAGAATCCATCATCTCATAATGTATGTCTTCTTATGGGGTTTCCAAACCTGAATGGATGACAGTAGATACTTGAGTAGTTACAGTACAGTTCTGTGATTTTTGAGGAAAACATTTATACTGGCCCATTTTACAGGAATAAAGCTCTTACGAGAATTTTTATACTGACTTCTGTTTCAGGTTCTCATTGGGCATCAATTAATGAAAAAAATCCCAGTCCTACAATGATCTGGTTCTACTTTAGAGGTCCAATTGATGAAAAATGATCTATCTATAAGAGTTTGATGCCTCTTTAAATGGAGCTCTGAGTATTTTCTGTGAATGAGCCAGTACTTCGAAATCATGCCTTGTTGTGGAGGTTCAAAAACCTTGCTGCATTAAACCTTTACTGGTATTTATTAGTGATTCCATTTCAATAATCTATAATCTGAGATGTAAATGGCAAAGTGACCTCTTTGCAAACACCAGCAACAGATACTGAAGTCCTGATCCCCAGATTATTCAGAGTATGCTTGGGTTTTTGCTTTGTGTAGATTGAGGTCAGATATGGAACACACATGAAGCAACAACTACAGTGTGTTCCCTCATACTGTGGTAAAAGTTATGCTACTCAGTATTCGCAATTAGATATCGGTCTTCAGCTTTAATAGCTCTCCTTCCTCCTTAATTGTTTGTGATCAGCTTCATCTTCCCAAGCAGGTATGAGTTAGTCAATTCTATCTAATACAAGAAAGGGGTCCTTTCTCGCGTCAGCATCTCTGTGACCGGTATAAACGCTAATTAAAAAAAAAAAAAAAAGGCAAGCCTGCTAATTGTGAATTATTTTCTTTCTCATCCCAAGCTGATGAAGGAATAATTCTGATGAAGGATTCAGAGTCAGGGATCATCGAGTGAGTTCACTCCAGATTAATTTCCTGTTTCAAAAGTATAAAATGGTTGCTGCCAGAGTATGGAGCTGCATTTTATCGGTCCCATTCAGGGCGGGATGAGTAGGCCGTGTCTTTGTAAGCCATTTAATTTGGTCAATGCAATTTAATCAAGTTTCCATGCAAAACCACCTGTGATCTTCCATCTGCTAACGAAATTCACCCATCCCTACACATACACACAAAGTCTTCAAGCAAAAGAATAGTGTATTCCTGGAAGTATAAAGGAAATCAGGTTTCTGACTACTGCAGCTGGAAGCATCTGCTCATATTGTCTTTCCAGAGAGTTGCTGGACAGGAGCTTGACACCTGGATTGCCTCTGAAGGAATGAAGTTAAGAAACATCCATTCAGAGGAAATCAGAAGTGCCTAGCTGAGCTGAGAGAAGCCAAAATGCTATATTGTCATTCGTCCTGTGCAGGAGAAGAAACGTATTAAATGTGGCTTCAGGAGTGTAACTCACCTTTTTTACCTAAGAAACATCAGAAAATACTAAGGAAAAAAGAACTTGTATGTTGTGTTTTTTTTACCTAAAGAATCTTTAGAAAATACTAAGGAAAAAAAACACTTGTATGTTGTGTTTTTTTAATCTGAAAATAATGAAGAAAGAATCAAAGTATATTAGATGTTTTGGGGGAGAGAAGTTGGTACAAATTTCTGGCTGTTTGGTGTTTAGGCATAAGCTTTATGCTAGATGAAATTAATGTTACTTACTGCTTTTCTGTGCCATCCTTACCTGTTAATAGAGACCAGCAGAATAATTTCTCGCTAAACCAATGGATACACTAGTTGCTATCAGGCCACACCAGATAGGCAAAGCATGGGGACTGACAGTCTGATCTCTTTATCCTTGAATGAAACTGGATTCTCAACGGCCTTGTCAGGCTTCTCTTTCACTATAAAAAATTGTCCCTAGTAATAATTACCAAGAGTGTTTAGAGATTTAAAACATAGAATTTAAGTTCTGCAGAAAATGTCAACATTTTAAAGCTATTTCCTGTTCAAATCCAAACAAAAGTGTCAAAATAGGGAGAATTTGACTGGAATGGAAAGTGATGCATATTTCATACTGGTAATAGCCTAAGCAAAATATTGCTATTTGTGACATCAGTAAATGCTACGATGGTTTTAGAAGACATTTCTCATCAGTCAACAAAGTTATAGGGTTCTTTGTAATTACTGTTTTCCTGTATCAAATTCTGATTTCATTAACAATATTTCCTAATTTACTTACCTGCTTTTATTAACATCTTTCTTCCAAGAATCTCAAAGTCATGTAATAGTTTGGTAAGTATCATGGTGTCATTTGTTTTAGGAGATTACAATATAGGAAAGTGACTAAGATATCATAGAAAAGATTGTGACCTATCTCAGGAGAAAATCTGAGTTTCCTGTGAGCCACTCCTGTTACCCTCAGTCAATGATTCTAAATCTGGAACAGAAGCTAAAATGAAGATCAGGATCAAAAAATATTCCTTTTCCCAATATTAAAAAGAAACGAAGTCTAGGCTCCTCTGGGTGTAGAATGAAAGGGCTTTTTATTACTGAAACAGAATTGTGCTAGACTGTAGATTCTTTTCAGCAAGGTGTATGCAGAACTCTGCCAATTAAAGTCTTTTATTATTTCCAAATTCTTGTCATAGTTACTATTTTTGTCTTCAGCAAATATGACGTGGAAGTATTCCATTGCCAAGTTCCTATTGTATATCTCCTAAGCCATTTGACTGCCCCCTTCAGCTAGAGAACCTGGAAGCTCTTTCAAAAGTATATGTAACTCATAGGCTGAAATAAAAGGAAAAAAAGAGATCTCCATGCCTTTCAATACAGAGGTTTATAAATATCAACTTCTCTTGATAAAAGAAATGGAGCTTGGAACTGAGTGAGGCATTGAAACTGATTGATGGTTTGTTCTGTCTCATGTGCTGAGAAAGAGAGAGAGAATAAACCATCTTTTTGTTTGTTTTTTTTTTAGTATTTTCCACACTTAGAAAGAATCCATTAGTAAGAAATGAGATACGAAAGTATAAGCCTATCTAGATGAATGGGAAGAGATAAATTAAAAATGTTTAAAAGACATTTTTTAGTGACAAATAATGAGATGAAGTGTTGTATCAACTTTGTGATTTTTTGAATACTCTCTATTTCTATAGTCTGTGTTCAACAAAGAATAGCTCTTGTTTGTGAGATAAAAAGGACCAATTCATCTGGAGCCATGTTCCCCTGCAGCTTATACATTTTCATATACTGGTGTAATTGGAGTTACAGTCTAATCATAATTCAGTTCCTGTCTTTAGTAAAAGCATGTGTCTCTAATTTGCAATCAATTTCTGCACTTGACACATGGAAATAATGAATGTCCTCATCTACAGCTGGAGACAAAGGGAGAAAGGAGTGTGCAGCACTTCGCAGGCTGGACTCTCTGGGCATTTCATTCCCCTAGACTCTGGAGCCTGGGCATCCTAATCATGCCAATATTGTGCTGTAATCATTGTGTGAATAACGATTCTCTATTTAAAACTTTGCCTCACCTCCTTTGAATGTACAGCTTGAATAATTGTTTAACATAAGTGAGAATTTGATGGCATCACCTCATGATGTGGGGTTTAACCGTGTAAAGTGCACAAATTTTACCTCACTGGATTCTCTAATGGAATACCTTGCAGTTTCCAAAAGCTGATATTTGTGGACACACTCATCTCTACAGGTGTGTCATAGCTACTATTATTTTTCTTTGATAACATGCTTGTCTTTTGCTGAACAAAATCTTGTGAAAAAAACAGTATCTGGAAACATTCATTGTCAAAAATAGATATATAGTTTACAATCCCTCTCTTTTCAAGAAGTCCCGTGTCTGATTTTCAAGGCATAACCGTAAAACTAATTTCCCAGCGTGTAGATATCTTGGTGAAGGTTTTCTGTGCTAAACCACTGAATTTAAGAAGACTGCATGACGCTGCGTCATAAAGAAGTCACCTTAGGTTTGTGTTCCACTCCCCTATTTTAGATAGAATGAAACTTTCTTATGCATCTATCATGGCTTTTTTTAAATGTATTAATTTGTAATAATGGCTAAGATCTTCAGGCATAAGCAGGATGTCCTTTTGCTAAGCAAAATATAAACACAGAATACAGTGATGGGCTTTCCTTTAAAAGGCTTTTAGCCAAGTATATCAGGAGAATAAACAAGTGAAGGAGGAAACAGATGAACAGAAAACAACAGAATAGCAGTGATTCTATATCAGAAATCACTACCGACAGAAAAACATCTGCAATTCTGGGACAAGAGGATCTGTTTTCTCACTTGCAGTTGTGAAAGTCTAAATAGCTGCTGAAGAGAGGAAAGACAAAGATGGCACTTATCGATCGTTTCACCTGTCACTAATGAAATCACTGCTAGGCTGGAACTTGGAACCTGCTTGACAGCAACACAAGATGATAGCAATGAAAAAGAGAAGAGAAATGTTGCAAGGCACTGACACTGAAAACACACTTCAATAAAAAAACCTGCATCTAGCTCCACTAAAATTTGGGCAGCACACTACAGCTGACATCTCTATATTTGTGGGTTTAGGATTTCCTCTAATAACTACAAAGATAGAACAATAGTTACATAATGGTATACATCCAGATCTTTCTGTAGTCAATGCGTTGGTCAATAGCAAGTGTATTTAAAAGAATACTTCACAGCTAGTACAACATCATGACAATTTAGACCTCAACAAAGACGATTTAAAATTGTAATGAATATTTGAAAAGAGTTTAGTAAGAAGAATCCTTAGACCTTTCTGGATCATTTTTCCTATTGTGATATATAAAAAGACTGGTCATTATTACCCCTATGAAATATGTATATGTTAATTAAGCAAAAGCAGCTTACACCTCACTATATATGCAATTTCTTTTTTTTTTTTCTTAATAAGCAAGGTTACTAGCTGGGGCTGAATTCTACGGGAAATAATTAATAGCCACAGAAGTCACTTCCAACAAAAACCTGTTGAGAAAAAGAGAGCATAACTGCTCATAAAGGTGATGTATTGTAACATTAATCAAGAAAATAGATGCTGTATATAACCAAAAGGTCAGTTACTGTGAAAAGTAGGGGAAAAGAGTGGATATAGGAGGTGAGCATTTAAGACACTTCAATATTGCACTACCTTTCAAGCAGAAAGTTCCTGAAAATCTTTACAAAAAGCGTGATTGGTATCATTCACCCAATTCAGTAAATTAGTTGGCTCCAGAATGAAACAAGACAGACATATTGTACCAGCAATAAGGAAAGGTGGATCCCTTTTGTTAATCTCATGCTTGAAGAGAGGATGTTCTTAGTAACAAGGAAATAATTTTAAAAGACATGAAAGTAAAGAATACATATTGGTTTTTGTTCACAAATACTTCCATTACATGAGAATTTGGGTGGTTTTTCTTCAAAGGAAAACAAATTCTGCTAATAGCAAAGCAAGAAGCTGAAGAAGTGTGAATCAAAGAGAAGCTGGGGTATGATTATGTGCTCACAATCACTGATTTGCAGCCACTGCTGACTACCTGTTTATGGGATAGGAGGAACATAGCAGGAAAACCCCATTCCTTCTGTCTTTCAGATGGCTTACAAAGATATGTTAATATATTTAAACACAACACTGGGAAGATGTGATATCTCCAACACCAGTGATTATAGGCAACGGTTCAACAGAAAAAAATCAGACCCTGGTTGTGTCAGCTAATTCCATGCTTCTTACTCATAATATCTTGAAATTTACAGACCTCATTTCGAAAAGTAAACCCTGCAAAAAGCAATTTCATCATGCCTTCATGCATTGTCTCTCCTGTTCTCCTCTACTTCAGAATTTCCATTCTCCGCATGCCTGTTCTGATTCCTCCTCTCACTTCTGTCTCTGAATCTGTATTTGGTTTGGTGCTTCCACACTCTTCTCTTTATCCTACTGTCTCATATCTCCTTGGACTAATCTTCTATCTGCTACCTCATGTAGCCTCATAACAAGCCCAGTTTTACTGCTAAGACACTTACCTCTGTCTTCTTCTTGGATGACCTACTCCAATAGGTTTCTACCTCATGCATTCTGTGTCAGTCTTGACTTTTGAAGATGACAGTAATACTCCAAATGGAAATGTATAAGGTGTTTCAGCAATGCCAGTCAGTGACGAAATCTTGCCTTGACTATGGAAGACTGGTGGAAGGCTTCCATTGTTCTTCAATATTAACTTCCAATTCCACAAAATGCTTGAAACACATTATTAGAAGTTTTTTCCTTCTTATTTGTCTCCGAGTATTTCTTTATTTATTTACTTCTTTACTGGTGCCACGTAATTCCACCTAATCTTCACGGATTTTTGTTTGCTGTCATTTCAGAGGTGGGGGAAGACAGACATGTTTAAAAATGCATGTTTTCCTTACTGTGCCATAACAAGATTGGCATGGTACCAGGGATGTTTGAATTTCTCTCTTAGGAAGACTAAGATAGTTCAACCAGCTGCACTGATATTGCATTGAAAATGGATACTTTGCAAATTTTTCCCAGAAATGGGAGTTTAAATTACAAAAATCCCTCTGACCAGTTATCTCTTAGTAAAGTGCTTTACAATTTGCATATAAACTTCATTTCTTTTTCTAATTACACAGAGTAAAATGCATTCATTTTGCTTTTGATTACAAGCTGGTCTTGCCAAACACCTGTGACTGCCGCAAATTCTAATTTGTTATTTATTTACTTCAAAGCAATCTTATTATCTAAATGATTCAAAATATCAAAGACTTTAAATTATTGATAGTTAATTCGACAGGGTTACACTTTCCATGTCCTTGGGCTGAAGGCACTTCTCTGCTTTCTTCTCCTCAAGTACACATTAGGCTGAGCAAGAGGACATATGATTCTGCTATTAAGTGTATTGGAAATCACATTCTTACTTAATCGCAATTAGATTTAGACAATAACAAAGAGCCAAGACTGACAGCTACAATCTGTGGGCAAATGTAACTAAAAAAAATAAGAAAATTCACTCTTCTTTCTACTTTGATGTTCAATAAAATATTGCATGTGTAGCACATGTATTCTGGAAGTCTGATCCTAGTCTCCACAACACTAGTGTTGCATGAGTACGTTTCATTTATTTCAGGCAGTAATACTCCAAACTTACACTACTGCAACGAATGTGCACATGGTGCGCCCTGTGGTCTTGATGAACTTTTATGCTTTCTGACAACGTAAAACACCTAAGTGGGTTACAAATGCTCTTATTGTGTCAGAAGCTAAAGGATGAAAAAGGTCCTCAATACAAATATGACATATTTACCTAATACGCATGGTTTAGGGTGTAGATGTGCATATTCCTAGTGCATGCATGTGCATGGATATCACAAAGTAAACTTTCAGGCACCCCTGTAAAAAGCTGCTTCTGTCTGCAAATCACGTCTTTGTCAGTGTCTTGGACCACCAGAGCTATCATATTCTCATAATGCCTGGAAGGTGTGTTTTATCAGACCCATTTCTAGGAGCTGAGGATACTCAGAGATTGATTTAGATTATTGTTAATCATACCATTCTCCATTAGCCTCTACAACTTCTTCCCTTCAACATTTAAGATCTTCAGATATAAGAAGGTTCATATTCAGTCTGAGGTTTTCATAAAACTGATCATGGAGCCTACTGAATGCATAGGTCTTTGCCTAACATCCCCAATTGTATCCTTTTCTTTTACTTTTGGACAATTGTCTTAAACTCTATTTCAACTATGGATTTCCCAGGGAGAGTACAGTTTTCTGGTATCACTGTTCTTCTAAATACATTCATAGGTTGTCTTGTGATCTGACTGCAAGTACTCCTTTATCCCATCTCATTACTTTTATACTGGGCTGGCATCTGCTTTTTCATTGTTTGACTGGTAAAACAAAGGTTGTCCAGCTTGAATGCATGTCATACTATATAGTCTACTTAGGTACATGAGGCCTTGTGTTGCGTGATGTAATGAAGACCTGTAGAGAATCCTGAATCCTGCCCCACAGAAACCAAGGAGTAAATTAAGGGGTAAATAAAGGCACAATATTCTACACATATGCATGGATACAGTACATACAAACTCCATACAGATACACACACATATGGTATATGAACCCCCGCTGTAGGTTAGTCTTTTGGCTGTGTAAACCAGTTCAGCTCAAGTGGCTGAGGACTGAAGCAAATCTGTGAATGGATTATGTGTATCCCAGCCATATTGCAGTATCTCTTCAGAATCTGTTCTGTATGTGTAAAGGTGATATTTTAATAGACTGTTTACATATCCCTTAAATGACTTGTTAATCCCTGAATTCAAGGCTCACCTTCTCATGTAATGTGAGATGTCATTGGAAACCCTTTCACATCTAGACTTCTATGGGTTTTGTTTTCGTTTTCTTTCTTTTTTTCATGATATCATTGCCTACTGCAAAAGAACCACCAAACCATCTGTTCTACTCTTGGCAAATTAAAGGGAACTGATTTTCAAGAATACCATTGCAGTAGATAATTATGCAATATCTTATATTTAATATCATAATACTGTTTGCATATTTACATCTAGTATGTTTCTTTTTAAAAAACAAAGCAAAAACAAAAAGAAAGCATTTGATGTTAGAAAGGCAGGAGTAAGACCCACATACCAACATTTTGCCCAACTGGGAAGATACTAAACAGTAATAATATCCCTGGAGATACAAAAAGATTACTAGTAAATGATCTGTGGATGCTCTCAACATTAATAGGAAGAGACTAAAAATTACTCAGAAACCCTAATGCACTTTGTTGTTCTACTAACTCTTGACCTCCTAAGCAGCTCCGTCACTGGATGGTAACATTTTAATGTTGCTGGTGTCTTCTAATGGTGAAGAGAATAAGAGAACCATAATCATGTTGTAACCCCACAGAACAGCATAGATCCTCTTATTACATCATGATTTTTAAAGTTTGGATATCTCATAAAAAATGGAACATAGCAACACGCAAATTGTGAGGTCAAGGCGCAAATTCTGGAACAAAGTTGTGTCTGCTATTTTTAGGGCTTAATCAGGAGCAGTGCATGAAATGCTGGATAGAATACTTGAATCTTCAAGTGATGTAAGATTGACGAGAGGCAAACATGAACTAGGAAAACTATTATATTCCTTTAAGACCCTAAATTTTTGTTTTGCCAACAAAACATGATTTTGCAATTCTATTACAAATTTTAAAAATGTATATAATGTATGTAATGTATATAATTTATCTTTTAAAATGCAGTCTGTCCAGTGTTTTGAAATATGAGAGTCTGCAAGCTGAGAAAAGGAAAATTGACTAGTCAGGTTACCCTGCTGAAGTTAACATGCACCAGCAAACACCATGGGTAATGAAAAGCATAATAGATTCTTAAATGATTTTCATCTTAACAACGTGATGTGTTATTGTTAACTGAAGGAAATAAAACTATTTAACTCCACTGCTTTCCACTTCTTTAAATCACGGTTTAATTGGACTTTCTAGGTAATTGGTAAAAGGAGAGTTCCAGTCTCTCTCTTTCTTTCTCTCATTATCCCATCCATGGCTTTACAAATACTGCAGCAGTACTGCTTTGAGTGAAATTAAGCATCTGATGCAAAGCTCCCCGAAGTCAGTGTAAAGATTTCCACTAACTTTAGTCAGATTTGGATCAAGCCCTAAGTAAGCAGCATAAAATCTCTACCTTTATAACTGAGCATTGCAAACAAAGGAAATTGTTGGATGGCCAGTGGTCAGGATATCTATCCAATCTGAAGACAGTTTTCTTAATTGACATCTACAGTATTTGCTATTTGATTTTTTTATTAGTAGTATTATTTCACTTTGTGACTCTTGTTTTAAGTCTCTGTGTATTGCCAAGGTTACCTACAGGATTTTCATTTTATGGTAGCGCCCAACAACCCCATGAGGAATTGTACTGCATGAACACAAACTCCAGTACACCACCTTCCCTCTGTTGGAAAATTTACCATGAAATTAAGCCTACTTTGTTCTACTGAGCTATCGTTATATTATCAGTGACTTTCCGCTTTGATCAGCATAATCCAAATCCACCTTACAATACCCCTCTGAAGAGTGACATGGATTGTCTGTGAAAAGACAAACTAGTAGACTGGCATTTGGACACCCTGCATTTCTTCACAGCATGTCGCCAAAAAATCTGTACTTAGTGCAGTTCAAAGGAGCAGCTCACAGTGGAAAACAAGACTGAGTGGGTTTTCTATGCTAGTTCAGTTCTGAAAGAGAAAGCAATTTGGCTGGGAGAGTCCCTAAAAGCAGCACTCTTCTTCCCTGTGAAACTTGGCCTGTCCTATTGTAGTGTTCTCCTACATTAAAAAAAAAAAAAAAAAAAAAAAAAAAAAAA